>ERZ1066118.462-NODE-462-length-37448-cov-7.080978_pt1 | contig 37448 bp, 31 predicted proteins | sample MGYA00382765_ERZ1066118 | MGnify/ENA primary metagenome ERZ1066118 (study PRJEB33369, sample SAMEA5778348) | biofilm metagenome | biome: Industrial cooling water; feature: Water cooling tower basin; material: Biofilm | place: United Arab Emirates | collected...
GCGTGTACCCGTATCCACCGTGAATCTGAACGGCCTTGGTCGTAACTCGCATAGCGAGCTCGGAGGCGTACAGCTTCGCGATCGAGGCCTCACGGGTAAAAGGCTGCCCATTCTCCTTCAGCCAGGCGGCGTGATAGACGAGGTGCTTAGCCGCCTCTATCTCGGTCGCCATGTCCGCGAGCATGAACTGTATTCCCTGAAACTCACTGATCTTCTGCCCGAACTGCTTGCGGTCGTTCGCATATGCAAGCGCGAGGTCGAACGCACCTTCGGCAATACCGAGCGACAGTGCGGCAATGCCGATTCTCCCCGAATCGAGCGTCTTCAGGAAGTTGATAAAGCCTGACCCGACCTCCCCGAGAACGTTGCCGTCAGGGACGAAAGCATCCTCGAGAATGAGCTCGCGCGTGTCGGAGGCGCGCCAGCCCATCTTGTCCTCCTTCTTCCCTGATCGAACACCTTCGATGAAGTCTAGCTCATCGGAGTGCCCGACGCCTACCTCCCTGGTTTTGTCCAGATCGGTGGTAGGCTTGGTGACGATGAAGGAGGTAATACCTTTGGAGCCCTTCTCGCGATCCGTAAGGGCGGTAACGACGAAGATCTCACCCACACCAGCGTGCGTGATGAAGATCTTGCTGCCGTTGAGCCGCCAGCCGCCATCTTCCCTCACCGCGACCGTCTGAGTCCCGCCCGCGTCAGAACCGGCCGAAGGCTCCGTCAGGCCGAAGCCACCAAGAACCCGGCCGCTGGCGAGGAGAGGAACGAAGCGTTCCTGCTGTTCCCTGGTACCGAACGCCAGAATCGGTGAGGTCCCGAGCGTGGTGTGTGCAGAGACGGTAATCGCGTGGGAGGCATCGACTTTGGCTAGCTCATGAATCGTAATCATGTAGCTGATCGTGTCCATGCCGGCGCCCCCGAGCTCTTCACTCCATGGAACCCCCAGAAGCCCCAGGTCCGCCATCTTGGCGACGGTTACCCACGGGAAGTCACCTGACTTGTCGAACTCTCCAGCAATGGGCGCAATCTCATTGCGGGCGAAATCGCGAACCATGTCCCGGATCATCAGGTGGTTCTCGTCGAAGTACCTCTCCATACCTCTTTAGCGACAGGTTTCGCAAACAATCTTGCAACGCTCCTGCACAAAACCTACCGCGGCCCCGTGGACCCGGAAAGGGAGCCAACCCTTTACCGGACCTTCGGCTGCACGTTCAGGATGTGGAGGAATGCAGCCCCATACTTCTCGAGCTTTCCAGGTCCAACCCCACGGATCGCGAGGAACTCGTCCCCCGAGCTGGGGAGGGCGGAGGCGATCGCCTCGAGGGTTGCGTCGCTGAAAACGCAGTAGGAGGGGACTTTTTCCTCGCGAGCAAGGCGCGACCGCAGCTCCCTCAAGGATCTGAGGACTTCGGGGTCAGTGCCACCGGAGGCTGCAACCAGCACCTTTTTCTTGGACTTCGGCTTTGGAACACCCACTCCCGAAGGTGCAGGCGCATCTGCCATCACCTCGCCGAGGCAGGTGTCACACGCACCGCACTCGCCCGCAACACCCTGCTCGCCGAAATAGCGCAGGACGAATCCACGCCGACAGCCGTCGGTGTAGACATAGCCCTGCATCTCCTGAAGCTTGCGCGTGTCGTTCTGCCGACGCCGGCTAAGCAGAGCCCAATCGATGGGAACGCGATTGATCGGCGTCACCCGATCGAGTACAAGGATGCCTTCGGAGCTGCGCTCCGACCACTCGAGAATTCCCCTCCCCTCGAGCGCTGCGATCAGCTCACGTGCTCTCGTCCAGCCACCGCCGGCGCGATGCACCTCGCGCGGTGGCAGCGACACTCCCCGGTGGATTACCTCCCCACCCGCCAACTTCCATAGCCGGCGCAGGAAGAGAAGAAGCTCGGCGTCGTGTGCTGCGGAAAGCTCGTCCTTGATTCGTCCCGGTGTCGCGACAAGCCGCATCAAACCGATCGACTCTCCCGCCTTCACTCTGCTGCCAGCGATGAATCCCTGCTCCTCGAGGATCCTCAGCGCCGAATGAACCTGGCGATCTCCCTTGCCAGGCGCGACATCCGCGGCAACGTCCGAGATGGCGGTGGTGACCAGGTCGTTGGAGTCGCAGCGCCGCCGCAGCTCCCGAAGCGTGTCCTCGATCACCTTCCGCGGCGGATGCGTCTGCTCGATGAAGAATTCATGGGTGAAACGATCCTTGTATGCGTGAAGGAGCACGCACTCCGCCTCACCTCCATCTCGACCCGCTCGGCCGGCCTCCTGGTAGTAGGCCTCCAAACTCCCCGGCATGTCGTAGTGGACGACTAGCCTCACGTCCGGCTTGTCGATCCCCATTCCAAAGGCGTTCGTCGCCACCACCACCCGGACCTCGCTCGCCATGAACGAGTCCTGAAGCGACTTACGCTCGAAATCCGGAAGACCCGCGTGATAGCCGACGCAGGGAGTGCCGACTCCGCGAATGAGCGCCGTCAGGGCGTCCACATTCTTCCTGGTGGACGCGTAGACGATGGCAGATCCCTCGTGTCCCTTCAGAAGCTTGAGGAGCTGACGGTCCTTCTCTGAATCGTTCTTCACCCGACCCACGCGCCAGGTAAGATTTCGCCGATCGAATCCGGTCACGAAAGATTTCGGATTCCGGAGCGCCAGCTGGAGCTCGATGTCCCGTCGAACTTCTGGTGTTGCGGTAGCAGTCAGCGCAGCGATCGGCGGGTTGCCAAGGCGCCCCCGAACTCCGCCGATACGCAGGTACGCGGGGCGGAAGTCGTGCCCCCACTGCGAGACGCAGTGCGCCTCGTCCACGGCCAGAAGCGAGATATTCCAGTTCGACGCCCGCTCAATGAACGAAGCGTTGTCGAACCGTTCGGGCGCGACGTAGAGGAGCTTTATCGTCCCGGCATCTACCGCCCGGAGATACTCGGCGAGATCGTTCGCGCCGATGCTCGAATTCACCAGGAGCGCGGGGATACCAACCTGTCGGAGGCGATCTACCTGATCCTTCATCAGGGAGATGAGGGGGGAGACAACGATCGTCATCCCCTCGAGAAGCAGCGCGGGAACCTGGTAGCAGAGCGATTTTCCGCCACCGGTCGGCATGACGATGACGGTATCGCAGCCGGAGAGGATCGAGTCGATCGCAGCGGCCTGGCCGCCGCGGAAGTCGTTGAAGCCCCAATACTTACGAAGAACTTGCTGTGTGTCGGGCATTGCCTCTTTCGATGCTGCGTCATCGTGCTCCCGCGCTGTTTCTCGAAGGCCGTATCGCGGGAACGAGGAGTAAATCTAACCGTCCGAACAGCCTCCGGAACGAGGCGGCGAGCAAGAAAGCCGTCGCTGCTTAGCCAACTTCGCATCCGCGCTCGGGAGCCATAGCCGGGTATCCAAAGCTCCGGCTGGATGCGTCTAGGTGCTCGCGTTGGTCCGGGCTCTGACCCGACTCTCGGAGAGCGGTGTATCCGTGCTCATCACGGGAAGTGTGGTTACTCTGGCTTTCGGATATCTCCTGCTTCAGACTGTAGGATATCTCTCGGTACAGTCTGGACTTGCAGGCGTCGGAACCGCGATCCTGGCTGCTTCGAGGATGCTGGGCGCATCTCCGCTCCGAACGCTGAGGAAGGTCGAGCTCCTACTTCTGCGGCGCGCGTTGCTGGCCAGCATCCTATCCCTTCGGGAACCGACCAGGCGCTACATCCGGGGGAGTGCCCCCGCTGTCACGGGAGTGGAGTTTACTGCCAGTCGAGGTGAGGTCGTAGCTCCAGACGGAACGACCGGATGCGGCAAGACCACCGTACTTCGGCTGATCGCGGGTCTGGAGACTTCCGAAGCGGGTGAGATCCTGATCGACGGGGCGCGTCGTTGCGGGCGAAAAGGACCGGGTGAAGCCTGAGCGGCGGGGCGTGGGGTATGGCCTTCCAGGAGTTCGCGCTCTGCCCGCACATGTCGGTGATGAGCAACATCCTGTACGGGCTCGACAGCTTACCCAGAGCTGAGCGGAGCGGAGAGTGGAATCCTGTACCGTCAACCGACGGACGAATACGTTGTCCGCTTCTTCGGGGAGACCATGTACTCTCCGGGTTGGGGTCCCGCGCGGCTTCGAAGCCTCGCTCGGACTCCTGAGCTGTCCAGCCGCGGCCACATTCACGGGATCGGCGTGGCTCTGTGTCCGACGCTAAGATCTGGAGCTGGTGTCGGGGGATGCGACCGTCGTCCTGCGGTCGTTCAGCGGATCAGCAGGTTGGGAATCCGGCACCAGGTCCTGGTGGCGCTTGAAGGTGAAGGCGCACCCACCACCCTCACAGCGGCCACCCGGCCGGATCTCGAGCTGGCGGAGGGTGACAGGGTATTCGTCTCCCAAAGCCCGAGAGCTTTCACATCCTCAGTCGAGGGTAAATCACGGCCCCGTTGTCCCGAGGCCGCTGCTCCCCTGCCAAGTTCCCAGGTTAGGCTCTCTTCCCCGACAAAATCGCCTTCTTCACTTCGCCGATCGCCTTGGTGATCCTGATCTCGCGCGGGCACGCTTCGGTGCAGTTGAAGATCGTACGGCAGCGCCAGACGCCCTCCCGGTCGTTCAAGATATCGAGACGCTCGCCAGTGCCCTTGTCTCTGCTGTCGAAAATGAAGCGGTGTGCGTTGACAATTGCCGCCGGGCCGACGAACTGCTCGTCCGCCCAGAACGAAGGGCATGACGTGGTACACGCCGCGCAAAGGATGCACTTGGTGGTGTCGTCGTAGCGTTCGCGGTCCTCGATCGACTGGAGCCTCTCGCGCTGCGGTGGCGCATCCTCGTTAACCAGGAACGGAAGCACGGAGCGGAACTGCGCAAAGAACGGCTCCATGTCGACAACGAGATCCTTGATCACGCCGAAGCCAATCAGCGGCTCGATGGTGACGTTCGACCCGACATCGCGCATCAGCACCTTGCACGCAAGACGGTTCACGCCGTTGATGCGCATCGCGTCGGATCCACAAACCCCGTGGGCGCACGACCGGCGGTAGGTGAGGCTTCCGTCCTGGTACCACTTGATCGAGTTCAACGCGTCGAGCACCCGGTCGGTAGGCTCAGCCTTCACCTTGAACTCCTGATAATTCGGAGCGCTGTCGGTGTCGGGATTGAACCGCTGAATCCGTACGGTGACGTTCAGCATCAGTAGACCCTCTCCTTCGGCTGGAACTTCGTAATCGTCACCGGCTTGTAGTCGATGGAAACGTCGTCGTTGCTATCGAGCGAGACGAGCGTGTGCTTGAGCCACTCGACGTCGTCGCGCTTCGGGAAGTCCTCGCGCAAATGCGCTCCTCGACTCTCCGTGCGGTTGAGCGCGCTTACGGCGGTCACCTGAGCCAGGTCGAGCAGGTTCTTCAACTCCCAGGCTTCCAGGAGGTCGGTATTGAAGCGCTTTCCCTTGTCCATCACCACGACAGTTTTGTAGCGCTCCTTGAGCTCCTTCACCTTGTCCACCGCGACCTGAATGCCGGGACCTTCGCGGAAGATGCCGACGTTGTCCATCATGATGTCCTGCAGCTCGTCGCGGAGGCGGGCAGCGGGCTCACCCTTGTCCGACACCAGCAGCCGCTCGAACTCTGCAGCAACTTCCGCCGTCGGATTGGGCGGAACTGGACCCAGGTCGGTCTCGTGGCAGAACTTCGCCATCGCCAGACCCGAGCGACGGCCAAAAACCACCAGGTCGAGCAGTGAGTTCGTGCCGAGCCGGTTCGCTCCGTGCACTGATACGCACGCCGTCTCGCCCGCTGCGTACATCCCCGGCAGAACGTTGTTCTGTGCGTCGCGCAGCACGCGTCCGTCGACGTCTGTTGGAATGCCGCCCATCGCGTAGTGCGCCGTCGGCTGGATCGGCATCGGCTCCTTCACAGGATCAACGCCCAGATAGGTCCGGCAGAAGTCAGCAATGTCCGGGAGCTTCTTCTCGATGACCTCGGATCCCAGGTGCGTCGCATCGAGATAGACGTAGCGCTTGCCATTGATGCCGCGGCCTTCTCGAAGCTCCGTGTAAATTGCCCGAGCGACCACGTCTCTCGAGGCGAGATCTTTCATCGTGGGGGCGTAGCGCTCCATGAAGCGCTCGCCGTGGTCGTTCCGGAGCACTCCACCCTCGCCACGCACACCCTCGGTGATGAGGATGCCCATCTTGTAGATGCCGGTGGGGTGGAACTGGTAGAACTCCATGTCCTCGAGCGGGATGCCGCGCCGCAGCGCCACCGCCGGCCCGTCACCCGTGTTGGCATGGGCGTTTGAGCTGATCGAGAAGATCCGCCCGAATCCGCCGGTCGCGAAATTCACCGCCTTGGCGTTGAAGATGTGCAGGTCGCCCGTAGCAACCTCGTACGCGATCACCCCGGTGCAGCGCCCCTCCGCGATCATGACGTCTACCACCTGGAACTCATCGAAGAACTCGACCCCATTCTTGATGCAGTTCTGGTAGAGCGTCTGGAGGATCATGTGACCCGTACGGTCCGCAGCGTAGCACGACCGGCGAACCGGCCCCTGACCGTAGTGGTGCGTATGACCACCGAACGGACGCTGAGCGATCTTGCCGTCAGGCGTACGCGAGAAGGGCAGGCCCATGTGCTCGAGCTCGATGATGACGTCGACCGCCTCGCGGCACATCGTCTCGATCGCATCCTGGTCGCCGAGGTAATCCGATCCCTTGACGGTATCGAACGCATGCCACTCCGGATGGTCCTCCTCGAGGTTCCCGAGAGCCGCGCCGATGCCGCCCTGGGCGGCACCGGTGTGCGAGCGCGTTGGGTAGAGCTTGGATATGACCGCGGTGCGGATGCGGCTATCCCTCGAGAGATAGATCGCCGACATCATGCCGGCACCGCCACCACCCACTACAATGGCGTCGTAGGTATGGGTGTGAATCATCGGTTCGCGAAGAAGGATGCCGGATCGAAAGTCAGAAGCGCGAATAACCCGATGAGCAGAGATGCGATAACGAGCGTGTAGACGATCGCCTTCACAACCTTCTGAGCGCCGGGCTTGCGTACGTAGTCTTCGATGCTGTAGCGCGCACCGTTGAGCCCGTGCAGCATGGCAAATGTCACCAGAGCGACGTTGAAGGCACGCCACAAGGGATCGGACCACCTCTCGAGCACGATCTGCGAGTCGAGGTGCTCCACGCCTATAACGAGATTCCACCAGGCGAGGTGATACAGCGCCAGAAAGATCAGCAGCAGCCCGGAGATCCTCATGAAGAACCATGAGTAGACCTCGAAACGGCCGCGACCGCCCTTCGGCTGCACGTATCCGCCGCCCCTGCGAGCTTCGCCGCGGGCGGCTACTGTAGTTTCAGCCGTACTCATTCAGCTACCTCCCCGCCGCTGAGCTCCAGGCATGCAGGGGCGGTCGGAATGGTCTGGCAGCGCTAGATGTGGCGGGCAGCTCCGGGCTCCTCGGCCAAGCCGAGCAGGGGCGCGACCATGATCCACGTCACGGGGATCATTACCACTGCCGCGACGAGCGCAGCAGCCCAGGCGAGCTGACGCTGACGCGGCATCACATACGGTGCGAAGTCCTGGATGATGATCCGCAATCCGTTCAGCGCGTGGAAGAGCACCGAGAAGAAGATCAGGAGCTCCGCAAACCTGAACAGCGGGCTCTTGTACATGCTGACAGCTTCGTCGTAAAACCCGGGACTCCAGATGACCATCGCCGTTTCAGCAACGTGGATGATCAGATAAAGAAGCACTCCGAGGCCGGTCGCCCGGTGGAGAAGCCAGGTCCACATCCCCTCTCTGCCCTTATACCGAAGAGCAGTCCCGACTCCACGGTTGCGGACACCGCTGGCAACGTGGCTTTGGGGTACCTCGGGTACTTCGCTCTCTACAGTAGCCATATATCTCCCGGGCGGTTGAACCCGAAAAAAGAAGCCGTGGGCTACTCCGCCCACGGCAGTTTCATCAGCCGCCGATCACCCGCATCGGGTCTCGCACCGCTTCCGCGGACTTTTCGAGGGCCGCTCGTTCTTCGCCTGTCAGCTCGACCTCGAGGATCTTCTCGAGGCCGTTCCGGCCGATCTTGCAGGGAACTCCGAGGAAGAGGCCGCTCATCCCGTACTCCCCCTCGAGCCACGCGGAGCACGGCAGAATCCTCTTCTTATCCTTTACGATCGCCTCTGCCATCTGCACCGCGGCAGCGGACGGAGCGTAGTAGGCCGAGCCCGTCTTGAGGTACTGCACAATCTCAGCGCCGCCGGTGCGGGCGCGGTCGACGATCTGGTCGAGGCGGTCACGCTTGATGAGCTGCGTGATCGGGATACCAGAGACGGTCGTGTAGGAGATCAGCGGGACCATCGTGTCGCCGTGTCCCCCGAGAACCATCGCCTGGATGTCCTCGACCGAGCAGTCGAGCTCGAGGGCGAGGAAGGAGCGGTAGCGGGCGGTGTCGAGCACACCGGCCATCCCGATGACGCGCTGACGCGGGAAGCCGGAAGCTTCCTTGGCGACGTAGCACATCACGTCGAGCGGGTTGCTGACTATGATGATGATCGAGTCTGGAGCGACTCGGGCGATGTTCTGCGACACCTCGCGAACGATGTTCGCGTTGGTGTTGAGCAGGTCGTCGCGGCTCATCCCCGGCTTGCGAGCGATACCGGCCGTGACGATGAAGATGCCCGAACCCGCAGCCTCGTCATACCCGTTCGAGCCGATCACGCGGCTGTCGAAGCCCTCGATCGGCGCCGTCTCCCACTGATCGAGCCCCTTGCCCTGAGGGATGCCCTCGGCGATGTCGATCAGCACCACCTCGCGCGCCAGCTCCTTCTCGGCGACGCGCTGCGCTGCGGTAGCACCGACGTTGCCCGCTCCGACGACTGTGATCTTATCCATATATGCGACGAGTACGATCCGAGGATGATTGGGGTCTCCGAGGCTGCCCGACCGGGTCGAACAGCCGGGCAAAACTAGACTTGGCCGTCGGCAGTGTCAACAAGCAAAAGCCCACAATTTCCGCTGAATTCCCCTCGCCAAACTTCAGCTGTTCCCATGATCACGTTTCGTCTGTCGTAGAGCCTCGTAAAGCGCCACCGCGGCGGCGGACGCAATGTTCAGCGACCGCACGTCACCCCACATCGGAATCCGGAGCGCGCGTGCACCCGCAGCGGTCACGAGCTCGCGCGGAAGGCCACGGGATTCGGGACCAAAAACGAGTGCGTCACCATCGGAGAACTCGACATCCCAATGGTCGGTGGTGGCGTGGGTGGAAAAGAGCCAGAGCCGCTGCCCCGCCATAGCCTCTTCGAAGTCGGCGTAGTTGATGTGCCGATGCAGCGGGACGTGCTGCCAGTAATCCATCCCCGCGCGCCTGGCGTCCGGATGCTGTAGTGAAAACCCGAGCCTCCCGATCAGGTGAAGCGTGCTGCCCGAGGCCGCCGCGAGCCGCGCGATATTGCCGGTGTTGCCGGGGATTTCCGGCTCGTATAGAGCGATGTGAATCACGCTGATCCTGATCTTGGCTTCGTTCGCATCACCCATTTCTCCGGCGCCTCATGGTACCCTGCTACCCTCAATCCGTGACCAGAATATCTGTGCTCGCGACCAAGAAAAAAGGCCTCGCTCACGAGCGAGGCCTTTTGAATGAGTCACCGGCAGCAGTCACCTAGCCGCCAACCTGCGAAAGCGCGAGCAGTCCGCCGCTTCCTGCCGCCGTTCCGTGGTCCAGCCAGTGACGCTCCGGCTTTATTCTCAGCGTCTCGAGCACGAGAGGCTTGATCGGCTCGCGGCGACGAAGCGGATCGCGCAGGTTGGTCTGTATCGAGCCGAAGAGGCATGGGCGCAGCTGACCATCTGCCGTCAGCCGCATGCGATTGCAACGTTCGCAGTAGTTGTGGCTCATCGGCGTGATTACCCCAATCGTGCCGGGTGCGTCGGGGAAGGAGTAGTAGACGGCCGGACCATTCCCCTTCGGGCCTGACACCCGCTTCAGATCACCAATTCGACCAATCCGCTCGATCAACTCGTCAGCGCTGACGAACTCATCCGATTGAACGTCGAGATTGTCGCCCGTTGGCATGACCTCGATGAAGCGTACGTGCCATGGCTTGCTGCGGCTGATCGCTGCAAACGATTCAACCTCATCCGCGTTGAAGCCGCGCATGACGACGCAGTTGATTTTGATCGGTGAGAAGCCCGCGCGCTCAGCTGCTTCGAGTCCCTCGAAGATCTTCTCCGCTGATCCAGGACGCCGCGAGATCTGATCGATCCGTTCAGGAATCAGTGAATCCAGAGACACGTTCACCCGGTTGACCCCGGCGTCCCGAAGCTCGGTCGCCATCTCGGCGAGAAGAACTGCGTTCGTCGAGAGGGCAATGTCTTCGATGCCGTCGATCGCCGTCAGCATCGAGACGAGCTTCGGCAGATCCCGCCGGACGAGCGGCTCGCCCCCTGTGATGCGAAGCTTCCGAAGTCCCATCGGCGCCATGGAGCGAACGATGGAAGCGATCTCCTCGTAGGAAAGCAGCTGATCCCTTTTCAGCCAGGGGAGGCCTTCCTCCGGCATGCAGTAAACGCAGCGCAGGTTGCACTTATCGGTTACCGATATGCGCAAATACTCGACGCGGCGGCCAAACCCGTCGTGCATCGGTCCGCTATCGGGAATCTCCCGCCGCGGCCATTCCGGCTTTCGGAGCTGCACCAGCGACTTCGTCACGACCTCTCTCCTGCCGGCTGGGGGGTCGTCCCCTGCAGCCACTCGCTCTCACCCGAGGTATATCCCTCGCGCTTCCAGATCGGCACCCGCTTCTTCAGCTCTTCAATGATGTAGCGAGAGGCGTCATACGCGTTGCCACGATGTGGGGACGCGACGACGATAGCGACGCTCGCCTCCCCAATCTCCAATCGCCCAATCCGATGAACGACAGAGATGTTACCAGTTTCCCACTTCGAGTGCGCCTCCTGCACGATCTCGCGAAGTGTGGCTTCGGCCATTTCAGGGTACGCCTGGTAGTCGAGGTGACCTACCTCACGACCGTCATTCACATTCCGAACGACCCCAACGAAAAGCAGCGCAGCACCGTCGCTGTCGGCGGTCGCGTTCGCCAGAAGTGCACACGAGTCGATAGGATCGGCGGTAACGCGACAGAGGGGAGTTTCGGACACTAGCCGCCGCTGACGGGAGGAATGAAGGCGACCTCATCCCCGTTGACGAGGGGAACGCCGAGTCTGCTGTACGTGAGGTTCACCGCGACGGCGGGCTGCGGGGGGAGAGATGCCCACGAGCTCCCACGGCTCCGGAGGCTGCCGACTAGATCGGCTACGGAAGCGCCTTCGGGTAGCTCGACATGGAGCTCGTCAGTACCCGCGATATCCCGGTAAGAAGCGAAGAAAAGAGCCTTGATCTGCATTGCAGAAGCGCTTGCTGAGGTAGCGGATACTTCGGTGCTACCCTATGTGGCTCCCCGGGTTCTCGGGAAGATGCCTCACCGCCTGTCTCAGCCGGCCCCGGAGACACCAGGCCCACGGGAGGCGTTGTCGCGGACCTCTTCCGGCTCGGCCAGGCTCGCGAGGAACTGCGACAGCTCATTATGCAGACGAGAGGTCGATCCCCGGACCAGAGTGCGACCCTCGCTTGCACCCGTTCCGATGACGACCTCTCCTGCTTCAATATCAAACTTGATGTGATTCTCGCTTTCGGCCTCAACGAACGCTGAATGAGGCGAAAACCGCGTCGTGAAGAAGTCTCTCGCGAGACGAATCACTTCAGCGGGCGGCAGGTCGGTATGCACTTCCTGAACGAGCATCAAGCCTCCGGCGATTGCGGTTCTATAGCCACGGGAACCGCCGAAACGTGCAAGGAAAAGGCCTTAGGCGCTTTCTCTTAGGTCGCGTCGCTCTAACGGGCCCAACACGAGCTTAGGGCCAAATAAAAATCGCGCAGATCGAGGCGCGTGACGAGCCGCCGCTGTCCGGTGCACGGCGGAACGCCGTAGCAGCGCCACGCCGAGCTGCGCGATTCTCGACGGCTAGACCTCGAGCGGCTTCTCCTCGACGAGCGTGCGAAGATCCTTGGACGGCTTGAAGACCGGCACCGCGCGCGGCGGAACGTCGACGGGGTCACCCGTCCGCGGGTTGCGGGCGAGGCGGCTCTTCCGCTCACGAACCTTGAAGGTGCCGAAGCCGCGGATCTCGATGTTCTTATGCTCCGCCATCGCGTCCTTGATCGCGTTGAGGAAAGCATCCACGACTACCGCACAATCCTTCTTGGTGACGCCGGGGCCGATGGCTTCAGAGGCCAACTGCACCAGATCCGCCTTGGTCATTGACATGCTGCGTCCAAGTTCAAATGTGGGAGTGTAGAGTCCGGGCGAGCAGTGGCCCCAACAGGACCACCTATGACGGTTGGCGGAGCGAACCGGAATCCCGGAGGGGCCCTTCCGGGGAGTCCCGAACGGCCTAAAGAGTTGTAAGTGCGTGGCTTACCGGTGCCAAGGATAATTCTGGCCCGGAAAAAGTCAAGAAACGGACAAGTCCCCGCGAGACCGGGACTTCTCCATATCGGCGATCAGCCGATCGAAAAGGTATCGGGAATCGTGCGGTCCCGGCGCCGACTCGGGATGGTACTGGACCGAGTAGACCGGCTTCTCACGATGCTCGATCCCCTCGACGGTTCCGTCGTTGAGGTTCATGTGCGTCGCCCGCAGCTCAGGAGCGCCCGGGATACCGGATTCATCCCCTCTGACGGCAAAGCCGTGATTTTGCGCGGTGATCTCAACAAGACCGTCCGACAGGCGACGCACAGGGTGATTCCCTCCACGGTGGCCATAGAGAAGCTTGTACGTCTCAGCTCCGAACGACCGGGCAATCAACTGATGGCCGAGGCATATTCCGAAAATTGGCGTGCTCTGGTCGGCCATCGCACGAATAGTGTCAAGCACGTGCCCTACGGCCTCCGGGTCACCGGGGCCGTTGGAGATAAAGAGGCCGTCGAACCCCTGCTCAAGGACCTCTTCGGTCGGCGTCATCGCGGGGAGGACTGAGATCTCGCAGCCGCGCTCCGCCAGCAGCTTGAGCGAGTGAGATTTTACGCCAAAATCGAACGCAGCCACCTTGAACTTCTTCTCGCCAATCGGCTCCACGAGATACGTCTCGTCCGTTGACACTCCACACGCCAGATCCAGACCGGCCATCTCAGGCTGTGCGAGGATTTGCGCCAGCAAATTCTCCTCCGGCACCCCTTCGGACGAGATCGCTCCCCGCATCGCGCCGACGGATCGCAGATGGCGCGTCAGAGCCCGCTGATCGACCTCCATGATTCCGACGACGCCGTGGCGCTGGAGATACGACTCGAGCGACTCCTCAGCTCTCCAGTTGCTGTAGATGGGGGGAGCTTCGTGGATGATGAAGCCGCCCACCTGCGGCGCCTCCGACTCCTGATCCTCCTGATTCGCACCGTAGTTGCCAATCAGGGGGTAGGTCATGGTGACGAGCTGACCGGTATACGACGGGTCGGTCAGAACCTCCTGGTAGCCGGTCATCGACGTGTTGAAGACGACCTCACCGAATGCCGTTCCGCGAGCTCCGTAAGCCTCACCGCGGAAGATCCGGCCGTCCTCCAACATCAATATCGCTGACTCAGCCAATCCAGTGCTCTTTCTCAGTCAAGTCCAAGGGGGAAGCGGGGTTGAACGGACGGGGAATCTACTTGGGACACCCCCCGTGTCAAGTAGCGCAAACCCGGCCGGGGACAGTAACTTACTCGCCTTTCAGAGGAGGAATGTGGCCGTCCCGCTCGTCTTCGTTTATGCCGATGAATCGTGCCTCGGCAACCAGTACCAGGATCGCGACCGGCCTGGTGGTGCCGCCGGCGTGGTCGAGTTCCATTCCCCGAAGCACGGCTGGGTTCGTCGGGATTTCTGGATCAGCGAGCCGGATACGACGAACAACCGTATGGCGATCCGCAGCGCCATCACCCCGCTCGCTGCGCTGAAGGGCCCGGCACTCGTCGTATTTACGAGTGACAGCCGATATCTGATCGACGGCATGAGTAAGTGGGTCCCTACCTGGATCCGGCAGGATTGGAAGCGGAAGACCGGTGAGATAGAGAACCTGGCGCTATGGCAGGAACTGGTGCCGGTAGCCAAGCGGCACCGAGTTGACTGGCGGTGGGTGAAGGGGCACGCGGGGCACCCTCAGAACGAATATGCGAACGACCTCGCCGTGAAGGCGGCGAAGGAGCAGACGGCGAGCGATGGGCTGATCCAGTCCGCTTTCGAAGAGTGGATAGCGAATCAGCAGAACGAAAAAGGCCGCTACATGAACTTTGCCCCCCCAGCTCCAGCTCTTCCCTGAATCAGATCGTTTGCTGAAGCACCAGTCCAAAGCGCCGGCTGAACTGGCGAGCGAGCAATTCCCCGATCTCGTCCAGCTGCACAGGCCGCCCGAGGAGGTTCGATACTGATCCGACACCGTGATCGGCGATCCCGCATGGGACGATGGTGTCGAAATAAGACAGGTTGGTCGAGACGTTCAGCGCGAAGCCGTGCGAGGTAATCCAGCCTGACGAGACGCGGACGCCGATTGCCGCGACCTTGAGGCCCGCCACCCAGACTCCCGTCATCCCCTCCACCCGCTCCCCGCTCAGCCGGTACTCGGCGAGAGCGTCGATTATCACTTGCTCAAGATCGCGCAGGTACTGGTGTAGATCACAGCGATCGGGTTTGAGATCGATGATCGGATAGCCGACGATCTGCCCGGGCCCGTGATAGGTCACGTCCCCGCCCCGCCCTGTTCGGTGCACCTCGATCCCTCTGCGGCTCAGCTCGGCCTCGGTTACGAGGATGTTCTCCTCGTGGAAAGAAGAGCCAAGAGTGAGGACGTGGGGGTGCTGCAGCAGGACGAGCGTATCCGGTATCGAACCATCCCGGCGCTGACGGACGAGCTGAGCCTGAAGGTCGAGCCCCTCCTGGTAGCTGATCGAGCCGAGTTTTCGCACCTCCAGAAGCCGAGCCTCTACTGCAGCTGACATCGGCGTAGCCGACCAGCTACCGGGCGACCCGGGCACGCCACCACCTGCGGCGTCGGGTCCGATCATGCGGAATCAGGGAAGCTTTCGAGTATCTCCTTCACCCGGGCGAGGAAGCGGTCGGCGTCGGCGCCGTTTACGAGGCGATGATCGTAGCCGAGGGCGAGGAAGCCCCGCTTTCGGGCGATGATGGCGTCATTCCCGAATTCATCGGTGATGACGACTGGCCGCTTCTCTACCGCCCCTACCGCAAGAATGGCCACCTGCGGCTGATTGATGATGGGGAAGCCCAGGGTCGTGCCGAAAATGCCGGGGTTGGTGATGGTGAATGTTCCGCCCTCGACCTCCGCCGGAGATAGCTTCTTGGTACGCGCCCTTTTCGCGAGATCCGCAATGGCGTTCGCGAGTCCAACCAGCGAGAGCTCGTCAGCCTTTCGCACGACGGGTACAATGAGCCCCCAGTCGAGGGCGACTGCCACTCCCAGGTTTACATCCCCGCGGTAAATCACCTTGGATCCGGAGATCGCCGCATTGATTCGGGGGTGCTCGCGGAGTGCCTGCGCGACGGCGCGAGCGATGAAGGCGGTGTAGGTAACCTTCACCCCCTGCTCCCTCCACCCCTGCTCGTTCGAGGCCCTCACCTGATCCAAGCGTGAGTAGTCGACGTCGAAGTACGAGTGGACGTGGGCCGAGATTCGACGCGACAGCACCATGTGCTCGGCGATGAGTGAGGTCATCCGGCTCATCGCCTCGACATGGTCGCCGGGAAGAGGCTCAACCTCCGGATGCTCGACGTGAGTGTGGAAGTCCCCTGGGGCTCCAGCTCCCCTCCGGTGCCTCCCGCCATCGCTCGCGCCGCGGGCGACATACCGGAGGACGTCATCCTTGGTCACTCTTCCGCCACGACCCGTTCCCTCGACCTCCTCCAGCTGGACTTGGTTCTCCTCAGCGATTCTGCGAACGAGCGGGGTGGATCGATGACGGGGCCTCTCCTCAGCGCTTTCGTGCTCACGGCCCTCGCCAGCTTCCGCCCTGATCGCTTCGGTCGGTTCGTCGGCCGTGGCGTCAGCATCGACTGGCGTACCAGCGGCCACCCGCTCGTGGAGCTCCACCGTTTCAGCCTCAGTCCATGCCGAAGCACTCGCTATAGCCGTCGAGTCCGCCTCACGCGCCGAAGCCGCTGCGGCCGAAGCTGCTGACGGATCCGTCTCGACAAAGCCGACGACGGTACCCACTTCCACCGTACTGCCTTCGGCGACGAGAACCTCGACGAGGACCCCCGCAGTCGGTGATGGGATCTCGGCATCGACCTTGTCAGTCGAAATCTCCATGATCGGCTCATCACGTTCGACTGTGTCCCCGACCTTCTTCAGCCAGATGGAGACAGTACCCTCGGTTATCGATTCGCCCATCTGGGGCATCGGGACTTCAACTCGAGCCATGACGAATAGTCTAAGTTCGCGTCGATCGACGTCTTGATCGGAGAGCTGGGGATAATACGGCAGCAACCGGCCGCGGGTTACTGCGGAAACCCGAGCCTCAGAAGCATCGGATCCAGCGCCTCGAGCTCCTGGACGGCGGCATCGGCCAGTCACCGGTTACACATACACAACCGGCCACTCTCCCGAAAGCAGGAGGCGGCCGGAGAGGAAGCGGCTTCCGGCGGCGATCTCAGTTGGCGGCTGTGGCCGGTGCTGGTGTCGTCCGCGCAGCGGGCCGCAGCGGCGCCGGGTATTCATCGTACGTGCTCCACATCCTCCTGGCGGACTCGTAGCGCTCGATCAGCGTCGGCTGCGGGTCTACCGGCAATCCGTGCTTACGGCTCAGGTAATGGTTGATCACCTTCGCGACGAGCGGGGAGACGTCGCTTCCATGAAGACCATGCTCGATGATGGAGGCTACTACGATCTCAGGCTCGCCACCGGGCTTGCCTGAAAAGCCGACAAAGAGTCCGTGATCGTCACCGGCGTTCTGCGCCGTGCCGGTCTTGCCATAGATCTGCCAATCCTCAAGTGAGGACAACCACGCGGTTCCGCCCGGCTGGATCACCTTCGCCAGACCTGCCCAGAGATCCTGCAGCCCCTCCTCCGAGAGCCCCAGATCGATGGCTCCGGGGCCTTCCCCAGCGCCTTCGCTGAATACGAGGAACGGCTCAGGAGCGGTTCCGTTACCGGCGATTGCAGAATAGAAGTGAGCCAGGCGCAACATCGTAACGGCATTGGGTCCCTGCCCGATGGCGACGCTCATCACCTCGGAGGGCTGAGGAGCATACCCGAAACGATCCTGCCACCAGGCCACTCCAGTGGGATAGGTGCCCGCCTGCTCACCCGGCAGATCGATGCCCGTCCTCTTTCCGAAACCGACCCGCGTTCCGTACTCGAGCAGCTTCTCCATCCCCAGCCGAATCCCGAGCTGGTAGAAATAGACGTTGCAGGATTTCTCGAGAGCCGAGGCAAGGTCCAGCGAGCCATGTCCGGCCGAGTACCAGCAGCGTGCATAGCGGCCTGCGTAGGCCATTCCGCCAGTGCACCCGATCGGCATCCTCGTGTCCGCCGTAACGATCCCTTCGGCGATCCCGACCGCGGCAGTCAATGTCTTGAACGTTGATGCCGGGGGGTAGATACCGACCATGGCGCGGTCGTTCAGCGGAAGGTTGGGATCGGCGTTGAGTGCTCCCCAGAGGTTGTTCGAGATCCCTCCAACGAAGTCATTCGGATCGTAGGAGGGATTCGAGTACATCGCCAGAATCTCTCCGGTGGAGGGCACCATCGCGACGACGGAGCCCTTCATCGTGTCCGGGAAGATCTCGGCAATGTACTGCTGCAGCTTGATGTCGAGCGTGGTCCGGACATCCTGCCCTGGCGTGGGCGCGAGAATCCCCACAGTCGAGCGGGGGTCAACGATGCGGCCCATCGCATCGACTTCGACGAACCGCGCCCCGTCGCGGCCGCTCAGCAGCAGCTCGTACTGCCGTTCAACTCCAGCCTTACCGATGATCCTTCCCTGCTGGTAGCCCTGCTCCTTGAACTGCGGCAGCTCGAGCTCTTCCCGGCTGATCTCGGCGACGTACCCGATCAGGTGCCCGATCGCTGAAGTCGAGGGGTAGTAGCGCTTCGGCCGGTCGACAACCAGGAGATTTGGGAAGGACGTCCGGCGCTCCTCGATCGCGGCGATCTGTGCGTATGTGGCGTCGTCGGTGACTGAGAGAAGGTCGTTCGGCCTGCGATTCCGGTCCTCCATCAGGCGGGCGATGTCTGCTTCCGCCAGACCCAGAAAGGGAGCGAGATCGCGGAGTGTCTGTTCGACCGTCTCAGGCTCGCCCGGCAGCAGCGTCAAGGAGAAGCCGGGGATGCTCGTGGCGATGATCTCACCGTAGCGATCGATGATCGTCCCGCGCGGAGCAGGAATTGTGACCGGCCTCAACCGGTTCTCCTCCGACCGCATCGCGTACTGCTCGCCCTGTACAACCTGCGTCTGGAAGAACGCAGTCAGCAGGACGGCCACCACGAAGGTGATCACGAAGAGAGCGCCCATCAGGCGGCGCTCGCGCGGATCGGATTGGAAGAGCCTCATATCAACTACCCGTTTCTGAGAGCACAGCGAGGGAGAACAGCATCGATCAGGGGTGCAAGAGCGATGCCCTCAAAGAGGCTAACCTACGCGGTTCTTGAAGTTCCGGAACTGCTGTTGGCGCAGGCGCTCGATCTCGCCGCCGACGTGGTTGCGCAACTCGTCGATTGTCGCTGCCAGCGCGTCGGAACCGAGCGGCGGGGGAAGAGCTGCGACCTCGGCCTTTCCATCACTCCCGAACGATAGCTCTACCCACTCCAGGACGTCAGCGACTGGTCTGGGGATCCTGCTGCCGAGCAGCCTGGCCGCCCGTACGGCCCCGATGACTTCGGCCCGCCGAGGTCGCGTTACCCCTCTCAGTAGCAGCAGACAGGTGCAAAGGCGAACAACGTCATCGCGAGCGCGGGTGAACGCCTTTCCGAGAGCCCTCGCCTCGACCGCCGCACTGAATTCCCTCCCGCCTTCAGATACCCGATCCATCAGCGACATGCAGCAGCGCAAAGCGTCGTCAGCGGTGAAGGAGATGGCGGGGAGTGGATCACCCGAGGACCAGATGGTATATGCATCCTCCATTGCATCCACGAGCATCGGGGTACGAGCACCGGGCTGAAGGTCAACAAGAGAGACGCTCCAGACGCTCACAGGTATAGCCGTCTCGGCGGCTACCTCCTCGGCAATTGCCTCTGCCTGGCCGGCATATGGCTCACGGGAGGGCGGAAGATCTTCGAAGATGAGGAGGATGTCGAGGTCTGAACCGACGCGCGCTTCCCGGCGGGCCTTGGAGCCGAATAGCGAGGCTTGTCTGAGGGGTGCCCTCACCTCGTCGAGAACGCGCGAGACAAAATATCGGGCGGCCGCGATCTCCTGGGGGGTCAGAACCGTCGCAAGCGGAGTCTTCATTGCGCCGACCCGGCCCTCAGCTGCGGCAAAGCGAGGCGAGTGCTGAAGCTCTCGCGGTCATCGGCCGGATCGAAGGCTACCGCTGGGCGAGCCGAAGCTCACCGCCGAACGCCTCATCGAGCTTCATGACGACAGGCGCACGCTTACCCCGCGTCGCCTCCACGAAGCGACGCACAGCCGAAAGCTCGAGATTGGAGACGTCGTAACCGGCAGTGATCAGGGCCTGATAGACACCCTCGGTGTGGACGGTGTTGTACTTGTAGATGTCCGGATAGACCAGGATCTCCGATCCCTCGACCGCAACGAGGTCGTAGCGAATAGTGACGTCAATGTCAGGCGAAAGATTGACTGCGCGGGTCCTGGAGGGGTTCGCCAGGATGCGGTTAATCTGGGCCGGTGTGACCTGCGGGGCCGCACGCTGGTGAAGGTAGCGCGAAAGCTCGATCACATCCGTGTTCCGCATGCGGACACAGCCGTGTGACGCTGGCGTTCCGATGCTCTCGCCTTCCGGCGTTCCGTGGAAGAAGTACAGCGGCATGAAGAAGAGCTTCACACGTCCCATCGGGTTATTGGGCCCCGGGGGCGTCGGACGGTCGTTGCGCGCCCACTCCCGATCCGGCGGGGTCCAGGACGGATTCCACTCGGCATGCGTTATCGCGAACTTTCCGGTCGGCGTATCGAACCCGGGCATCCCCACCGCGACTGGGTACGTCTTGACTGCCTCATCGTCCTCGTACACCACAACTTTCAGCGCCGGGATATTGAGATCCAGCCGTGTCTGGGCGTGAGCTGCGGATACATAGCCCAGCGTAGCGAGAGTTATTGCAAGATATAGAAGACTCTTCATTTTCCACCTGCTGGTGTTTTTCCCGCGGCCCCACGTCAAGCGGCGGATGCATCAAAGCTTGGCTGTCCGCTTGGTTATCCTCCCGGAGGATAGCAACGACCGCACCAACCCGCTACCGCCTGAAGCTGTAAGCCCTTGTGGAGTTGAATTTTGCTACCTCAGCGTTACTGTTCTCAACGCCTCGGGGAGACGGAAATTTTGGCGTGGGGCCGTCGTACCCGCAGCCTTGCAGAGTCCGCGACCAGATGATGCGCTCATGTAATTGGTCGTCCTCCGCGATTCGATTTCACCAATAGCACTGTGTACGTGCGCTCGAAGTGAACGGCGTGATGGAGCTGATGGTCAGGCTAGGCTGAAGATCAACGAGGGGAAGAGCACGGTGACGCGGGTTGGGACTGGAAGTTTCTGGGCTGCGCTTCTGGGTAGCACCCGGCAAGCTCGTCAAGCGCCGTGTCGCGCCGGAAGCCGTGGGGCCTTCAAAGAGCGGATCTGACAGATCAGAAGCCGGAAGGGAGGGAGATCGCTGCCGACTGTGGTGGAGGCACTACGGTCGTACGTGCTGGACTGGAAGGCAGACTTCCGACTAGCGGATAAACCGTCGAGCTTTCACGACCTCGACAGTGGATCGCCCCAAGGGCTGCGGATGGTCCAGCTCATTGGTGGAAGCGTTGGGCGAACAGCCTACCGGAAGATGCGTCGCAGGTAGCATCCAAAAGGGACATCGCACCACCCGCCCCTCGCTGTTATGCGTTCTCCGGCATTCACCCTGCTAAACGGCTCGCCTTCTCCAAAACCGCCTCCTGGATGCAGCCGGCGTCGAGCACCCGCACCCTCCTGCGCACTCGCCGTTCTTCGCGGCCCTTGCTGCACCAAGGCTTCGGAGCAGACGCGCGCTCAGATATGCCGCAGCGACGAGTACGATTGCGAGCACGAGAAGAGTGTCCGCCATCCTAGCCTGCAAGTCCGAGAAGGAGGCCGCCGCGGTAGACGATGAAAGCCGCGCCGTAAGCAAGGGCGAACATCCAGCCAAACTGGAAAACCGCCCACTTCAGACCCTTCAGACCTCCTCCAGTCTCTCTCACCACCACGGCGTTCGTGCTGATGCACATCATCGCGAAGACGTAGAAGACCATGAGGCTGAGCGCGACGAGCGGGGTGTAGACGAGGGCTCCCGAAGCATCAGTCTCTGCCTGAAGGCGCTCGCGGAGCGTGACGGAGGTCTCATCCTCGCCACTTCCGACGCCATAGATCGTCCCCATCGTGGCAACGAAAACCTCGCGGGCAGCGAACGAGCTGATGATCGAGACTCCGATCTTCCAGTCGTAGCCAAGGGGCTCAACCACTGGCTCGAACGCGTGACCTGCGCGGCCAAGGAAGCTCTCGGCCAGCTGAAGCTCCTGAGCAGCCTCAGGCGTCACGCCCGCGGGCACTTCAACTTTCGGGTAAGTCGCCAGCGCCCACAGCACGATCGAAAGGGCGAAGATGATCGTACCGGCCCTTTTGAGGAAGATCCCTGCTCGCTGCGAGACTCCCAGCAGAAGGCTCTTGAGATTCGGGAGCCGGTACGGCGGCAGCTCCATGATCATCGGCTGCGACGGTCCCTTGAGCAGCGTCTTCTTGAAGATTCCTGCGACCACCAGAGCCGCGACCGTTCCCAGCAGGTACATCCCCAGCAGGGTGAGACCCTGAAGGTTCATGAATCCGCCGATCATTACCGGGGGAATGAAGGAGCCGATCAGGAGGGTGTATACCGGAATACGGGCGGAGCAGCTCATCAGTGGCACGACCATGATGGTCGCGAGGCGATCCTTCGGATTCTCGATCGTCCGCGCGGCCATGATGCCAGGCACCGCGCAAGCGTACCCTGAGAGCATCGGGATGAAGCTGCGCCCGTGCAGCCCGACGCCTCTCATGAAGCGATCCATGATGAAGGCGGCTCGAGCCATGTAGCCCGTTGCCTCCAGGAAACCGATGAAGAGGAAGAGAATTGCGATCTGCGGGACGAAGACCACCACCGCACCGACTCCGGCAATTACCCCATCGACGACGAGACTCTGAAGATCGCCTTCGGGGATAGCGGCGGCGGCAGCCGCTCCGAGCGCTCCCACTACCGCTTCGACGGCGCCCATGATCGGCTCGGCCCAGCTGAAGATCGACTGGAAGACGAGGCCCATCAGCACGAGGAAGATGATAGGGCCGAGAACCCGGTGCAGGATAACCGCATCGATTCGATCGGTCAGCGTCGTTCCCGCGGATCCAAAGCGATGGACCACGGCCGCAATGACCTCGCTGATCCAGCCGTAGCGAACCTCAGCCTCGATCGCGCGGGTGTGAAATCCCTCCTGCGTCAGCGTCGTCCGGGCCCGCTCAACCTCCACCTGAAGGCCCTCAACACCATTCAGGTGCCCACCAGGATCGACCGCCAGGAGACGCAGTGCCTCCATCGCCGCCGTTGATGGATGGAATCCAGCGCGTACCAGAGAGGCTTCGACAGGCTGCACGGCCCGGAATAGCTGCTCCGGAAGGCGGAACTGGCGTGTGGGAAGGGGAAGGTCACCAGCACGTTCAATCGCGCGGCGGAGTACATCGATGCCCTGCCCCCTGATCGCGACTGTCTCCACCACCTGCGCGCCGAGCTGCATCGCGAGCTCGACTGCATCTACACGGATTCCGCTGGCCGCAGCCGTGTCGACCTGGTTCAAAGCGATAACGACCGGCAGGCCGAGCTCGAGCACCTGGCTCGCAAGGAAGAGATTCCGCTCAAGGTTCGACGCGTCGAGAACGAGCACGACCACATCCGGAGCAGGAACGCCCGGAGCCAGCCCGATCAGGACGCTGAGGGCGATCTCCTCGTCCGGCGAAGTGGCGGATAGGCTGTAGGTACCAGGAAGGTCGAGAACGGCTACGTTGGTGCCGCTCTCACTGCGGTACTTTCCCTCTATACGCTCAACGGTAACGCCCGAGTAGTTGCCTACCTTCTGGCGCAGCCCCGTGAGGGCGTTGAAGAGAGTGCTCTTGCCTGTGTTTGGATTGCCGATCAGCGCGATGCGCATCCGTCCGATGGAGGATGCCGGCTGAGCTTCGGAAGGAACTACGGTAGAACCGAACGGCTCACTGCTCGAGATTTCCATTACTCCACCACTACATGCTCCGCCTCCGTGCGGCGCAGCGTCAACATGAACCCGCGTAGCGAGATTTCAATGGGGTCACCCAGCGGCGCGACGCGAACGACCTTGATCGAAGTTCCCTTGATCAAGCCGAGGTCCATCAGTCTCTGGGAAGCGCCGGAATCACCCCCGACCGTCGCCACCCGGGCGCTTTCGCCGGGCTTGAGCGACACAAGTGTTCGGGGCATCAGCTACGAAGAGGAAGAACCGTAATCGCGTGGGCGAGCTGGGAGCCGAGTGCGAGGCGGGATCCGCGAACATCGAGGAGGTAGCCGTCCTGACGATCGACGATGGTGACGCAGCTGCCCTCGTAGAGCCCAAGATTGCGGAGGCGATGGGCCTCATCCCCTGCACACTCCATCCGCAGCACGGCAGCACGGCACCCGCGCTCACACGCCGTGAGCGGGCAAGCAGTACAGTGCTGTTGCGCAGCAGATCGTGACCGGCGCAGGCGAGCCCAGAAGCGTCCCAGCATTCCGCAATCCGTTGATGTTGAGAATGAATCTCATCAATGATATTGGGGGACGCGGGGGAAGGCAAGGTGGAGGGATTGTACCGGTTACCGATTACCGGTTTACCAGTTGCCGGTTTGAGGAAGACGACAGGATGCCAGATACCAGACGCCAGGTGGTCGAGGAAGTGGTAGGCTTATAGAACTTTCATGGAGGAGGTGACGGCAGAGGTCGAGTCGGACCGGAAGCTGACAGAGGTGATGGTCGACGAGATCTTCAGCTTCTCCGAGCTGGGTTAGAGGGTGCGGATCGGGTCAAGCGGTGCGTCGGAAGAGCTCTCGCAAGTTGTCCTTGCATACAGAATTTCCCGGGCGACCGTGCCGAAGAGGGTGCAGGGCTCCGGGCAGGGGATTACTGCTGACGAAGAGACCCCATTGTTGCCCGTCCGCATGGTTTCCTCCGTTAGTGGCAGTGTTGCGTCGTAGCGCCAAAGTCGCGTTCGAAGGCAGCGACCACTGACGCAGCAAGCCTGTACCACCGCGGGCAGAAGATCGGAGCTGAGGTCGCGTAGCTTGGAGTAAATTCCCGTCTGCCGTCCCGACCAGGCGGCGTAGGAGCGCGAGCGGCTCTCCGCTAACTCGCGCCGGTTCCAGTGCGGGATCGTGGCCGGATACAGCAGCGAGATTGCGCGCCAAAGCTCGTCCCGCTCGAGGTCGAGCAGCCATCCCCGCCGCAGCGTCGCGGCTGTTCTCAGGGGACGGTACTCCCCACTGGATGTGAATCGGGCAATCTCCAGAGCACGATTCGGCTCCGAGGAGCGCTCCAGTAGATTCGTATCCAGCTCTGCGTCGCCTACGTGACGCAGCTCGTAGCGGCCGGCCGGGGTTCTGCGGACATGCGCCTCTAGGAAATCGGCGCCGCGGGGCTGCGAATCGACCCAGGCGAAAAAAGCGAGGCGGTCATCGTCGACGGTGCGAACCGGCTCCTCGTGCGGGAAGCCAAATCTGTGGAGCGGCAGCTCGGCACCGGAGAAGCCGGGGTTGCCGATGTCATCTCTTCCTGACTCAGATTCAGCCCCCGGCTGAGCAGCGCCGGCGGAAATGTTGGTGAGGGCGATGATGACGTCGGCGATTTCCGGCAGCGTTCCAACCGGAGGCGTGTACCAGATCGTCCGCCCCCCGCGCCGGCTAATCGGTCCTTCCAGACCCAGCTCCTCTGGAATTGTCGTAGCAGTGTGCCACCCTTCGGCAACGAAGAAGGGGACCAGCACAACATCCTCAGCCTCCAGGCCGGCGAGGACGTCCGCAATCTTCGGCTCCTCGTCCAGAAACCCGCACTCGACTATCCCAAACTCGCGCGCCTCTCGAAGCCGATCTACCAGGCGATAGACCGTATCGCCGGACGTCGCGCTCCGCTCCGTTCCGTGCCCGATGATCAGGAGGGCGGCTCCGCGTCTTCCCTGAGGCGACAGCCCGCTAGCCGCACCTGCGCGCTTGAGGATCAGGTCGGCCATCAGGGGGTGGGTCCCTACCGGCGGGCAGTAATGAACCCGTCGATGGGGGAATTCCGTCAGGGTGTGGTCGAGCCCAAGCTCTCTCGGCACCACCTGCCGGGTGAAATACCCCTCCGCCAGGAAGACAGGCACGACCCACACCTCCTCGCTCTGAACAATGTCGAGAGCGTAGGGAAGCGAGGGCTCTTCTTTCCAGAAGGCTTCGAGCACCTCGTCGAAGACGCCGAGCTTGCGAATCTGCTCAGCGTGCGCGTAGACGGGCGCGCTCGAATCCGGGCTGAGGTGGGAGCCATGTCCCACCAGGATCAGGCCCGTTCTTGGGGGAGCCTGCGAAGCTCGGGAACCCGTGGTCAGGAAAGGTGGGAAGCGAACGCGGCCGACCGACTGCTCTCGAGCAAGCCGGCAGCCGCTTTCGGTGTGGCGAGGTCGAGAACCAGGTCCACAATACCTTCGACCGAGTGATCGCTGGCCGTCGAGATACCACCGAAGCCAAGCGCTTCGGCCGTGGCGGCAGTCTTCGGCCCGATGGCAATGACACGCCCGGATACAGCCTCGCCTCGAAGCGCCGAAGCTACCGCAGCCGCCGCGGTAGATGATGGAAGAATGAGGAAATCGGCGCTTGTGATGAGATCAGCGGCGTCAGCTCCGTCGTCCACCGGAACGGTCCGGAAGATCTCCGCTTCCAGCACTGTGGCTCCACTGATCCGGAGAGCGCCGGCCACGTGCGAGTCGAGATGAGCCTCCCGCGGGAATAGCACTGTCGATCCCGCCAGCGAGCCGAAGCCGCTCATCCCCTCGAGGACGCGACCCTCGTCGAACGTGCGCGTGCTGAGGTCCGCTCGGATGCCGAAGCGCCGCAACTCTTTGGTGGTGGCGGCGCCGAGCGACGCCACTCGTACCCGGGCCAGAACTCGGGCATCGAGCTCGCGCGCCTCGGCCTCGACCCGGAAGCGCTCAACGGCCGCGGCCGAAGTGAAGAGGAGCCAATCCGCCGACGTGAGACGGGAGAACAGCTTGTCGAGCTCCTGCGCGTTCTCAACCTTGTCGGAGCGAAGGCGCGGGTGCTCCAGCACATCGGCACCGAGGGCCCGGAGTGCTTTCGCAATTCGCGAAGGCTGGGGACGTGAGCGACCGATCACTAGCCGGACACCACGCAGAGGCAGGCTGTCGAACCAGGCGAGCTGCTCGCGAAGCGCCGCGACTTCTCCAACCACTACGAGAGCTGGAGCGCCTACCCTGGCGTCTCGGGCCAACTCAGCGATGTCGCCAAGCGAACCCGTCACCGTACGCTGCCGAGCGTGCGTTCCCCACTCGATCACTGCCGCCGGAGTTTCCGCCGCACGTCCACCATTGATGAGGGCGGCTGAGATGCGCTCCAGCCCGCCTACACCCATGTAGATAGCAAGGGTGCTCTGAAGCGCGGCCAAGGATTTCCAGTCAACGCGGTCGTCGGGTCTGCCCTCGTGGCCGGTGACGAAGGTGACGGAGGAGGCGAAGTCGCGATGCGTCAACGGAATGCCAGCGTAGGCACTCACACCGACCGCCGCTGTAACTCCGGGAACGACCTCGAACCGGATCCCCGCCTCCTGAAGCGCCAGCGCCTCCTCCCCGCCCCGACCGAATACATAAGGATCGCCACCCTTCAGCCGAACGACGCTTCGGTGCTTCCGGGCTGCCTCCACCAGCAGCGCGTTTATCGCAGCCTGCGCGGTGCTCTTCCCGCCGCAACGCTTGCCGACGTCGACTCGCTCAGCCGATTCGGAGATCATCGCGATGATTCCCTCACTAACGAGCGCATCGTGGATCACAATGTCGGCTCTGCGGAGGAGTTGAGCGGCGCGCACGGTCAGCAGGCCCGGATCGCCCGGGCCCGCTCCGACGAGGTAAACCGTGCCCGGACGCGTGTTGCGTCCTGACCGGTTGCTACTCGACCCGGATGCGCTCCTCATGATCATCGACCTACTGCGTGTGGATTCCGCACTCGGTGCGAGCGGTGCCGCGCCATCTCCCCGCCCTCTCATCTTCGCCTTCCCCTACCTTTGTCGTCAGCGGCATGTCGCCGATGCTCGCGTAGCCGAGGTCGTGGAGCGGGTTGTACGGGATGTTGTTGGCCAGAATGAACTGCCAGACCTGAGTGCGGTTCCAATCCGCGAGCGGGTTCAGCTTCACCTGCGGTGAACCACCGGCAATCGGAAGCTCGGCCCGAGTCTCCGACTGCTGTCTGCGCCGACCGGTGATCCACGCGTCGAAGTTTCCAGTCGCCCTGTTGAACGGCTCCACCTTCGCCACCTGCTGATACCGATCCAGATCGCGCTCCCACAGCCGCGGTCCGTACCTGGCCTCGAAAGCCTCGAGCGATTCCTCAGGCCGATACACCCGCAGGTCCAGATCGTAGCGCTCTCTCACCTGCTCGACCTGGGCGAGCGTCTCGGGAAAGTGATGCAGCGTGTCAACGAACAAGACGGGGAGCCGGATGTCGAGGTCGTGCAGCGTGTGCATAATGACCAGGCTGCTGGGTCCGAAGGCCGAAGAGACAGCCAGTCGCCCCGGCTCGAAAACCTCCACAATCCGCTGCAGCCTCCGCTCGAGCGGCATCCCTTCCAGCTCCTCCGAGAGGACTGCCGTGTCGATCGAATCCGCTCCTGCCGCTGGCGAAGGGGTCGAGGTCATCGAGCTTTGATAATGCCAAGGTCTCGCAGCTGACCGACGATACGATCAACTGCTGCGTCCACGCTGACCGCAGAGGTGTCGATATGCATCTCCGGCTTCTCGGGAGCCTCGTACGGAGCACTGATGCCTGTGAAGTTGCCGATCTTCCCGGCAACCGCTTTGGCATAGAGACCCTTGGGATCGCGCTCCTTGCACGTCTCCAGGTCCGCATGAACGTGGATCTCCACGAACGCGCCTTCAGGTAGCAGTGACCGGACCTTGTCCCGATCGGCACGGAAGGGGGAGACGAATGCAGCCAGCACAACCGCGCCGCTCTCGTAGAAGAGTTTGGCCACTTCGCCTACCCGCCGGAGGTTCTCCCGCCGGTCCTCGTCACTGAAGCCGAGGTCGCCAGAGAGGCCGTGGCGCAGCTGGTCACCATCGAGCAGGACCGTCTGAACACCATCCCCGAAAAGACGGCGCTCGAGTGCACGCGCAATCGTGCTCTTCCCAGCGCCGGAGAGGCCGGTAAACCAGAGAACAATGCTGCGATGCCCGTTCCTCGCCTCGCGCTCTTCGCGCGGGATATTCCACCCTTCCCAGACAACGTTGGGTGAGGTGGTGCCTTTGCTCTCCTCGGACACGCCCGAGCGGATCATCCCGGCAGCCACCGTCCCGTAATTGTGGGGGTGGATCAGAATGAAGCTGCCCGTAGTCGTGCTCTGATCGTACGGATCGAAGAAGATCGGCTCCGCTGTGGTCAGGTGCACCCGTGCGATGTCATTGAGGCTCAGAGAAGGGGTAGAGATCTCCTCCAGCGTATCCACATCGATTCTGTGCACGATCCGCGTGACGCGGGCAGGCACCTGCCGAGTGGTGTGCATAAGGATGTAGGAGAGGCTCTGATCGAGAGGCTGATCCGACATCCAGCAGAGGGTCGCATCGAGGCGATTGGCCGACTGCGGCGGGTGTTCGCGAGAAACGAGCATGCCCCCACGACTAACATCCACCTCATCCTCCAGCGTCACAACCACCGACTCGCCGATGGCGGCGAAGTCGTGCGACCCCTCCGCGCTCTCGACGGTGCGGACGTGCGTGGTAGTTCCTGCCGGCAGGGCGATTACGGGGTCACCGGGCGCCACCGTTCCCGCTGCGATGCGTCCCGCAAAACCCCGAAAGTCCTGGTGAGGCCGGATGACGTACTGTACCGGCAGGCGGAAGTCATCGATCGAGACCGAACTGCCGACTTCGACCGTCTCCAGGTGTTCGAGCAGCGTTGGCCCCGAGTACCACTCCATGTGCATACCGCGGTCGACGACATTGTCGCCGTTGAGGGCACTCATAGGGATGAAGGTTGGCTCCGCGACATTCAGCTGCTGAGCAAACCCACGGTACTCCGCGGCAATGGCCTCGTAGATCTCCCGATCATAGTCGACCAGATCCATCTTGTTGATCGCGACCACCAGATGCGGAATCCGCAGGAGAGAGGCGATGAACCCGTGCCGCTTCGACTGTGTCTGCACCCCCTTACGCGCGTCAACGAGAATGATCGCCAGCTCCGCCAGCGACGCCCCGGTGACCATGTTTCGCGTGTACTGCAGGTGCCCCGGCGTGTCCGCTATGATGAACTTCCGCTTCGGCGTTGCAAAGTACCGATAGGCGACGTCGATGGTGATGTTCTGCTCGCGCTCCGCCCGCAGGCCGTCCGTCAGCAGTGCGAGGTTGACGTAACCTTCCCCGCGCTGGTTCGACGCACGCTCGACGGCTTCGAGTTGATCCTCAAAGATTGACTTCGTGTCGTAGAGGAGGCGCCCGATGAGGGTACTCTTCCCGTCGTCCACGCTTCCCGCCGTGGTGAGGCGGAGCATCCCGAGGTCGATATACGGATCACTTCCCTCGACGCGCTCCAGGGAGCGACTCGGGAAGGGTAAAACATCTCGCTGCATTTCAGTGCTGCTCATCTAGAAGTAGCCCTGGCGTTTACGGTCCTCCATCGCCGCTTCGCTCCGGCGGTCGTCGCTTCGGGTTCCGCGCTCAGTTACACGCGCAGCGGCGATCTCTCGGATCACCTCCTCGATCGACGCTGCTTCGGATTCCACAGCACCGGTGCACGTCATGTCACCGACCGTGCGGAACCGGACGATCCGCTCATCATACGTCTCGCCCGGAAGAAGACGGTTGAACTCGCCTTCAGCGAGGAGCACTCCATCCCGCTCCACCACCTTGCGCCGGTGCGAGAAATAGAGATCCGGAACCGGAATCTTCTCACGGGCGATGTACTGCCAGACGTCCATCTCCGTCCAGTTCGACAACGGGAAGACGCGGAAGTGCTCGCCTGGCTGCTTTTTGCCGTTGAAGATGTGCCAGAGCTCGGGCCGCTGGTTCTTCGGGTCCCACTGTCCGAACGCGTTGCGATGGCTGAAGAAGCGCTCCTTGGCGCGCGCCTTCTCCTCATCCCGCCGACCACCGCCAAAAGCAGCCTCGAACTTCAGCTCGGCGATCGCCTCGAGAAGCGTCACCGTTTGAAGTGCGTTGCGGCTGGGGTTGAGACCAGTTTCTTCCTGGCAGCGTCCCTGATCGATCGAGTCCTGCACGTAGCGCACGATCAGGCGCGCCCCAACGTCCGCGACCATCTGATCCCGGAAGTCGAGAGCTTCCTGGAAGTTGTGGCCCGTATCGATGTGGAGCAGCGGGAACGGGATCGGTGCCGGCCAGAACGCTTTCCGGGCCAGGTGCACCATGACGATCGAGTCCTTGCCACCCGAGAAGAGCAGCACGGGGCGGTCGAACTGCCCTGCGACCTCGCGCATGACGTAGATCGCCTCGCTCTCGAGCTGAGCGAGGTGACTCATCGAGCGTGCGGCGGAGCTCGAGCGCCTCTGCTCGGCGGCTACGCTCATCGGGCGGCCCTTGGCGCAGCGGACGGCAGCGGCTCGATCCCGGTGCGCACGAGGAAGTCGCCGAACGGCTCACCATCCAGACGACCCGCACGGTACTGCTCGAGCAGCGGCTTCACAGTGCTGAGGAGCTCGGCAGTGGGAACCAGATCAGCATAGACGGTCCCAAGCCTGGTGCCCTCCGCATTGCCGCCGACATAGACCATGTACTTCCCGAGCGACCGTCCGACGAAGGCGATCTCCGCGGTGTATGGCCTGGCGCAGCCGTTCGGGCAGCCCGTCATCCGGACAGTGAGATCCTCCGAGCCGAGCCCCATCTCCGCCAGCTCAACTTCCAGCTGATCGACGACCGCCGGGAGGGCGCGCTCGGACTCGGCGACCGCCAGCGGGCACGTCGGGAGAGCCGGGCAGGCCATCGCATACCGACGGACGTTGGTCACTTCCGCGTACGGCTTCACACCATGGGAGCGCAGGATCCCCTCGATCTCATCGCGCTGCTCCGGGAGCACGTCCGTGAGCAGCAGGTTGTGCTGCATGGTAAGGTGGACGTTGACCCGCAGCTTCTCGACGATCTTGCGGAGAGCCGAGCGGAGGCGGAAGTCACCCTCGTCCTTGATGCGGCCGTTCTCGATGAAGACTCCGTAGAAGAGGCGCCCGTCACCCTGATCGTGCCAGCCGAGGTGATCGTGGATGCCGGTAACCTCCATAGGCGCTGAATCCTGGAGCTTACGTCCCAGGCGCTCCTCGACCTGCTCACGGAACCACGCGATGCCGCGATCGTGAATCAGGTACTTGAGGCGGGATCGCTTACGGTTCTCCCGGTTCCCGTGGTCACGCTGAACCTTGATGATTGCATGCGTCACCTCGAGAACCTCCTCGGGAGTGACGAAGCCGAGGTCGTCGGCAAGCCGGGCGAACGTCTCGGCCTTGCCGTGGGTCGATCCGAACCCGCCGCCGACGACGATGTTGTACCCGACGATTTCGCCGTCCTGCTCGATGACGAAGAAGCCCAGGTCATTGGAGTGCAGGTCGGTGCAGTTATCGTCCGGGAACGCGAACGAGATCTTGAACTTGCGCGGCAGGTAACGGTCGCCGTAAAGCGGATCCGGCACCGGCTCCACCTCACGGGTGACGTTGACGCCCTCTACCCAGATGTCATGGTAGGAGGTGGACTTCGGGAGCGTCTGGTCGCGGATCAGGGTCGCAAGTGCGATCACTTCGCGACGGTTGCTGTCCTTGAGCGGAGCCGGGCAGGTGCAGACGTTACGAACGACGTCGCCGCAGGCGCCGAAGGTGGTGACCAGCTGCTCGTTCAGCTCGTGGAGCGTCGCCTGAAGGTTGCCCTTCAGAATGCCATATAGCTGGAACCCCTGGCGAGTCGTAACCCGCAGCGTTCCGTCGCCATACTTGTCGGTAAGATCGTCGTGAAGGAGGTACTGGTCGGCCGTCAGCACACCACCCGGAAGCTTGCTGCGGATCATGAAGCTGTAGGCAGGCTCGAGACCCGCCCTCTTCCGCTCCTTCCTCTGGTCGCGGTCTTCCTGCTGGTAGGACCCGTGGAACTTCATGAGCTGCATCGCCTCTTCAGAGAGGTGAGTCGCGTCATTGAGGATCTCTTCAGCGAGCGGGAACCGCAGGCCAAGACTCTCCAGCTTTACGCGCTCCACGCCACTTAGCGCTGTCTCATCGATGATCGTGCTCATGCTCTTCCTATCTGCGGAACCCGCAGGGCTGCGAACAGCGGCATGCACCGCGTCCGGTGTATTCGAATAATGTTCGCCTGATCCAGCAAATCAGCGTCACTCCGGGCAAACCAGCAGTGACGACTCGCGCATCTTCACGATCTCTATATCCAACTCCGTCGGCTTCTCCGCACCCGATGGCCGCCACCACCCCTGAAGCGACTCTCCGGCCTCGTTCTCCGGCCCGTGCAGAAGAAGGATCATGTCGGGCCAATTGGCGAGTAGATCACAATCCCGGCTTCCCAGCGTTCTCTGGCCGCTCGGGTTCGTGTAGTAGAACCCGACGATGGACTGAGGCGTGCTGGTGAGCGAGCGCCTCACGTTGACCAGCACGCGAGGGTCGATCTCGAAGCTGACGCTTCGCGCTTCCAGGGGCGCCGCATTCACGCACGCGAGAGAACGCTCGACCCACACCGACCCGGCGTCGCGGAAGCCAATCAGCAATCCACACGATATCCGCGCAGCATTCCCGGTGGGGGCGACGGACGGACGGACTCTGGAAGCAATTCGAAGCGTCACCGACCTCCCCGGATGGGAGGTACGATTACCACCTCGTCACCATCCTTCAGCTCCGCGTCCCATCTCAGCACGGCTGCGCCGTTCAGATAAATCGTCAGCGCCCGCGTGTCATCGAATGTTGACATCATCACGCGCCTGCCCACCTGGCCGAGGCCAGCCAGGAGGTCATGAAGCGTCTCACCATTTCCAACGATCTCCTCCGCATCCGCTCCATCGCACAGCAGGGGTGGGAGCCAGACTCTTACCTGCATTGAACAGGGCCGCCGAAGCATAAAAAAACCCGATCCGCACTCAGCGAATCGGGGCAGGGCCAGCTAGGTTCGACGTTACTTTCTCTCGCCAGATTTATCCTCGCAGCGGCTCTCCGCCCCATCCGCACCATCGGTACAGACGAGACATGCGCAACAGCCGGACAGGCAGTTCGGCAGGCTCGGCACGTGAGGGGATATTCTGCTGGTTACACGAGTTAACGACGCAGAAGAATAAGCCGCTAGCTACGTCTGTCAAGGTCGCGACGGCCTCCAGGCGGCGGTGATGGAGCCTTTCCAGGCGGTGGAAGTGATGCCGTGAAGAAGCGGGACCAGGGAGCCCATTCAGCATGATCGCCCAGCCCTGGATCAGGTCAGCGCCAGACGGTATGCGAGCACCACTTCATTCCCTTCCCCGTGGAAGTCATGCGCCGGATCCCGCACAAAGCCCAGCCTCTCGTACATCCGAATACCTGCCTGCATGCTGCGCGACGTGTGTAGCCCGAGCGCCGGCGCTCCCGACACGCGGGCCCGGCGGACTACCTCCTCCACAAGCCGCTGCCCCACCCCCATACCTCGTGCAAGTGGCGCAACCGCCAGCAGCCGAAGCTCAGGCCAGGGAACCAGCTCGGTGGCGCCACGATACGCATCGGCGGCTGCGGGAAAAAGCATCACGCTCCCGATGATCTCGCCCCGGCTCACCGCAACGATCCGGTGGGCGGCGAGAGGAGTTTCCATCGCCGCCCCCACCGCATAGGAGAGGCCCTCCCACGAAGTCGGCTCCATGATCTGCGCATACTCGCGATAGGCAGCGAGCGTTAGCTCCCTGACCGCACCAAGCTCGGACTCCAGAGCGTCACGAACGGTGAACGCCGCCTGAGCAGCCTCAGCCAAGACGCTCTCTGCCGTGTGGCTCACGCCGTCCGCGAGCGGGCCGGGGCGGCACGATACGAGTTGGGGTGGTCTGATCGTGTGTCATGTAGTAGTGCGGCCTGATGTGGTCGAAGTTGGTTGTCTCCCCGAACGCGGGGGGCTGATATAGATCCGGGGCGTATCCCCGGAGATTCGGGTTATCGACAAACCGCCCGAGGATTGAAAGAATGCGGCCGCGAAGGCACTGCTGGGGCCCGGCGGGACCGGGAGCGACGACAAAAACGCTAACACGACTCTACCTACCTTTTTTATGACGATCCTCGACCGCGGTTCGAGGTGCTACCGCTTACTGGAGCATCTGCTTCCCTGCTCAGACTAAACCGAGTTCGTGGTGGTGAAGTGAGCGGTACCCTCCCGCTCATGGCTGACTTCCGGCTGCAGGTGCAACGTGAAGCACGCTCCCGTACCCTCAGCGCTCTCAACAGTGATATCTCCGCCCATCATCCGTGCGAGCTCGCGACTGATGGCGAGGCCGAGCCCCGCACCTTCATGAGCGCGCTTGTAGCCGCTCTCGGCCTGAACGAACCGGTGAAAGATCAGCTCCTGTTTTTCAGGAGGGATTCCAATCCCGTTGTCCCCAACCGACACAAAGACGCGCTCATCCCGCTGCCTGCCGGATCCCTCAGGGCACTGTCCGCAGGCAACCGTAACGGTCCCGCCGGAAGGCGTGAACTTCACTGCGTTGGAAACCAGGTTCACCAGAATCTGCTCTACCCGTCCGGGATCGCCGCTGTAGATCGTTTCCGCCTCCGGATCCCAGCTCCTGACAAGCGTCACGCCCTTCGCTGAGGCTTGCAGCTCATTCATGCTGACCGCCGCTTCCACCGCCTGCTCCACCACCCCCCTCGCCCTTTCGACCTCCAGATGACCTGCTTCGATCTTGGCTAGATCCAGGATGTCATCGATAAGGCGGACAAGGTGGCGTCCGTTCGACTGCACGCGCTCGAGCTGTTTCATCTGCGCGGGCACCAGATTCCCGCCGATCTCGAGCAGCAGAAGATCCGTATAACCGATGATAGCGTTGATTGGCGTGCGCAATTCGTGACTGACTGTCGCGAGGAAGTTGGATTTGGCGAGACTCGCGTCCTCCGCCGTCTGCCGCGCCGTTTCCGCCTCTTTCATCAGCTCCTGCAGCAACGCATTCGCCTTCTCGAGGTCGCTGGCCAGCCTGGTCGCCTGATCCACCTGGCTATGCAGACTCGACTGAGCCCTCTGCACCTCCGACGACATCACGTTGAATGTCGCCGCGAGAGTTCCAAGCTCATCCGATCGATTAAGCTCGACGCGTTCCGAGTAGTCGCCGGCTGCAACTGAGTTGGCAGCCTGGCTCAGCCGCTTCATCGGTTTGGTGAAGCTGCGGCTCAGCATCCAGGCACCCACCGCTCCCACGATTATCATGACGACGAGAAGCAATGAGACTCGCCGCAGGAACGCTTCCGGCCGCGCGAGAATCGAAGCTCTCGGCAGCTCGACTACGAGGCTCCATGGCGTGCCCTCGATCAGCACTCCATGTCCGATTCGATCGCCGAGCCCGCTCACCGTGTACTGCAGCGGCCCCGAGGGAAGATTCTCGACCGGCGCAGGTCGGGCCGAACCGTCCAGGCCAGCCCACGTGGCTCCGGCGTCAGCCAGGAATACGGAGGCGTCGGATCCGGTCAGATTGGCGATCTGCTCAGCAGTTTGAGGACTGCCGAACCGCCGCAGCTCCGCGATCTGGCCAATCACTCTGCCTCCGGCTTCGATCCGAACAAGCTCGTGATAATACGTGTTGCCGTTCTCCTCGAAGAGCGGCCCGAACTGACCCTCCGTAGGTAGCGACCCGCCGGTTATCGCCAGGGAACCAGGATCGAAGGTGTGTAGAACCTCGCCTGTTGGAGATAGCAGCCGAACGGGCAGCGGTGCCGCTGCGGAGACAAGGCCGCTGAGGACACTGTCCACCTCGCGGAGATAGTCGTCGTCACCCGTTTGGAGGAAGAGACGGATGGAAGGGTCGGAAGCGACTTCCCTCACCGTCTCGAGTCGACTTGTGAGTGCCCCCTCAAGTATATCGGCGAGATCGCCGCAAAGACCTTCGAGCCGCTGCATCCCCGCGACCGCCGCGGAGGAGCGGACTTCCTGATAGGACAGGGCGACAGTGAGGGAAAGGAGTACGGCGAGCAGAGCAGTGATCAGAAGCGGGATCTTGTGCTCCAGGGACATCCCATGTCCTGCGTAGCGGCGTTCTTTCATGCACTGATGCGGTCGCGGCGGTGGAACGTCGGAACTGCCTGGCGGCTTTGGCTCGCAAACGCTGAGTCTCGGAAGCCGATGCCAAAGTAGCTGCTGAGCCGCGGAACAAAAGACCCAATGCCAGCCCTTCAGCCATAGAGCGATACACTTGAGGATCCGAGGCTGAAGCCTCAGTGTAAATCGGCCGGGGAAGCTCAAGTCCCCCGCCGATACCCTTTATCGCAGTTGCGCGGAGGCTGGTAGTGGGACACAACCACAGTCATACGCATCGACATGCACACTCGCATGCTGCAGGATCGAGCAACCGGAAGCGGCTGTCGATTGTCCTGCTGCTGGTTCTCGCGTACGCGGGGGCGGAGGTTGTCGGTGGCATGGTCTCGAATTCGATCGCCATGGTCGCCGATGCGGGCCACATGCTCTCCGACGCTGGCTCGCTCGCTCTAAGCCTGTTCGCGCTGTGGGTGGCTCAGAAGCCGCCGACAGCGCAGCGGACATTCGGCTTCTATCGCACCGAAATTCTAGCGGCGCTCGCCAACGGAGCCACGTTGGTGGCCATCTCGATATACATCTTCTACGAGGCCCTTTCTCGTCTCGCCCAGCCCCCCGTCGTTCAGGGCGGGTTGATGCTGGCGATCGCAGTGGGAGGACTCGTTATCAACCTTGTGGGACTGGCGCTGCTGCACGGCGGAAAGGACGAAAACCTGAATGTCAAAGGGGCATGGCTTCACGTCCTTTCCGACACCCTCGGAAGCGTTGGCGTGATCGCCGCTGGTCTCGCCGTGTGGAGGTTCGGCTGGTATTGGGC
>ERZ1066118.465-NODE-465-length-37272-cov-6.208292_pt1 | contig 37272 bp, 37 predicted proteins | sample MGYA00382765_ERZ1066118 | MGnify/ENA primary metagenome ERZ1066118 (study PRJEB33369, sample SAMEA5778348) | biofilm metagenome | biome: Industrial cooling water; feature: Water cooling tower basin; material: Biofilm | place: United Arab Emirates | collected...
CCCTACCCGTCTGGGTAGGGAGGGGTACTATGCTTTTTTTCGTTTGGTTCGATGAAAGATAATGTGAGAATTTATTTCTCGCAAGCTTCTCTTCTTCAACTACTTTAGGGGCTGCCAGACAATGGCAAAGAGCGCACCAAAGGCTAAGCGCCCGACGAAAAAAGAAGTACGAGCAGAACGCCGCTCGTCTCGTCGAAGTGGCAATGTAACGGAGATCACTCCCGGAGTCTCCCCCGAGCTAGACGAACGCCGTCGTCAACCGACACGTCTATCTTACAAGACTCAGGCCCAGTATCACTACATGGATTCGATTCGTAAGAACATCCTTACGATCGGCGATGGACCTGCGGGTACGGGAAAAGCTCAACCTCTTGATTCATTGGTGAGGACACCATCTGGTTGGTTAAGGATGGGGGAGGTTACCGTAGGTACAATCGTCGCCACGCCAGACGGTGGTCAGGCTCCCGTTACTGCTGTTTTTCCACAGGGGAAGAAGGACATTTACCGGATTAACTTTGAGGATGGTCGATCCGCTGAATGTTGCCCAGAACATCTCTGGAGAGTCTACTGTTACGACTGGCAACCTTCCGATTCACGTTGGCGGATTATCGATACTGAAGCTTTGATCGATCTCTTGAGGAAGCCGTCATACACAAATCGTCTCTACGTTCAGTTACTTCAACCTGACGAAGGGGTGGAGAAAGATCTTCCAATCGACCCTTACCTCCTTGGGCTTTTGATTGGTGATGGACACCTCGGGGAAAATTGCGTTCGACTTACGACCTCCGATGAATTTATCATCGAGCAAGTCAGACAGATTCTTCCACCGTCAATGACTGTCGAACATCGGCAGAAATTCGACTACGCTTTAGTTAAGGTAGAGGGTAGAGGCTCTAAGGATAAAAATCCGCTATTGGAAGCTCTTAGGGAACTAGGTCTTACAGGTCTCAAAAGTCCTAGTAAGAGAATTCCTTCTGAATATCTTGAAGGTTCCCTGAAGCAAAAGTTGAGCCTTATTCAAGGATTGATGGATTCTGACGGAACTGTTGATAAGGCTACCGGAACTCCGTCTTTCTGTACAACTAGTCTTACCTTGGCAGCGCAATTTCAATACTTGATTCGTTCCATCGGTGGGTTGGCTAAGTCCTGTAAAAGACCTTCGACTTATGTCAAAGAAGACGGTTCTTTGGGGGGTTGTGGAATTGCCTTCAACATCACTGTCAGAATCCCTAACCGAATTCAACTTTTTCGCCTGCCTCGGAAAATTGAAAATATCCCTGAAGAGTATCAATACGGCGACAATCTCCGACTCAGAGTGAGGTCGATCGAATACGTCGGTGTAAAAGAAGCTCAATGCATCTCGGTAGATCATGTTGATCATCTCTATATCACGGACGGATTCGTAGTAACCCACAACACCTTCGTTTGCACGAAGTTCGCCTGCGAAGAACTAGAAGCCAGTAGGATCAGTAAGATCATCGTGACGCGTCCGGCTATCGAAGCCGCTGACGAGCAGATGGGTTTTCTCCCCGGCACACTAGAGGAAAAGTTTGCTCCTTATTTCCAACCGTTCCGTGAGATCTTCGTTGAGCACTTCGGTGCCTCACATCTCGACAACCTGATGAAGCGTGGCCGCATCGAGGTAGCGCCGATGGCGTATATCCGCGGTCTGACCTTTAGGGACGCCTTCATCATTCTCGACGAGGCTCAAAACACCTCACCCAAGCAGATGAAGTTGTTCTTGACCCGCGTGGGCGAGAACACCACTGTCGTCGTAAACGGCGACACTGATCAAAAAGACATCAAGGGCCTATCAGGACTAGAGGACCTGATCGCGCGTGTCGGTGGAATGCCTTCAGTAGGCCACATCGCGTTTGAGGACGACGACATCGTCCGCTCTGGATTTGTCAAAGACATTCTGACGAGGTATCGTCGACGTTAAATTCCTAGTAAAGCGACGGGGTCTTTAGGGGCCCCGTTGTCTTTATTCCCCCTATTTGTAAAACAATACTGCGCCACTATCACGATATGTAGACGCAGGAGCGCTCATGAAAATTCTTTCTTTCGTTGAAGACATTTACGGTATTCTGTTGGAACTAGAGAAGCCGATCTTCAACAAGCCGTTCGATAAAGACACATTCCAAGCTCTATCGCTAGATAAGTACCACAACGTCGAGATAACGCTCCGTTGTAAGACTGGTCGCGAAGAGTCGAAGCTTTTGAAGTACATGACTCTGTCTGTACATGCAGAGACGTTCGGCGGCGTGGAACACATCACGATGGAAACTCAAATCCGTCGATTTGAGTCCTTCACCGAAACAGCTCTGGAGGCTGGCGCGATGGCGGCAGGTCGTCAGTTGTTCAAGGCTCTACGTCGTTATTACCTAGATAATCCCGAACAGCCTATCGTCGTTCACGATTTCATGAATCGTCAGCGTACGTCCAAGGTACTGTCCGTGGAACTAGGTAAAGCGATCGGTAAGATGCGCAAGTCGGACGAGGAAATCGTCCGTATTCGCTTCGAAGAAGGTTGCAAGAATCTAAAGGTGGCTTCTGGATTTGGTATCTACAAGTCGTGGAAGCTTGAACCCCTCCAAACTTCAGCAGAGGTTGCCTAATGCAAGTTGTTGCCGCTTTCCCAGGTTGTGGTAAGAGCACTCTCTTCGAGAAGCTCCGCGGGATGCGAGTATCCGACTCCGACTCGAGCCAGTTCGACAAGTCGAAGTTCCCGAACAATTACCTCGATCACATTGCAGAGCGTTGCCAGCGTTACGGTAGCACGTTTGTCTCCTCACACGACGTTGTCCGTCAGGGACTGGTGGATCGCAAGATTCCCTTCTTCCTGATCTATCCGGACAAAAAGCTCTGTAAGGAAGAGTACATTCGTCGCTATATCGATCGTGCAGGCACTGGTGGTCTGATGAACGAAGATGAGTCTCCTTTCGCGCGGTTGATGGAAAAGAACTGGGATCAATGGCTGGAGCAGTGTGAGCAGCAGAAAGGCTGTATCCACATTGTCTTGAAGCCCGGTCAGTTCCTTGCCGACGTGATCGAGTACGGTAGCGGGGAATTCTACCTCAAACAGGGTGTTGAATACCGGATCAGCTAAATCCGAACCCAAAAAAGTTCGGACACTTAGCATCCACTTGACCTGTACATTCAGTACTAGTCAACTCAATACTCTCTTAAGAGGTTACCATGAACGCACAGCTCATGGGTCTTGAGGATCAGCTCGACGCCCCACTGGACAGCAATGTCCAGTGGGGTCGTATGGCGGTTCCTCTGCCCACGTACAACCACTTGCGCGCCGAGCGCGACAGACTGAATCGTCGCCTCGCCGTGATTCGTAGCACCGAATACTCGACCGCCATGGCCCGTTATCGACGGTTTGTCGGTAAGGCTTCCGAGGCCGAGAAGCGCGGGGTACCCATGGCGTTGGTGATCGAAGACGATCGCCGTTTCATGGAACCTGTTGATCTTGTCGAACTGCTGCACGCCAAACTCGACGAGATGCGCGTCCCCCCGATGCATCAACCGAAGGCCTGTTTCCCGTGAACGGTGATACCTGGATCCCCGCAGAAACGATGTTCGAAAAGGCCCTAAGGGTCATCAAGGAGGCTCGCACCACCAACTGGCTGTGGTTCAAGCACCCGAACATTCACGTGAAGTACATCAACATTCGCGTCGACATGCGTACTGGCGACTGTGTGGTCACCGACAACCAAGGTAAGTTGTTCGACATCAATACGTTGAAAGAGCAGTCGCCGACTGGTGTCAGGCTGCATGACGAGTCATGACGCATAAGCCCTCCAGTAGTCCCGCAAGGACTACTGGAGGGTGAGTGCTGTGTTTTTATTTCGCTGCTTTACGCGCAGCATCAGCCGCAGCAGCTGCCGCGACACCCTGTTGCTTCACAAGGCGCGAAACCACGCCCAGGAAGGCCAGGACCTTCATGATGTATCCGAGCTGCTGAGGAACACCCTCACCCTCGAAAAGACCCGACGCCACAGCAGCGCTGTAGATGTCGGGCATTGCACCCATCAAGACCATCGCCCAGACAGACCACATCTGGTAAGCCTTCTGCCAGCCGCTAACAAGTTCTACTTTCATCGTATGGACTCCTTCATTGGGGTTATCCCATACTATCGAAACTAGGATCTTCCCATGTCGGACGAACAAGTAACTGCTTTCCAGAAGATCTCGATGGGTTTTCTGGTTTGTCGCATCACTAAAGCCGGTCGTCGGTACTTCTACACGGGTATCAACGATAAGGGTCAGACAGAACGTTGGGTACTGTGGCGCACACCCGACGACTTCGTAATGAAGATCTATTCTGAGCGCCCTACCGCTATGGCGGACATGCGGATGCTTCGTAAGTCAACCAATCCCGGTGACCGGATTGTGCTGGCCTGCCTGGAAGCAGATCCCATCTCGGTCATCGCCAACGCGTCTAAGATCAAGACGTAAGAAAACCCCAAGATCAGATCCTATGACACGAGAGATCTGATCAGGACCACCTTCAGTTACTTTAACACGCCTCCTAAATCCAGGCGATAAACGGATCGTCAGCTATCAGTCCTCTGTCGTTGTAGTAGTTTCCCCAACTACCGACAAGGAGCTACACAATGCTTCTTCGTTGGATTTGCAGGCTCTTGAGCCGGCTGTTCCCTCCCCCCAGGCGCATCATTTGGTCTGTGGCATTCGAAGAAATTCTGACCATCCAAACAGAAGGTGACCTTAAAATGAAGCTTACCACCGAACAGCAAGTCAAGCTGACCGTTCGCCCGGTGACCGCCAGCGGTCGTCCGGCCCGTATCGACGGCGTTGTCCGCTTCGTGTCGGAAGACGAGACGATCGTCCGCATCGAACCCCTCAGCGACACCTCGTGCTACGCTGTCGCCGTTGGTGCGGGTACCGCCCGTGTGTTCGCCAACTTCGACGCCGACCTGGATGCTGACGAAGTCCGCGTCCTCGAGTTCGACGCTGAAATCGAAGTCATCGAAGCTGAAGCTGTTGGTGCCGAGATCGAGTTCGGCATTCCGGAGTTCCTGGTCCTGACCCCGGTCGGTCAGCCGGAAATCACGGAGCCGGCTCTCGAAGGCCTCGACTATCCGCCGGCCGCCCCGACGGATCCGGAGCAGCCGACCCCGTAAGGGTCGACTCCTTCGAAACATAGCGGGTGAGGTGACCCTCACCCGCTTCTCCCAAATGTTCTAGAGGACAACAATCGATGAACCTCCTTCTTCTCTGCCTCGGTCTGCTGGACATCACCTGTTCGACGCCCATCCAGCCGGTTCCACTGACCGCGGCCGACGTGAGCATTCCTCACGAACTCACTCTGACCCAGTCTACGGGTCGACGCAACGTGACTGTCACGATCAGCGGTGCCCAGTTCGCTGAAGAGCCGACTGTCACTGAAGGTAGCCTGGCCGGTTTTGGTCCGAATGCTTTCGTGATCATCACGGACGCTGGTGTCAAGGCCTCTGATCTGAAGCTGGACGTCAGTGGTTCGAACATCGGCGATCTGATCAAGATCTCGGTTCGCGTCGGTGATCCCAACGCCAGCGTGATCATCACCGAGAAAACCTACACGGTAGCCTCTGTACGCGGCGTCGAGCGTTTCACCGTACCTTTCTTCAACCCGGCTACCAATCGCACTCAGGAGACGTTCCTGCGCCTCTCGGCGACGGGCGGTGACGTGGTTGCAACGATCACCGGTATCGACGATACCGGCAACCAGAGCACCAAGGCTGAATATCTGCTGGAAGCTGGTAAGTCGATCCAGTTGACCGCAGTCGACCTCGAGGCTAGGATGGGTACGCCCGTCGGCAAGCGGCGTCTAACGATCGATGCTGACGCCACGGGTCTGGTCGTTCAGGGAATGGTGCGTAATTCCACCACTGGGGTGATCAGCGCCATTACCGACACTGTTAAGTCGGAATAAGTAGCAAGTTTAAACAGGTCTAGGGCTTGAGGGCTCTAGACCTGTTTATGCCGTTTCAAGAGACAGGTGGGGAAAATATTACTGGAATGAATGCATTAGTATGACCCTGTCCGTCGCCACTGAGTGCTCCTTAGCACTAGTCGCCGGCTGAGTCCACTATGTCTCTCCTGAGACTTTCGCGCCGTTCGACGTAACGGTATCCCGCTCAATCCTCAAAACCACGACCTCGAGGAATTAGCTAAGCGCTAACGTCGCAAACCCGAAAAGGGCTAGTCGTTAGGCGTCCAATCCGATTTACGGAAGGAGCTTTACATGAAGATTTTCCTGTCTGCTTTCATGGCTGTTCTGCTGACCGCTTGCGCGGTAAACCCGACAACCCGGGTCAGCGTTGAGCCTTCGCCGGTACCTGCTCTGGTAGCTGCGCCTGTGGCTGCAGTACCTGTCGCGGTATCTCCCGAACCTCAGGTGGTACGTGACCACCAAGCCATGGATGCATTGATTGCGGACATCCTCAATGCAGGCCAACCGCCCCGCCCGAGCATTGCCTACACATCGCGTGACGTCGAGTGTATGGCGCTCAACATGTATCACGAAGCGCGTGGTGAAGGTGCTCAGGGCATGATTGCCGTTGGGTACGTGGTTCTCAATCGAGCAGCGTCGGATCAGTTCCGACCGAAAACGGCATGTGGTATCATCTATCAGCAATTGGTGCGCGGTACCTGCCAGTTCGCCTGGACCTGCGATACCCACCCCGACCACCCGCGTGAAACCGCTGCCATGCAGCAAGCCCGTGAACTCGCAGTCCGCGTACTGGAAGGCGAGGTCCCCAACCCGATCGGTGAGAGTAAGTACTACGTCGAGAAGCGCATCGGTGTCCCGTCCTGGGCCCGACGACTCCAAGTCCATTCCATCATCGGTAACCATCGTTTCTTCGTCTGAATCATCCGTTACATTCCACTACCTTGAAAGGAGTGAGTCATGTCCAACAGGTCTATCGGCAAATTCCACCCGCCGGAAAGCTTCAAGTTCCAGAAGCCGCGTCTGGTCCAGCGCCTGCGCATGTTGTCCAATGACAACCAGGTCAAGTTCGGCGACCGGTTCGCTTTCGACTACATGGGCGCCAGTGAGTTCGAGCAAGGTCTGCTCGGTCAGTGTATCCGTCGCATGAACAGCAGCTGTCAGGTCGGCCAGATCATGATCAGTGGTCGAGACGGCCTCGCGGCGTGGGATCCGGACTACTACAACCTCGAAGGTGCCGAGTTCGTCATCAATCGCATCTGGGACGACAGTCTGCGTCTCAAGGAGCGTGCCGAGTTCAATCAGCTTTCCTACGATCGTTGGAAGAGGGAAGTCCGGGAGATGCGGGAGAACCCGCTTGCTCGAAACCTCTCCTTCATGACGGACTCGTGGTTCGAAATCGAGTACGGCCTGTTCTGGACATGGAAGAAGTGTAACATCAACGACATCCGTTTGAACTTCCGCAAGAGCGTCGCTTATATGGACGCCAAGAAGGAGAGCGCGTGATTTACCTGATCCTCGAAGCCTGGTGGAAACCGCAGGAGCACCGTAACGACTTCGGTTACGATCCTGTCGGCTACGTCGCCGACGAAGAAGCGGCTAAGGACGTGGTCGAGAAAGGCGGCCTTCTGAAGGGTGACGAGACCTGGTCCCTCAAGATCAACAACCGTCGTCCTCCGCGTTTCAAGTACGTAGCGGTCAAAGAGTTCGACTTCAAGAAACTCGAACCTAAGTGAAAAACTACGGAGCGGGAGATCATCTGACTCCCGCTCCTTTCACTGAGGTCGACTAAAATGTCAGGGCTCCTGAAGACTCTCCTGAACCAATCCATCGCTCGTGCCCTGACTGTCGTTTCTCAGGAAGCTGCCAGCGAAGCCAAAACTGAACGCGAGTTTGTCGTTTACGGCAAGTTCGAAGATCCTGAAGACGCCGCCAAAGTTGCTCAACTAGGCGAGACGGTGTACCACGAACAATGGGACATCCGCGTCGAGAAGGATGAGGTCCGTAAGTACTTCGGACAAGTCCGGGTACGTAAGACGTTCACCGACAAGGAACAGACCTACACGCTCTGCATCAAGCGACTGTCCGAGGAATCGGACGAGAAGCATGAAGTGGAACTCGAGGTCGACCAAGACATCTTCGAGGTTGTCAAGGCACTGTCCACCAACGGGATGATCAAGGCTCGCACCAAGATCGCTGTTGAGGGTGAGGACGACCTGTTCTGGGAAGTCGATGTTTTCTACCCGAATGGGTTCGACAAGGCTCCCGGACAGTGGGTCAAGCTGGACCTTGAAGTCCCGTCATTCGATCGTGAGATTCCTGAACTCCCCATCAAACTGACTGAGGTGTTGGACACACAGCCGAAAGACCGCAGTGAAGAGCAGCGACAGTTCGTGTCGAAGCTCTTGGAGGAGCACTTCCTCCAACAGAACCCTTTTACCAAGAGAGAGAACTCCGATGAAGAATCAGAAGCGCTTTAAGGGCGCCCCCATTGCCCGCCCCTTCTTCAACCTCGACACCCGCCAGGTCACGGTGACGGATCTGGGTGATCACCTGAAGAACCGCGATGCGTTCAATGCTCGCACCGCTCTCGGGCTGCGCTTCGGCCACATCTTCACGGACGTGGAACACAAACTCTGGTTGAAGGCACTGCGGTTCCAGAAGTCCAAGTACGGTAGCCTCTCCAAGCGCTACTACTACCTGGACGGCCGTGACAACCTGTTGGTCGAGCTGGGCGTCTTTAAGGACATCCGCGCTGCCAAGACGGCTTCGCTGGTCACGCACTTCGGTATCCCGCAGCTCTTCATCGCCGACGGCGAGCGACTGTTGTTCGCGCTGGAAGCCACGGCGCGTCCGGAAGCCGTTCAGTCGGCCAAGGAAGACACCACGGTGAACATCCCGGCGGAGCTGGTGAGCGGTAGCAACGGCGTCGCTGTTGAGACCATCATCAACCCCCAGACGACCACTGAAGTCCACGACGTAGCTGTCGGCGAGGTCTAAGGGCACCAAGAACCAGGGTACCCTGTCCGGGGGTATCCTGGTTTCTATGGCTTCTAGGTCAGGTTTAACTGCGAGCGAAGGCTCGTACAGACTGGTGAAGCTGAACCGGACGATCAACTAGCGAGAAGTCGCATATGCGTTTCAAACTCTACGGTGAACCGGACTACGTCCCGATGCCTGCATCGGACAATCCGAAAGCCAAGTTCATCAACCTCGACCCACACTGGTTTGATGACAAGGGCCTCCCCACTGGCCTACACGACAAGATGTCGCATTTCCTGGACACCGATGAAGTCAACCACTTCGGCGTACGTGTCGGTACGGACGACATGGTTTATCGGTTCGAAGTCGTCTGTGAAAAGAACCGAGCCTTCAGGGCCACGTTCGATCTCAGCAAGGGTCGCCGCATCGTCATGAAGCCAGGGATGATCGAGATCGTCTCGACGAAGTCTGGCCGTGTCAAGGAACGCTTCCTCCAGGTGATGGAGGACTACGCGTCCAAAGAGAGGTGGGTACAGAGCGCGGTTGTTCGAGAAGTCGATCAGCTCTCCGACGACCAGTACCCCGCTCTCCAGGTGCGTGCCAAGGAATACATTCAGACGCTGGGGATGTATATCCACGAAGCCCTCGAAATCGAGGCTCCCTACAACGGTTTTGGTTTACTGGGAGTGTGGGGTCCGCCACCCAACTCTCGCGCCGTGACCAACCGAGGCTCTTTCGCTGTCATCAAGCTCGCGAGGGTGTTCATCGAAGCAGCAGAGGTCTTTGGCGAGATCGACAGCCTCACTGAGCAAGACCGTGTCAGAGTCTTCAGACTTCTAGCCATGGTCTGCATGATCATCCTCAACGACTACAAGAATACCGAACGTCCCCTGAAGGAAAGCCATATCCCGGTCGTGAAGATGGATGAGAGCGATCTGAGGAATCTCGAGTGGATTCTGAAGAAGCCGCTTTCCCTCAAGCTTCAGGATCTCGGTATCCTTCAGGAACTCAGTCCCGAGTGCCGCAGTTACTTCAGTTGTCACAATCCTTAACCAGAGAGACCCACATGTCCATTTCCGCCCAGATTCGCTCCAACGCCATTGTCGCCATCATGAACGCCGCCACCACGGTGTACGAGAACCATGCTGACGCGGTGGGTATCAACGACACGCTCGAAGTTCCCTTCGACGTCACGATCCCGGTTCTGTCCCAGGACAACCCGGAAGGCTTCAACACCGAAGTCAAGTCCTACAAGGCCGTCTTCAGCCGTCCCGACAAGAGCGAGACCGGCCTGACCTACGCTCTCACCCACATGACCGTGAACATGGACCTGGTCGATTTCCGCCTGCACGTCTGCGACGGCGAGGCCTCGATCTGGGCCGACGGTTTCTCCCACACCCAGCCGCTCTACACGTTCATCCTCCAGGACGTCAACGGCGAGCTGTCCTGGGCTCTGGTGGGTCAGTGGTCGGAGCAGCGCTTCGCTCAGGTTGAGCATCCGCCAGTCTACCTGCGTCACCTCCTCTCGAACCTGTTGATCGGTATCGAGAACGTGGTGAGCCGCCAGTACCCCGAGATCGGCCAGGAGCGCTTCCTCACCGACCTGCTGGGTTCGCCGGACGGAAAGTTCTTCGAAGGCAGCACGCTCCGCAGCACCCCGGAGGCCATGCAGGCCTACCACGAGGTGTTCACGGAGTTCAACCAGCACCTCGGTCCGGATGGTCAGCTCAAGCTGGCTGACCCGGAGTACCTGGAAGGCATCTGGGCCGGCTGGATCAGCCGTCTGAAGCCGCACTTCCCGACGGTACAGTCCATGACCGTCGAGAACGGCGTCGCCACGCTCGAGGCGTAAGAGACACCCTCCCCTACCCGACTGGGTAGGGGAGGGCTTATGTTCAGTTTTTTTTGTTTTCCGGATCCCAAGGACATCATATGCCCGAGGGGAGAAACTGTGTAAAGACACCCCTTCGCTCCGGATACTTCGAAGTAGATTTTGACGGGAAGGCGTTCTGATATGTCGAAAGAGACCGCCAAAACAATAACATCCCGCCATCTTAGGGCTTCTCCTTTCCCCGCTTCTTTTCATTGGGTTAAGGGTCGTAAGACCCCTTTATACCCTTCAACTGGACTTAAAGGACATGATCAACCAAATCATCAAGCGCGACGGGCGCCTCGAACCTTTCTCTGCCGAAAAGGTGAACGGATGGGGCGAGTGGGCCTCGAAGACACTTGGCAAGCGGGTTGACTGGCCCAGCGTGGTGATGAAGGCTATTGCGGGCCTCCCGGAGGTCTGTTCGGCTGAAGATCTCCAGAAGGCTCTCATCAAGCAGTGTCTGTACATGCGTTCGTGGCCCTACTACCGCATGGCAGGCCGTCTGTACGCCGCTACGCTCCACAAGGAGTTGTACGGCAAGCAAGGCATCCCCACGATCCTGGAAGTCCACCAGCGCCTTCAGGCGGCTGGCTATATGCGTGAGCTGAACTACACCTTGGAAGAGTACGCCCAGGTGGAGAAGCTGATCAAGCATTCCCGCGACTTCAAGTATGCTCAGTTCCAGCTTGAGCAGATCCGTTACAAGTACGCCCTGCGTAACCGCGTGACCGGCGAAGAGCTGGAAAGCCCGCAGTTCGTGTTCATGCGCATGGCCATGGCCTTGGCGGAAGATCAGCCGGCTGAGCGCCGTATGATCGACATCAAGTGCTGGTACGACTTCTTCTCGCGTAACGTCATCAATGCCCCGACTCCGAACTACGTGAATCTGGGTACGAAGCTGAACGGTTACGCTTCCTGCTGCCTGTATACCACTAACGACACCGTGGCGTCGCTGGCGGTTGGCGATCACATCGCTTACACCATGACCTACATGTCTGCCGGTATCGGTAGCCACATTCGTTCGCGTTCCGTGGGTGACCCGGTGCGTGGCGGCCTGATTCTCCATCAGGGCAAGCTCCCCTACTACCGTGCGCTGGTCGGTGCTGTCCGCGCCAACATGCAGAACGGTCGGGCTGGTGCCTGCAATACCTTCTACAGCGCCTTCGATCCTGAGGTCAATGACCTAGTTCGCCTCAAGAACCAGCGTACGGTCGAAGACAAGAAGATCCGTGGTATGGACTACACGCAGATGGGTAACAAGTTCCTGGCCCGTAAGGCTGCCAAGAATGAACAGATCTTCCTGTTCAATACCTTCACTGCGCCTGATCTCTACCAGGCCTTCTTCTCCGGTGACGAGAATGAATTCGCCAGCCTGTACGAGAAGTACGAGCAGGACCCGAACTTCAAGAAGACCTACGTCTCTGCTCGAGACATCGTCGTCACTGCGATGGAAGAAAGCTACGAGACCGGTCGTGCCTACTTGGCGTTCATGGACGAGATCAATCGCCACACGCCTTACAAGGACACGATCTACTCGTCGAACCTCTGTGTCGAGATCGTTGAACCGACGGAAGGTTACGAGAACATCCCCGACCTCTACACCGCTGGCCCTGTTGGCTACATCAAGTTCCGCGACACTGACGGTATCGTCTGGAGAAAGCAGGCGGTCGAGAAGGTCACCTTCGCTGGTGATATCAAGCCCTTCCGCAAGTACGACGCTGCTCAGAACCTGAAGCCGGGCGATCAGATCGAGATGGGGATGTCGACCATTACGGTTGCTGAGGTCCTGGAACTCAAGCGTGAGCCTGAAGTTGCCCTGTGTTCGCTCGGCGGCATCGTCGTTACGAACGTCAAGAACGACGAAGAGTACCATCAGGCGATGTACTACACGCTGCTGATGATCGACAAGTGCATCCACATGTCGGACTACGCACTTCCGCATGTAGGCTACACCGCCAAGAGCCGTCTTGCCGCGGCTGTCGGTATGTTGGACGTGGCGCACTACTTGGCTCGCAAGGGTCTCAAGTACTCGACCCCTGAGGGTAAGCGCGCTATCCACGAGCTGGCCGAGACTCACTGCTACTTCGCGATTGAAGCCTCGCTTCAGTTGGCCAAGGAGTTGGGTAACTGCCCGTGGTCGCATCGTACCAAGTGGGCTGACGGTTGGCTGCCGATCGACACGTACAACAAGAACATCGACAAGTTCGTCGATGCTCCGTTGAAGCGCAATTGGGAAGGCCTGCGTTTCCGAGTCGTCGATAATGGCGGTATCCGCAATTCGGCACTCGTCGCACACATGCCGACGGAGTCGTCGTCCAAAGCGGCCGGTGTTGCGAACTCGATGTACGCGGTTCGTGAGAAAGCCATGCTCAAGACCGACAACGGCATGACCCTGTCGTGGGCTGCACCGGACAGTGATCTACTCGACTATGAACTGGCATGGGATATCCCGACCAAGGACATGATCGAGTGCTACGGTGTCGTGCAGAAGTTCACCGATCAGACCATCTCTGCCGATCTCTATCGTCGCATTGTCGACGACGAGAAGATCCCCAGCACCGAAATGATCAACGACTATATCCACATGCAACGTGTGGGTATGAAGACCCGATACTACTCCAACACCTACACGGGTAAGGATATCGATCTGGTCGGTCAGGACGTTGGTTGTGGTGCTGGCGGCTGCACCCTCTAAGTGGAAATCAAAGTCCCCAGGAATTCCGGTTCCTGGGGACTCTACTCCCCATCCTCTAGCGAGAAAGAATTCGAGACATGCTTCCTTCAAACGTGTTCAACACCGCGAAGAGTGACTATACTGACGGCCCCGTCAGCCTCTTCATCGGTCAGGATCCTGGTTTGTTTGACACGGTCAATCGCCGCCATCCTGAAATCTGGAAACTCTACAAGACGATGAAGTCCCTTGATTGGGACGAGATCGAGTTCGACTTCGCGCCCTGTAACGTCGAGTTCAAGACACGACCAGAGGGTATGGCGAAGACGATGATCGCCACTCTGGCTTGGCAGTGGGAAGGCGACTCCGTCGCTGCCCGCATGCTACTGCCGGTCATGGCGCCCTTCATCACCTCGCCGGAACTGCAAGCCGCGTATGGTCGAGTGACCGACAACGAAGTGCTGCATGCTGCAACGTACTCCGAGATCGTTCGCAATAGCTTCGATAATCCGAATGAAGTTCTAGAAGAAGTGCTTTCCGTCAAGGAAGCCATGCTTCGTCTGAAGGGCATCACGAAGATCATGTCGGACAGCTACCGCATCTCGCACGAACTGGCACTGGGGATGCGTCGTCGTGATGAGCAGTCGACCTACGATGCTGCGTTCAAGCTGGTCGTCGCCGGCCTGATCCTGGAGCGCATTCAGTTCATGGCCTCGTTCGCCGTGACCTTCGCCATCGGTGAAGTGGGTGCGTTCATGCCGATTGCTAAGTCGGTACAGAAGATCGCTCAGGACGAACTCGAAATCCATGTCGAACTCGGTAAGGCAGTCCTTCGTAACGAACTGCAGACCGAGTGGGGCAAGCGTGCTCTTGAGGGTAACTATCAGGAGCTTGTCGACGTACTCGAAGAGGTTGTCGATAGCGAGCTGTCGTGGTGTGACTTCCTCTATAAGGACGGAAGCCACCTCCCAGGCGTCACGCTCAAGAGCCTTAAGGGTTGGGTGATGCAGTGTGCGCGAGACGTGTATGCTTTCCTGGGCATTCAGATGCCTGCGAAGTACAACCCGCCTGCTGAACTGGCCCTGCCGTTCATGAAGGAGTGGATGAACATCTCGCTCACTCAGGCTTCGCCGCAGGAACAGCAGAACGGTCAGTACAAGGTCAACACCACTCGTCGTGATGACGAAGGCGTCGTCTTCGCTGACGACTTCTAAGTAAGATACTCGGGGGAGAGTATAGGGGCCAGCCTTCGGGCTGGCTTCTATGCTGTCTTTTCTTATCGAGTTGACTTAGGGTGTGTATAGACAGGAGTCCGCTATGTCAGACAACGTGTTCCATCAACACCTCGACCACTGTAAACAGTGTCGAGAACAGCCATTTAATCTGTGCCCTATTGGACTTAAGACGCTCAATCAGGCTGTGCAGGATTCTACCCCAAAGATGACATTCGTAGACCTCATCAACGCTACGACAAGGCCGACCCGATGAGCGACATTAAGATCTCCGTAATTGCCGCGATGACCAAAGGTGAAAGAGCCATTGGTATTCGCAATACGTTACCGTGGCGTCTACCTGCCGACATGGCCCTGTTCAAGAAGCACACCTTGAACAAGCCTGTCTTGATGGGTCGTCTGACGGCACTCAGTATCCGTGGTCCGCTACCTCGTCGTCTCAACCTAGTGTTGACAAGTGGTGAAGCGCCATTTGAAGGACAGATCGCCGTTAAGAGTATCGAGGAAGCTGTCCAGTTCGTCAAGAGCTGGCGGGATGCTCTACCACAACAGGCCACTCTCAAGAAAGAACAGCTAGAAGGGTTTCAGGGATCGGCTCCGATCCAGGAATACGAGAGTTACTGGGCGGAGTGGGAAAAGAAATACGGTTCAGTGGATGCCAAGATCGATGAACTGATGGTGATTGGCGGTGGTAAGGCATACGAGGCTGTTCTTCCCCACGCCCATCGTCTCTACCTCACTCAGATCGACGCTACTTATCCTGACGCCGATGCTTTCTTCCCCGAGTACGATCCCTACGAGTGGGATATCGTCCATCGCGAGACTCATCCGCCGGAAGGTAACTACCACGGCTTCAGCTTTGGTATCTACGAGCGCCGCTAAGGCGGCATAAGCGCCTTCCTACCCCTGAGTGTGGGGTAGGAAGGGTTTTATGCTGTCAGCTCACTCGGCGGATTCTGACGCGATCAATGCTGACCTTGTCGTCACCGACGTTGTTCGTGGCGTCCTTACGGTAACGGAAAGTAACCGTGACAGGGCCCGGGGGTAGGAACAAGGACTGCCGACCAGTTCTTGTACCGGATGTCAACCAGGCGACAGTGCCGTTAAACAAAACCTCTAGGAAGTCGTAACCTTCTTCCGTACTAGTTCTGTAATCGAATACAAGCTCCGTCAGAGCGCCCTGAGCGACTTGGAAGGAACAGACGCTAGACTGACCAGCGGTAATCGGAGCGGAGCTTAGACAGCGCGTACCGTCGGTCTGCCAACTCGTGTCGATCACCCAATCGCCAGCGAACGGCGAGGTAGCTTGCTCGAAGCTCTGAACACCATACGCCGTAAGCGGGACCGACCAATCGATATTGGCCTTGTCAATGCGTACCGTTACCGTGCCCGTGTAAATCAACGAGTCGGGGATGATTGACACGTCCACGTTAGTGGAGGGTAGGGAAAGATCCAGTGGTGTGTTTACAACATCATTGAGGTTGAAAACAAAACCGTATTGTTGCTGAAGACGGGAAAGGATGTCACGACGTGAATCGAAATACCCTTCATCAACAAAGCGAAGTTCTTGTTCAGCAAACAGCTGATTGATGTTGAGTCGACGGTATTCGATGAAGGGAAGTTCACCGCGCCCGAGGTCACCGCCGTTGAAAGTCGTCGGTGTGCGAGTGTTTCTACCACCCTGACCAGCGATAACAGTAGGTGTGCCGAATGTCACGTTGGCAGGGGTGTAGTTGGTATTGTTGGCCGCATTGATCATGTCGACCAGTAGAGCGTTTCCAGCCTTGTTAGGATAGAACATGATCTCTCCGGAACCTTAAGAGGGTTGTCATAGAATGCGACATAGCGCCCCTCCTACCTCTGCGGGTAGGAGGGGCGTATGCTCACACGGCAGCTACGATGGTGACTTCGTGACGATCAGCGAAGTCAGTCTTGTTGTTGGCAGTCAGGCGGATCGTGAAAGTACGGTCGATGGGAGCACCGGCCGTATTGTAAGTCTGACCAGAGAAAGCAGCTTGCCACTGCGGGGAAGCACCCAGCACCGACATGTCGATCTCCGTCTGGATCATCTGACCGTTACTCTCCACGTAGCTGAGCGGTAGTGCCAGAGCACCGTTCGTCAGTTCGTAGTTCGCATTCAGCGTCAGGGTGAACGAGCCGCCACCGCTACGAGTAAACGTCAGCGAGACGTCGTAGTAGCTGTTCAGCGGGTTCGGAAGACCAGCCACGTCGAACTTAGCAGCAAGATCGACAAACCACTTCTCGGTGGCGCCAATGGCGCTGTAGTCGTAGTTCGGCGGCGAACCAGTACTCTGGATCAGACCGAGGATCGAACTGCGTGCACGCAGCGCGGTGATCGTACCGTTCTCCGGAGACACGTCCTTGGCGAAGTTGCCGTCAGGGAGAGTGCCGTCGATCAGCAGACCACCATTAGCGTCCTGGAACAGAGCGCCCAGCGTCTGGTTGAACGATTCAGCGTTCGGAGTCGGGTCAGTAACTGCACCACTCACCAACTGCACCGAGAACTGACCCTTATACACCAGGGAGGTAGCCTTGGCGCGAATGGTCACGTTGTACGGCAGCGGGGAAGCGGTGAAGTTCTCGACTTCGATATCGTCCGTCGTCAGACCAAGACCGAAAGCGCTGTTGATCAGCGGGATCAAGTCGTCGGTACTGTTGTACGAACTGTTGGTAAACGCCACGTAGCGTTGACCAAACATCGCGCCAAAGTCGATGCGGTTGTAGTAGATACGGAGAGCGTCCGCGGCAGTCGGAAAAGCGTTGAGATTGATCTTACAGGAGGTGTTGTAACCCACCTGATCGATCTCCACTTCCGGCGCCGTGAACGTAACGTTGGCCGCAGCAAGATTCGACCCGTTGGTTCGATTGATTAGATCGACCAGGATCTCCTTACTAGGCTTGTTAAGAACCTGCGTCATGGATGATTACCCTAGATTAAGGAGCAGCGATGTTAGCCTGCGTGTCGAAATACGGGATGGTGAAGGGCGGGAGATCCCACTGTCCGGTCGCGAAGAACTCGATACGGCAGTTCCAGAACCCATAGGGGACGTCAGCCGAAGTCTTCTCCACCGTCGGGAACCAGCTCAGCAGCAGTTCGTGCGGGAACCGGACTTGGAAACCGACGATGTTACCCTCGAGCGGCGATCCGACCGCGCCGAACATGACGTGATCGGCCTCTTTGATCAACGCGTTGGTGTCAGCACGACGGATCTCGATGGTCTTCGTACCGGCGTTGTCGACCATCACCGCACGCATCGGGAAGAGTCCCAGACCGTCCGGATTGATAACCATGCCATATTCGAAGCCGTTAAGCGTACCGTTGAACGGATCGGCCTGCGTGAGGTTGAAATCGTTATTGACAGTGATGTCAATGGCCCAGGGGGTATCTACCGCAGCCAGTGTGAGGTTGTAGACGGACGGCGTGCTACTACCGCTAGACGTCGCTTCGACCGGGGTCTCCGGAACAGGCGTTGTCGAGAAGCGGACACCGGTAACGTAGCGGCCGAAAGGAGCCGGTACAGAACGCTGATCATGAATCTCGATTCTGGAGAAGTTATCGCCGTCGACAGTTTCACCATTCGGCGTCATGTACAAGTCGCTACCAGTACCCGTCTCCGGAGTATTACCGAAGACCGAGTTATCGACCTTGAACACTGTCCAGGCGTTAGGACCACCGCCTTCACCACCACCCGCATTGATCATGACACTAGCGTTCAGAGTTTCTTCAAACTCAACTGTTTGTGTCACGCGATCCACCAGTCGAATGGTGGCGTACAGTTGGTAGTCAGTCACCCCACCCAAACTCAACGCGTTCAGGACGACATCCGGTCCGGTAGACTCTTCTTCCAACCAGAGGGCGCGGACATAACCTAGAGCATTGCCGACTCGACTGTTCCAGATATCAAGGACGTTCTCGCTGTCGAACAGAAGAACGTTATCCTGATCGTCAGTCCAACGGAACTCGTTGCCAACCACATCCAGCTTAATGGTTCGCACCAAACCATTCTGATCATTAGTGAACTCGATGACCGGCTGGTATCGATTCACCAGGTCGTAGCTCGTAGAGCCAGGGTTGTTGACATAGATCGCGAAGTCAAAGCCCCAGTATGTGGCCGGGTCGATAGTCGGGTAGAACACCGGACCACTTCCGAGATCGGTGGCAATCACGCCCTGATAACCCTCGCCAGGTGTGAGGTAGCGGAAAGCGATGGCCACCTCTTCGTCCTCGGGACCGATAGCGTCAATGCGCGAATAGGTACCGATGCCGTCGATATTGGGATCGATAGAGGTGAGGTCACTGATGTCGGCGTCATCGGTACGCTGCACTGTCCACCCTTGCGGAGCTACCACACCCTGGAGGAGGTTGAAGGCCACATTGCCGACAAATGAATAGGAATTCGCCGCGGCCTGGATGGTGAAAGAGCGTGGATAGGTGCCCGAGGTCGGGAGCGGGGCATCGACGATGTCAGACGCCTGAATCAGGATGTTGTAGTTCTGCTGGATCAGCGGAAGTACGTCACTGATGTTGGTCAGGCCAGCGCCTTCGACAATAGACTTGTCGTAGTTCTCGAAAAGAATGCTGAGGTTCAGTCGATTGTAGAGCGCCTTCGTGATCTGGTTGACCAGAGGACCGGTGGCGACGCCAACAGTGACCTCTGTGTTGCGGCCCTCGCTGGCGGTCGCAGTGGGCGTGCCAAGCGTCAGCTGCCCGACGGTATAGCTCGTACCAAAGCGATCATTGATCATGTCGAGGATCAATTGATTACCTGGCTTGGTGGGAAAATAGTTCATGTTAACCTGGGCTCCTTATTGGAGAGGTGGGAGATTTACACCCCCACCGATGAAGTTTAGATCAGCGTTCAGATGATCCTAGCGCCACACAATAAATGACGATTACGCTATCAAGGCGCCAAGATGTTTGCAGTAAAGACGTCAGGTTGAGCAATTAGAGTGATCAAATTGTCGCCGTCGTAGATGGCAAACGAGATCTTCAATTCACCTACAGTAATTCCACCTACCGTGGTCGACTCACCGGTGAATAGCGCCCCAATCTCTGCGTGCGTGAAGCGCGTCTGTAGGAAAGTGACATTACTAGAGATCTGATCCACGCTAATGAACTCAGCTTCCTTGACTACCGTGAAGTCTGCAACATTTAGCCAATCGACCCTAGCGCTAACCCCCTCATTGAACGCTCTGGGAATTAAGACGACAGGAGTCAAATTGTCCAACTGAAGCGTCATCCTTACCTGCAGGGCATTACTGAACGGGTTGGGGTAATTGGCCTGACTGTCGTTCTGAATGGCCAGATCAAGGGCCCACGGCTCGCTGTCGTTAGCGAGCGTTTCCTCAATGTAGTTGCCATCGCTCGGTGTGGGTAGACTTGCAACCGGCGTGGTGGCAACACGTAGGGCGACCTTAAATCTTCCCCAACTACCCGAGGTGCTGCTATCCTCGAACGACATGACGTACATGTTGTCGCCATCGACCGTTTCACCGTTCGGCATCATGTCCATATTGCCAGAGCCGCCAAAGTGTGAATCGAAGGACTCGTTGGCGTTGGCGCTATACGACCAACTGAACTGCGGCTGATCTAGGAAATGTTTGAGAGTGAAGTAGCAATCGTTGGAGAATTGAACAATGTCGGAAGTGTCCATCAACCCGACAGTGGCGACAAAAATTGCCTCGTTGAAATGTGTCCCGTTGTTACCGATTGCGTCATTGAAGTACGCCATCACACTCGAGAAAAAAGTTGGCGGTTGATAGTTCTCATCAACGATGCGCGTTCTGGAGATATACTCACCAGACTGGTTGAATTCGAAACTGGGATTGACGGGAACGCCCTGCACCATCCAGGTTCTCAAATTCGACCGCGTATTATCAGGCTCGGCGGTGAATCGTAGTGGAGCCAACCCACTGTAACCGGGCTGTGGGTTGAACAGACGGAGTTCCACGAACGGGATGTAGGGAAATTGAGCCAGAACTTCATCTAACGGGAGATCGTCAACCCCCCTCAACACTACATCGATGGCCCAACTCTCTGCAGTAGCGACCGTGAGATCTACCTGGTTGTCGACATCGAACAACTGATAGTTTCCATTGTAGGAAATACCCAAACCGAGCTGGATCTGTCGCGGTAGGGGTACCCCTGTCTCGACACCACTTACGGCAAAGCCTGTCACAACGTCGCGGCAAAATCATTGTCGACATTGATGTAGGAGGTCCACCCGGTGACCGACACAGATACCGTGACATCACCAACGCCGTAGTAGGCGATCGAACCACCTGTCGCAACCATTCGCACTCGGATGGAAGTCGGGCCAGATTCAGTCGTGGCGTCCTCAATTGAGGACGGTACGATATCGTTTGATCCAATGGTGATGTTGTAGTTTTGTTCGATCACCGGAAGAAGATCTGCAACCGTCGAATAGTTACCCTCGGGAAGCGAGATGTTACGATCAGTCAGCAGTGTCTGGAGGTCCAGGCGATTGTAGTAGACCTCTGTCAACCTACCGAACAGTGGACCGCTGTTGACTGTAACAGCCATCTGTGTGTTGATGAAGGGATTGTCGTTCAGGAGCGGTGTACCGAAAGTGAAATCACTTCTCTGCGCATTGCTCTGAAAGTGAGCATTGATCATGTCCACTAGGACGAGATCAGGTGCCTTGTTGGGAAAGAAGTTAGACATGTATCTCTCTCTCTTTTTGGGGAGACCCGTCAAGGATCTTCAAAATGGTTTCTTCTACCAGATCGATCTCGATTCCAGCAACTCCGCGATGACGATGGATCATCAGTGAAGAATTCTTTAAGGTGCCGTGGACATAGGGACTTGTAAATCCATAGAGACCTACAGTGTCTATACCCATGTAATCGGCAAGGTGTAGAGGACCGCTATCAACTCCAACGACCAGTCGAGCGGTCTTGAGCTGATCCTCCAATTCAAACAACGTACCTTCGGACTGGTACTCAACATCCAATCCCCTCGCGCTGAGAAGATCCCCGAGACGCATCCATTTGGAATCGAGCCAGTCCTTCAAGGGATCTGATGAACGTGTACAGAAAACCACTCTGTTGGGCGAACAAACTACCGGACCGAATCTATCCCAAGCTTCAAGTCGTTTTAGCCCCAGGTGCTGGACGGTCTCCGCTATTCTCGCAGCGTGGTGTTTGGACGCCCCTACTACAGGGACGTCCACCACTGTGTCGTAGACACCCCATCCAAGAAACTTTTCGATCCTTGGATGGGTTGGTACTTTATAGCCGGCTTTAAGAACAGAGGCCCATCTGATCGAGGTACCTAGAGCCCTGAATTGGCCAGCTCTAAAGGACATTTCGATCAACCACCGGGTACGCTAAGGCGCTGATAGAAAAAGATCGGGCGAGTAAAGTCGGGGTGGGTGCATTCCACAATTAGCTGATACTCAGCGCCCGCTTCAAGCGCAATCCCGGCAGTGGGAACGAGCTGAATGTTGTCCGCAGCGACGCTGCCGATCTCTAGGGTACCGGCGAGAGTACGATTGCCGGCTGTGGTGTAGGCGCGCAAGTTGGGGTTACCGTCTCCCAGACCGCCGGCAGATAGTGCGTAGGAGTCGTATGCTTGAGTTACCAACTGGCGATACAGGTTGGCCGACACCAGCGTGAGATCAGTGTAATCTGCCATCGCTAGAATTTCATCATTCGTCGGGTGGCTTGAGACACAGCGCGTCGGAGCGCCGCAGTTCGAAACTTCGCCGAACGAGACATTGATCAGATTACCACCAATGATGAAATTGCTGACGTCTGTGGGATATGCGCGATAGTGCATGTCATCCTCTTCCGGATCAGGTTGCGACATCGGCACTGGGGCCAGTAGTCGAATCGTGAACTGTCCAGTAAAGGACAGTGAGTTGGGCTGAGCTTCCACTGTCACGTTGACAGGGAAGGTGGCGGTATTCGGGTTGATGTTCAGAGCGCCGTCGACAATGTCGCCAGGCTCGATGAAAACACCACGGGCGGTCATCACGCTTTGTAGCAGATCGCCCTTATCAACAAAAGCAGTCTGGAAGCGGAATTCCGGCGGAGTCGGGAAAAGGTCGTTCAGCGCTAGGCGATTGTACAGCGCATATACCGTCTCAGTTTCACCCTGACTCGGTAGAACGACTTGAACGCGTGTGTTGCGTCCAGAGGTGCTGTTAGAGACCGGATTGCCGATCGTGATCTGGTTGAGTAGATAGCTGGTATCCAACTCGTAGTTGATCATGTCGAGAACAATCTCACGCCCCGCCTTGACGGGTGGGAAATCCATTGCGAGTCCTCATGTTCTGAAAAAGGAACCCTCTATCGGCTTTACAGGCCGATAGAGGGCTTTATGACTTACAGTTAGAGCGGAGCGCCCGGGATGCGGAACGCCGCGGCCGCAATGAACGCGCCACCGCCGGTGAAGTTGAAGCCCATGCCCGGAGACTGGGTCGAACTAACCGGAGCGGTAGCGATGTACAGCGGAACAGCCGTATCGTTCTGGCTCGGGGCGTAAACGACTTCCGAAAGGCCGACGTTAGCAGCAAACTCACGCTGCCAGGCTTCGTACGACGTAGCGACCAACACACCGAGCGAGTTACCAACTGTCTGGGACAGGCCCGGACCAACGTTGATGGCGCCACCAGCGTAGTTGTCAAACACCGAGATGTCCTGAGCGCCCTGGGTGGTGCTAACGTCACGCAGCGGGAGAATACCCACGCTCATGTTGTTGTTACCATCCGAGGTGATCTGGACGTTCTTGGTACCGGCCGTGACATTGCGGGCCAGGTAAATCGCCAACTGGTTGCGACGAGCGCCACCGTAATGGTCGGTGTCGACAACCTGTACGAGGTCGAACGTGCTCGAACCGTCGCTGATGGACGGAGCGCCGTACGGCGAAGCGAGATCGTCGAGGCTGATGGCGACCAGGATGGCATCGCCAGCTTCCACCGGTACCGGGACGGTCTCGGACGAAGCACCACGTACATTGCGGTAAATGGCAGTGCCACGGATCGACGGTGTGCGCGTTTCACCCGGTAGCGGACCAACCTGGATCGTATTGGAGTTCGACGACGACGGGCCGATTTCATTGGTAGCGGTCGAGCGATAGGTGTGTGCACCGTTCGCCTGCACCACATACGTCAGTGTCGTCACGCCAGTTGCCACGCCATCGACATACCACTGACCAGTTACCGAGTCAGCGTCCTGCCACACAGCCTGCGTAGCGGTCAGCGTCGAACCGATCGTGTTGGTACCACTGATGACCGGAGCAGTCGTCAGCGTCGGGCCACGGAGGAACGTACGATCCGGCACACCGAGGAAGAAGAACTCGATATTACCGTCACCGAAGTCAGTTGCCCAACCAATGCGCGACAGATCGTCGTTCGGAGCAGCTTGCGGCTCAGCGAAGTAGTCAGCCGTACGATACTGCGAGTGAGCCAGTCGGATCACGCGAGCATTGTTCGGGACCAGTTCGATCGCAGCGATGATACCGTCACCCCACGTCGACGGCGTGAAGCTACCGTAGCTCGACAGGACGCACCAACCCGGCTTGGCCTTGGAGTTGAGTGCACTGATGTGGACAGCGGCGTTACCGGCGTTCTGATAGACGTTGAAAGGTAGTTCGTATGCCAGACCGTTGTCAAGACGGCGATAGTAGATCACGCCATCCGTCAGCGGTTCTTCATTACCACCAACGCCACCGCGGTAGGTCACCGAGATGAACACCGAGTTACCTTCTGCGTCGATACCCAGATCGCTGTGTTCGCCCAGTACGCTCAATTGCGTGAACGAACCGAAGTCCGCCGTATATGCGCGAGCACCGTTAGCGGAGTTGATCGGACGAGCAGCCACTTCAGCCAATGTACCCGTCGAGCCGGTATACCAGCTCGGGACAGCGTATAGACCACACGGTGACGTACTGATGTGGTCAGGACGGTTCGTGGTCAAGATGTGGCCGATGATCTGGTTCAACGTACGGTCGTACATGATCAGACCGAGCGTTTGGAAGTCGGCGGTCTCAACCATCAGTGCCCAGCGATTACCGTCATCCGAGGGACGACCTTCGTTCTTGAACCACGTACGGGCAGCGCCGCTGAAGCCGCTGATCTGTGCCAACAACGGACCGAGGTCAAACAGCGGTACAGTGACCTTGGTGTTGATGTCGAATTCGTACCAGACCAGACCGCCGAGGTTGTCAGTACGCCAGATCTTGTTCGGATCTGTCGGATGCCAGGTGACTTCACACTGGTCAACGAAACCGAGCAGCGCTCCCAGACCCACCGCGTTCGTACGGCCACCGTCGATACGTACGCAGGTGTCGGCATCGTAGAGGTACCAGAAACCGTTCGAGGCACGAACAACGAACCTGGTCGAATCACAGTTCCAGACGCGCTGACGCGAGTAAGCGTGACGGAGGTTGGCGTCAGCCGACGGTGTGTCGGCAATGGCCGTACCACGGTAGACGCGCGTACCGAAGCGCTGATCGATGTAGCCTGGCGTGGCCAGGGTACCCGTCTTCGCCGGCTTAGGCTCATTGGGACGGCTATAGAACGTGAAGTCGCTAATCGCCGACCAGTCCGGAGCGTAAAGCGCGTTGAACGGATTCGTGCCGGTGTTACCGCCACCACCCTGTTGCTGGCCGAACTGTGCGTGGCGGACAGTGATCGTGAAGTTACGTGAGAAGATCACGTTACCCAGATTGTCACGCACGCCCATCACGGCCTGGAAGATTGCCGGACTGAAATCAACACCAATCGGAGCTACGGTATTGTAGGCGTTCAACGGCCAGGTAGCAAAGCCTTCAGCAGGCTGCGTACCGATGAAACGAACTTCACTCGTAAAGCTGCTGACACCGACATTAGTGAACCCAGCCTGACCCTGAACTACATCAGCATCGTCCACCCACGTACGGGTCGATTGACCGCTAAGGAGTTTGTGGACAATCATCCGGCTCAGGTCTGCATTCGGTGCAGCCAGGTTGTTCGGATTGGTCAGCGTCAGTTCGAGGAACGGTAGCAGGGTTGATGCTGTACCGGTATAGTCGATCTGCTCATCCACATTGACAAACGGGGCAAGTCCCCAGCTCTCGCCGGTGTCAACTTCGATGTCGTAGTTGCCCGATGCGTCCGAGAGAAGCGGAGTGTTGTTCAACAGGATCGTCACACCCACGCCGAACTCTGCAGAGTCCGAAGAGCGAGTGCCGGTGACCATATTACCTCGGCGACCAACGACCAAGGGATCCCACGACTCAAGCGTCGTGAAGTCGAAGTTGTTCGCAGTGGCCGGGGTCCAAGTGATGGGGCCTTCGCCACCACCGCCACCGGAGACCGGAGCAGTCACCTGGAAAGTCACCTGACCAGTCAGCAGGTACGAGCCGGGGGTGGCCTGCAGGGTCAGGTTGAAGGGGAATACCGATGCATTGATCGGCGAAGACACTACGTCTTCCGGGGAGATGAAGATGTCGAGGGTCTGATCGATCCACGCCAACAAGTCGTGGGTGTTCAGCCATTCGGGGCGATAGGGTACCGTGACGATACGGCGGCCCAGGAGCGTCTGGAGGTTCAGACGGTTGACGTACACCGACGAGCTACGGCCGTTCAACGGACCGTTATTGATCGTCATCGTGAAAACGGTGTTGCGACCATTGGCGCTTGAAGCCTCGGGCGCACCGAACGTGAAGTCACTGACCTCGAAGTTCGTCTGGAACTGTTGGTTGATTTGTTCAACGATCAGCTCGCGTGCGGGGCGAGTGGGGGTTAGAGGCATGGGGCCACCTTCTTGAGTTAAATAAAAGGTCTCTTCTCTGGTACTGACGTACCAGAGAAGAGCAACTCCTTAGAGCACCACGATGGCGATGAACGCCATGGCGATGTACGTCAACTGATGTGCAAGTTGGTCAAGACCCAACGCCACCCAGAACGCCTTTCGGAATACGTTCTGTTCGGTCATGCGAGCTTTCCAAGCATCAATGCCTGTATGCACAGCGAAATCCACCAGCGCGAAGTAAATCGCATTAACGCCAATGAAGTAAACGAGGACGATGAACGTGCCGAGGGCATGAACAGCGGAGTGGGAAATAAGGGGTAGGAACCAGTCGGTACGGGCTACCTTTTTGAGCATGTACTTGTTCTGGAGAACAAAGTCGGCCAGGAAGTGTTTGACCTGAAAGGCGATCAGAATCACAATCGCCAGAACCAACGCACCGCTTTCGAAAATTTGCATGGGGAAGAAATCCTTGAGACGAGTCTTAGTGGGCAACTCATAGATAAAGCCGTATGTACGATTGGAAGTATTTTCACCCCTATAACACTCATGTGAGATACCAACCGTCTCTTCTAGGGCGGTTGTATTTACCTCCCCGCCCTATCAATAGGAGTTCCCGCAATGTCGTTCCTCAACGAAACCAAACTGCTGTACAAAGACCTGAAGCAGCTCTTCAAAGGCTCGCCCGGCATCGTCGCGTTCCAGATTGGCCTGAACGACGTTGCGTCTGACGGCTTCATCATGGCTCGCCGTAAGGACAAGTCGTACAAGATCGAGTTCAAGGTCCAGTTCCCGATCGCCATTCGTCTGAGCGTCAAGCGCGCTCAGCGTGAGATCGTGCGTCAGGCCCGCGAGCTGGGCTACGACGTTTGCTACGTCGCCACCCGCCGTACCCGCGGCTACACCGAGAACACGGTGAACTTCAACAACTTCCCCAAGGAGTAATCCAGCATGAACTTCCAGAAGTTTTTCATCGGCTTTTACGGTCTGATCGCCCGTCTCCTGAACCTGGCCGGCGAACCCACCACGCTGAAGGTCCGCGTTGGACTGGTGGACGGTCCGGTTCGCGGCGTCGGCAACTACGTGATTGCCCGCGACGTGGTGTCGAACAAGGTGGTCGAGTTGTCGGTTCACTTCGACAACTCTTTCGATCAGATCGACTTTGCCACGGACCACATGCTCCAGGCCGTGCTGAACTCACTGATGAAGCTGGGTTACCGAACCACCCATCTGTACTGGGGTGATGAGGTGATCAACTTCCGTCACTATCCGGAACTGGTGTCGTATGACCGTCTCCGCATCATCCGGAACCGTATCCCGGCGATGATTGAGACGGTGCGCGGCGGTCCGGGTAGTCGCCGTAAGATCAACGGAGTCATCCCCGTGGAGGGTCAGAAGGTTCTTCTGAAGAATCTGGGTCGGGCTGAACTCGACAACAAGACCTTTATCTTCAAGGAAGTAGTCTTGGCCAAGGGAACCAACAACTCCCAGTACGAGAACACTCTCGGTGAAGTTACTGCTCCCGACATCGACCTCAATCGCCACAACTGACGGCATAAGAACTCCCTCCCTACCCGAATGGGTAGGGAGGGGCTCTATGTCGCTTTTTTTTTCTCGTCTCACAGAGCACTATCGCCCCACTTGATCGCAATACTGAGATAGACTAGCAGTAGCGCTATCTCACACATCAGGTGGACATAGAAGAGTCGATGCGCCGGTGCACGACGTTCAAGGAGACTACCGATTGTCAAAGCCAAACTCTCGATAGAAAACACAAGAAGTGCTTCGGTCGGTTTCAGTTTCAACAGAAGATACGTGGACGTCACTGCTTCCGCCATCACGTGTCCGATGGTCCCTATCCACCAGTAACGATGATGAGGTGAGCGACTCAGGCTATAACCAAAGTCTACGACGTGGGAAAGAAAGGCATGTTTGAAGAGAAAAAGTCCTAGTAGCACCAGGATAGCCATATTACACCCCTGAGCTGGACTAAGTGGTCACCTCTCCAGTAGGAGTTACTGACGACCGACCATAAGATGCGCATAAGAAGCCTCCCTACCCGTAAAGGTAGGGAGGTTCTCTTATACCGGACTCGCTGAAGCAGCTTCACCTGCAGCCCACCACGGCTGTTCGTCTGCCGAACCAGCCAGACCACCACCCGGGTGCTTGCGTGAAGAATCCTTGCCATTGATGTCGTCCAGAATACCACCGACAGGGCTGAAGGGAAGAACACAATAGAGATCTTTCTCCGGAGTGATCTTCACCTTACGGTGCTTACCGCGCTGAATCGTCAAATACGACTGACCATTCACCTTAACGATGTGGATATAGACCTCGAGGTCAACTTCCTGATCGATTGTACGGCAGCTATCGTAGTAACCCTTGTTCGCAATCTCCTTGACGAAGTCTTGCACGCCTTGACGGACCAGACCCTTCGCTTCAGTTGAAAGCTGATGCGGGGTGATAAAGGCAATGCCTCTAGGGGACATGAAGTTACGCACACGTCGGAAGATGTCACGAGTGGCAAAACCGTGAGGACCATCGACACACCCCTTCTTCGACATCATGTTGAGGTAATCCAACACCAGTCCATGCACCTCGTAACCCTCGGCCTCAAGGCCGGTGATGTAATCGAAGAGCGTGTGGAACGTCATGTCGGACGGATTGAAGCGGGCCATCTTGATATGGTAGCCATTCACCGAGAGCTTCTCGTAGACATACTTGGAAGCTTCGTGAATCGAAACGTTCGACAGGTCGCACTCAACACCCGTCTCGTTTTCCTTCAAGTTGGCGTACAGCCAGAGGACGTTCTGCTGCAGATCGTTCTCAGTCGAGATATGAACCAAGCAGGGCTTCTTGGTCGTATCTCGCATCCACGGGGTGTTGTAGAGAGCAAAGTGTTTGAACAGGTTCAGAGTAAAGCCGGTTTTGAAGTTATGCTGTAGAGCACCCACCACGACTGACTCACCGCGGCGAATACCGCCGTGATCACCCAACATGCGGTTGAACCCCTGCCAACCCGTACGAAGGATACCCTCGTTCGCAGTCTCGGCTTGAGCACGCTTCATTAGCGCCTGCATTCCATCAAGGTCGGAGATGTCGATCTGTTCGACCATTCCTTCCAACTTCTCGTCACCGGCTGAACTGGTGTACGGTTCCAACTCAGCGTGAACGTCACGAACGAAGTTACGCCAGTCAATCTCCTCGGGATTGAACTGAACCTTCATCGCAGCTTTCTTCAGAATCTCCTTGACCTTGGCTTGGTCGAGATAGGCGCGGAGTTCAAAACGAAGGCCGAGACATTGCTGTTTGATCAGGTCGAGATCGTCGCTATCGACGAGTCCTTGTTCAAACGCGTAGTACAGTCCTTCATCTTCCCCAACATTAACACGTATTCTTTGAAGCAATGCACCGCGATCGTATGTATGATCCGGTGGATTATCGCACATCCAGAGCGCAGTTGCTCGAAGCGCCTGCATCGACTCGCGACTACGATCGAAGTCAAGCCCGGTTTCCGGGAACTTGATCGAGGCGACGATGGGCTTCACCAACTTGCCTGACTGCGCTGCCGCGTCTTTCAACTGACTCTCCTTAAAGAGAAGAGTGACAATCTTGACGAGAAGCAGTTTGGGATCCATTTGAACTAGTCCAACGAAAAGGGTTTAAAAGATGAAGATCATGTACGTTCCCGGCTATCTCCGTGCCGCGCTTGAAGCAGCGGGTCTAACGAAGGCCTGTGACTACACGCTTCAGAACCTGGTGAACATACTATCGCCTGAAGATGTAGCTTTTTATCTCTACGCCAACGGTAACCTGAAGAAGTACCTTCCGTGGAACATCGACAGCTCGTTTGCACCGAGTGCTTTCGAGTGTCTTGCCGCTGGGGTTGCTTCATACAGTGAACTTCTGGCGTTGAAAGGTGACAAGCAGACCGACGCAATCGTGACGCTCGTTAACGGGTATGAGTTGAATGACACTGCCCCGCCGCGAGACAACGAAGTCGTCCTGACTTGTGATCTTATGGACGAAAACGTCATTCTCATCACGGATACCCCCCGTGTTGGTGACGCTATCGACATCGTGATTGAGGAGCGCCAGCTACTCGATCGCATGATCCAGCAGCTACACGGCGTGATGGCGTTCGAAGAGATCGCCGCTCTACCGCTCTTTGCTGGCTACCTGGCGGCCACACAGGCCCTCCTCAAAAGACCCGCTTTGGCGGCTTGAATAAAAAAGAATCGCCGTTGTACTAATGGTTTGGTAAAATTCGCTTTACCACCATGGCGGTTTTGCTATCCTTACGGAATAAATTCGTATGGGTAGATTCAACGCTAAGGCAGTAAGCGTTGTACCTTCGTGGTAGTTCGCCAAAAGTCGTAGAAACAATACTATGGCGGCTGGTTTGTATTAGGCTACTACTGCTGCCCTTTCTTCTTTCCAAGGATTCAAAGTCATGTCCAAGCTCAATAAGATCCGCGGTGCGCAGGCCCCGCACGCTCAGGCCAAGCAGCTGTTTGGCGAGCAGATCAAGAACGGCGGCGCTTCGTTTGTCGGCGCTGACACCACCAACAACCTGATCTCGATGGAGTCGCTGAACGGCGCCCAGGCCCAGAACCTCGTCTCGGCTTACGAGGAGATGCAGGATACCATCCGCCAGACGCTGCAGGGCGTTGGCCTCGAGGGCTTCGATGACGTCGGCCTGCAGGCCGGTGCTGTCGCCGCCATGGCCGCCGGTAACCCGGCTGCTTACGCCGAACAGGCCTACAACGGTCGCGCCTCTGCTGACGGCGCTACGCTGGTCGACCCGGTCACCATGGGTGACGCTGGCGCGATCGACACCCGCGAAGTCGCGGCCCTGGAAGCTTTCGACGACCGCGAGCTGCGTGAGCACCTCCCGACCTCGATCGTCTTCAACGTGTACGGCGCTCGTCAGGACGAGTTCGCTGAAGCGTTCTACCCGACCGTCGTCGTGACCCCGGACCAGGCTGGTCTGGACGTCTCGGTTTCGCGCATGCTGGTCTTCTCGGAAGTCCGTCGTGCTACCGGCGCTGCCGCCAACTTCAACAAGAAGAACCTGATCGACGCCGCTGTCGACGCGACCATCCTGGCTGACGAACACACTGCTCTCGTCCCGGCCCGTCTGTCGGACAACTCGAACGCTTCGTTCTTCGTGCCGTCGACCCTGGTCGCCAGCTACTTCAAGGACGTCGCCGGCGTTGCCGTCCCGACCGCTCCGCTCGCCATGGGCAAGACTGTCGACCTGATCGGCATCTCGCAGTACCAGCCGCTGATCGGCGCTGGCATCCTGGACAGCACCGACTCGCTGGACGCCCGCATCGTCCTGCAGCGCCTGATCCTTCAGGTTGCCGCTGGTGAGGCTGGCGTTGCGTTCAACGTCGAGCGTCTGCCGCGCGCTTCCTTCGTGAAGTCGGTGGAAGGCAACTACCGTGAGATGAACCTGCAGTTCGCTACGCAGGACCTCGTCATCAACGCTGGCACCCGCCAGGTCGACGGTTCGACCGTCGCCGAGTTCGCCGACATCACGTCGAACAACTACACCGTCCGTCTGTCGGTTGCCGTCAACGGTACCGCCAACGTCGAGATCGGCAACGTCAAGCTGTTCGCTTCGGCCATCGAAGTCGCTTCGATCACGGATGCCTCGGGCAACCTCGTGTCGACGGCTGGTGGCGCTGGTGCGACCATCAAGGCTGCCCTGGAAGCGATGACGATCGCTGGTTACGAGCTGAAGGCTGCGCGTACCAACGCCAACCGTCGTACCCGTGGTCTGATCCTCGACACGACCGTCGAGACCGAGCGTTACACGATCCCGCTGGGCTCGCCGATCTCGGTGCCGTCGCCGGCTTCGTCGAACCGTGACGCTGCTGACCTCAAGGCGCTCATCGCTGCTTCGCGCATCCGCAACAGCAACAACGCTGTGACCACGCTGCTGAACTCGGCCGCGTCGCTCAAGGCGTACCTGGCTGGTCCGAAGCGTAAGGACGCTCTCCCGCAGGTTGGCGGCATTGGCCGCTTCCTGGTCGAGCCGTTCTTCGAAGAGCACGACCTCGACCTCGAGCTGTCGATCAACTCGATCAAGTCGCACGAGAAGGCTGCCGACGTGTCGGCCGTCCTGATCAACGCGATCCGTGACGTCTCGTACCGCATGTACCGTGACTCGCGTTACCGCGCGGCCCTGGACGCTCTGACCGCCGGCACCGGCGCTGAGCCGACCCTGGTCGTTGGTACCGACGAGGTCCTCGTCCGCCACCTGATGGTTGACGGTGACACCCGTACGTTCGGCGCTGGCTTCAAGTCGTTCGAGATCGTTGCTTCGAAGGACCGTCGCGTTGCCAACAAGATCTTCATCACGTTCCGTCGTGACGAAGCCAAGTCGGCTGCTGACGCTCTGAGCTTCGGTACCCACGCGTGGATCCCGGAACTGGCCAGCACCATCGTGGTCAGCCGCAACGGCGCCACCACGAAGGAGACCATGGTCCAGCCGCGTTCGCTGCACGTGACGCACCTGCCGATCCTGGCGCAGATCAACGTCCAGAACCTGTCGAAGGTCCTGGCTGATCGCATCGACCAGCCGGCCGTCGCGACCGACGTGACCAACCCGTACCTCGCTGGCCTGACCACCCCGGTCCAGCCGTAAGGGTAGCGGTAAGTAGCAAGCACTCAGTAGTAGCCTACTGCGAGTGGATCAGAGGGGGGCCCGAAAGGCCCCCCTCTGGTTTTTTTCGCCTTTTATGCCGTCTCGGTAGAAAGACAGCATAAAGAGCTGGGTTCTCTCGAACCCAAAAGAATCTGAAATATACAACATTATTTCAGACATATAACATCTAGTTGTACTCCCCTTCCAAGCCTTAACACAGGTACGGATAATGCCTTCAGAACGCACCACTAGGGCAACCGACTTCGTACCGAATGTTATCCTCTCGGGTAATGAAGTCGGTAACTACGGCCCCTGTCCCCAATCAGTATTGAGTTTTGAGTTTCACAATGGTACTGGTGAGGACATCACGGTCGTAACCCGAACCGGTGTCCAGATCCAGATTCCACCATTGCGCGGTGCTAGGTTCCACAACTTCGTGATCGTCACCAAGTACGCTGCGGGGTTTAATGTATTTGTTGACACAGGCGGCTCATCATACGACCAAGGACATTCCTCGTCTCTCGAAGCCAAGAAAATCGAGAGTGCGGTCTTCAAAACCGAATATGGTCAGTCCGGATCTCGAAATACCGCTACTGTTGAATACCAGATCAGTAGGCAAGAGTTTGCCGAGAGCGGTGGAAGTCTATACCTCCCCAATCTCGACCTTCTTGTCTCTAGCCTCAGCTACAAGTACGTACCCCACCATCCTTTCTCCAAGGCTGGTGTTCGCCAGACAATGATCGACAACGACCCGTTGCTTAACAGCAATGAGGGTCTTAGTTTCAATGTGCGCATTGTCGACAAACTCGCGAGGTTTGGTGATCGCTTCGTCAATATCGACGGAAAGGTCTATCGAATCCGAGCGATCAGGGAGAGTCAAGTTGCCGATGGCGTGTATGTGGTCAGCCACGTACCAGCCAGCGGTAATCACGACTATCTTATCCCTAAGGCGGAGTACTACACGTTCGAGGAAGCTGATAAGGCACTTTCACTCTACCTGACGTACAACGAGGCCAAGACACTGGGCAATCCCCAGGACGTCTACAAGCGCGAGTTGGACGAAAGGAACCATCAGCTCAAGATCCAGCAACAGGATTGGGAGCGTGAGAAGCTTGATCGTGAACGTGAACTGGCTGAAGCACGGCGGCTATTCGAGGAAGAGCGTGACCGTATCAAGCGTGAGCAAATGGCACGCGAAGAAGAGATTCGTCAGCGACAGCATGTCCTGGATGTGCTGGAAAGAGATGCGGCTATTACCAAGGCCCAGTACGAACGCGATACGTTGTTCGTCAAGGAGACTTTGGAGGCGCGCTCTGCTCGACGCAAGGAGACGATCGAGGTCCTCAAGTATGTACCTGCCGTGATTGCTGCGGCCGGTGCCATTTACGCTGCCTACAAGAAACTCAAGTCATGAGGGTTAACGATGGACAAAAAGCTGTTCGACTTGATCAGTGCTGCTACGCCAAGGTTCAATGACGTCATCGCCAACGGCCTTGCGGTGGAGCACATGCGGTATGTGGAAGGCTACATCGACCGCATCATGCGGACAGCTGAGCGTGACTTTCCGCCGGAGCTGCGTTACAACGGCTATCGCCGCTGCACGCCGCAGGAGGAGTTCACGGAAGCCACGAAGCGCCTGAACCACCAGAGTACGTTCGAGCTGGCCCGCTCCGATCTATATCTGGTCAAGTACCTCTTCAGCTTCAACGGTGAAGAACTTGAGCCGGTGTACCTCTACCTTCCGTTTGTGACGGAAGCGGGGATCATCACCCTGCGTGGTTCTACCTTCGCCATCAGTCCGGTATTGGCCGACAAAGCCATCTCCGTCACCTCTGACTCCATCTTCATTCCGCTGAACCGCGACAAGTTGACCTTCCAACGCCTGCTGCATCCGTACTACCGCAACGGCGAGCGTGAAGCGGCTTACGTCATCTGGTCGCAGATTTACCACCTCTCGGCCAAAGACAAGAAGGCTGCTGCCAGCTCCACCGTCCGTGGGCGCACCACCCTTGTCCATTACCTACTTGCCAAGTACGGTCTGGACGGGATGTTCAATCGCTTTGCCAGCATCGAGGTTAAGGTCGGTACGGCTGAGACGATCACCGAAGAGCGTTATCCTGCTTCCGAATGGGTTATCTGCAGCTCGTCGCAGATCAAGCCGAAGACGGTTCGAGACAAGTTCTATATCGGATCGAACATTCGACTGGCCATTCGTAAGGAGGACTACAATCTGACGGTCGGTGGTATGGTTGCCGGCTTCTTCTACATCGTCGACATGTTCCCGCAACGCATCCGTCCGGAGTACGTCAATGAGACGCGCCTGTGGCGAGTGCTGATGGGTCAGCTCCTCTGGGGTGTCGGCAGTAACGAAGGTAAGCTCAACGACGAAGTGGCTAAGCACCTGCGTTCTCTCGATAGTTACTTGGACAGCGAAGCCAAGACCTATCTGCGCGAGGACGACGTGCATTGCGAAGATCTCTACGGCCTGCTGTACGAGATCCTGAGTACGTTCAATCATCGCGTCACTCAGAGTAACTCGCAAGTCAGCTCGATGTACGACAAGCGACTGATGGTGCTACGTTATGTCCTCAAGGATCTGACCAGTGCAATCAACCGCTTCATGTTCAAAGTCAATTCCACCGAAAAGAAGCCTCTGGCCAAATCGGATATCCTGAAGCAGATGAAGCGACTGCTGAAGCCTAACCTCGTGATGGGTATCAATCGCGAGCACGGTGAAGTCAGCTCGGTCGCTGCGCCTGGTGACAACAAGTACTTCAAGGTCACCAGCCAGATCGTACTCCAGGCTGACTCTAGCGGCGGGCGTGGCAAGAGCAAGACGACGTCAGGCGACCCGTCGAAGCATCTCCATTCCTCGATCGCTGAGGTGGGTAGCTACTCCACCATGGGTAAGTCTGAACCGACTGGTCGCTCCAAGATCAATCCGTTCGTCAACGTGGCTTCTGACGGCATGATCGTTCGGGATCCGGATAAGATCCCGCTGTTGGATGAAGTCCAGCGCATCATCCAGCGCTAACCGCCAAGATGCGAACCCTCCCATCAGAAGGAGGGTCGCTACAACCATTCTCTAGAAACTCCTAGGAGAACTACCCACATGTACCAGCAACAGCCGATGAACGCTGGGTTCGGTCTTCCCGTTCCCAGTTCGCCGATCAACCAGCAGTTCTGGGTGCAGAGCAATCTGCCCTATCAGGTTCCCTTCGTCCCGGCCGTCCAGGTGGCCCCGGAGATGCAGAACTACCTGCCGCTGATCACCGGACATTCGATCCTCGCCATCCAGCAGGGTGCGCAGCGGAACGAACTCCGTAGCTTCTACTTCAACCTCTGCTCTGCCAATGCCTGGCAGAACCGCGACTTCGCCGATCACGTGACCGGTGTTGCGCAGTTGGCCCATCTACTGATCGTGAGCAACCGCCTTGTTCCGGAACAGGCGGTCGGGCAGGCAGCCCAGATGATGACCGACATGTTGGTCAGTCAGCAGGCTGTCAAGTACGAGAACTACTTCGCGCGTTATATGACGCCCGAAATGGTCCACTCCGTACGCGAGAACATGGGTCGCTTCCAGGCAGCCCAGGCTCAGATCCAGCAGCTCTACGGTGGCGGTATGGGCGGCGGCTACCTCGGAGGGTACGGTAACTCCGCTCCCATGGGTCGCGGTCCCACGTTCGTGGGTGCTCCGGGTAACTACGGCGCTCCGCCTCCGCCGAACAGCGGCGGTTACCCCAACCGCTTTGCTGCGCCGAGCCACACCACCACCCTCGATCAGCTCTTCCGGGATGATCGAGGCACTCCTAACAACACACCGGTCAACGACGGCTTCGGCCGTACCTACGGTGCCGCAACTTCGACCAATCGTCCTGTGGAGGAAATCACCATGTCTCCTGGCAGCGGAGTCGAGCACAAAGCACCGAAGTTCCCGCCGGCGTTCGGTACCTCCGACGCTTCCCGCGGTGTACAGCCTGCCGTTGCACCCAAGCAGCCCGAAGTGAAGCGCATGCCGCCTCCGACCCACGTCCCGATCAGCTCGGATCGGGAGTGGCCGAAGGTCTATGACCCGACCCGCCCCTATGACTCGATGATCATGGAAGGCGGTGAGGAGAT
>ERZ1066118.469-NODE-469-length-36966-cov-22.934870_pt1 | contig 36966 bp, 41 predicted proteins | sample MGYA00382765_ERZ1066118 | MGnify/ENA primary metagenome ERZ1066118 (study PRJEB33369, sample SAMEA5778348) | biofilm metagenome | biome: Industrial cooling water; feature: Water cooling tower basin; material: Biofilm | place: United Arab Emirates | collected...
ACCCCCAATTTACCCCCAAAATTAGTCTAACTACGTCCAAAAACGGCCAACGTGGAATCAAATTACACCAAACTTACACCATTGGGAATGGCTGAAATGGACTTTTTGGGACACTAAAAAACCCCGGAAACTCTTGTTTCGCGGGGCTTTTGGAGTTTATGCCAGGAACGAGACTTGAACTCGTGACACGAGGATTTTCAGTCCGAAAAATTTCTATTATTTACAAGGGTTTCAGGCTATAAAAGTACGTTTACACCATTTTTACACCATTCATTTTGGCGCCAAATAAAACGCTATCAAAAGCTCTATTCTTTACCAGTAAAAGATTTTGTCAGAGTCACACTAACTCTTATTATCGAACTCAAAATTCACAGCCAAAGTTCAAGTAAATATAAATACCACTATATTTTTGTACTGACAGTATTAGACTATTTTAATTGCGGACTCAATTCTATAATTAGCCCAAGATATTAGTTCTGTTAAGAGAGAGGCAACCTCGGTGCCTAAAAATCAGTAATTTAGAGTACAATTGAACCTAATTTAGTAAAAATCTATTTAATCTTGAACAAACCTCAAGAACTTTTTATTACAGATTTAGCTCAAGGTTTACCTGCTATTACTCCTTTATTCGGAGCGGCACTAGGAGAAGCTTGTGCGGTATGCTTGGAAGAACAGGGGCATAATCAGGGTGTGGAAATCACAATCGATGGAGATTTTAATGCCAAATTTAACCTGTACTGGCAACCTGTTACCGAACAAATGTTACGTTGCTGGAACGATGAAGAATTTACCACAGAACAAGCAGCCTATGGGATTGCGTTCTTAATCGTTAGAGAACTAACGAATTTAACGGTAATTGAACGTTCAAGCAAAGGTACAGGGTTTGATTACTGGTTAGGCGCCTTAGAGCCAGATGAAGAATTACCCTTTCAAAATAGAGTTAGATTAGAGGTATCAGGTATACGCAAAGGTGATTCAAGCCGTGTTAAAGCTAGAGTCAAACAGAAGAAAGAACAAACCAACCCCTCTGATGGTCGATATCCTGCTTACGTTATAGTAGTTGAATTTAGTACACCGATATCAACATTTGCCATAAAATGAGTCAAATTAAGGAAAAACATACCACAGCGATGGATTTGGCGGAAGCTGCCTTTGTTGCGAAACTTAGAGGTGATTTAGAGCAAGCTTCGTTACTTACCAAACAAGCTTTTAGCTTGGAGCAAGAAGCTGCCGCATTAATTGCTCATCAATTAGATGCAGAACCAACTCGCTCGGTTTTACATCGCAGTGCCGCAACTCTTGCTATAGAATGTGGAGAGTTTAAAGCGGCAGAACGTTTAATTGCAACGGCTTTATCTGGCAACCCTCCTGAAGAAATTGCCTCTGAATTGAAAGATTTGTTTATTCAAATTAATTTACGCCCCTACTTAGAACGTCTTGGTATAGATATTGACAATGAACAAATAAACGCTTTAATGTTGAAGAGTAAATAGTATATTTATAGTTGGTTATTGCTGAACAAAACTATTTAATCTTGGCGCCACGTACAAAAACCGCACCTGACAATTATATTGCAAAAGCTCTCAAGTAAAAAACTCAGACTATGACGAAATAGTTGATGCAGCATCAAAACAGCTTGCCTTTGTAATGTACCTGTCCATTCAAGAACAGAGAAGTGAAATTAGAAATTAGACATTGTGGTTCTCCCATGATTTTTTCATAAACATGGAAATCTTTATATTCAAGGTGCTTTGGTAGTATTATATGCTATAAAATACTACTTATAGACTACATCATCTATAGATTCTGGGTTTTTCTCTACTAACTTTTGAACCAAGCTTTGAGTTTGTAAGTGGTTGAGATGATTTAACAACTTTTCTAATGTAGGACGTTCTTCAATTACTGCTCCTGAACGTACACAGGTTAATAATGTTGCAACAACATGTTTGCACCAGCCATCGTAATCGTAAGCACAGCTACAGCAAACAGAAGTGATTCCACCCGCATCAAAATTTATACTGACCTGATACGGTTTAATTTCGCTACCTTCGACTGCTGCTTGAATCTGGTTGCCGCGTTTTTTCAGGTTGATAACCGCTCCCTGCTTACAGTATGCTTCACCACGGCTGTAAGATGAAGCATTTGAGTTATGGCGGATTATTGCTTCTGATATTGCTGGAATCGACATAGGTACGCAAAAATTTTATTTTTAGTCTATGGTTAAATGAAGCATATTTTACTTGATTACCGAAAATCTTTACTTTTAGTATCTAAAGGCTATTCAGGGTAGCGTGCGTAACTACTTTGAAAATTATAAATAACGCATAAGAACATGTATTCTGCTTAGTACTTATTACTAATATGAGCGAAAGAAGATAAAATTTTTCTAGTCTTGGCGCCAAACTAACTTTGCCGCTACTGACTACAAATAGTTCCTTGCTACTAAATACAGTTACTATTGAGAATCGTTGTGTTTACCAATTGTTTAAGTTTTTTTGGTAATCAAACTTGCGAGGCTTTGTAACAACATAAATAACTTATAATTGTATGAACTTCAAGGCGATTATTTATCTTTGGTAACATTAGTTACTTTGAGACAGCTAAAGCGATATCATAATATTTATCATTGTTTGGTGCCTGTTAATAAAATAAATGAACTTCAGAGAAACATGTGATTAGATTTTCTTGATAAATTTGTCATAAAAATAGAATACAATAATATATAATAACTATACACTTACTGTGACAAAGTATATGAGTACCTCCAAGACAGCTTTAGAAGCAAGCGCAGTGGAAATCACCAAGTCAATGTTGCCAGATTTAGAACAGCTTTCAAAATGTGCAGAAGAACCAGTAGCTGTTGTATTTGCCGATAGCTTACTGCGAAAAATGCGTTCTCTACATGATGCACATATGTATGGTAACAACACAGAAGTTGTTATGGCGCTACATGATGCACTAGCTCATCAAAATCGCTGGATTAATTACACTAGTAAGCAGTATGAAGCTGCTTACTGCCTATTTTCATCATTAGTTAACCAAAATACAATCACTAATGCGGATGTTGAAAACGCGATTATATCTCTAGAAAAAATGGGTTTTAATACGTTACCTTTTGGTACTATACTCGACGATGATAATTATGAAGATTCGGAAGAAGTGTAAGAAAATATGTCAGAGGCGCCGATTCAAGGATACTTTCTAGATACTTCAGTAATGCGTTCGCTATTACTTTCTACGCAAGTATATCAGCAGTATTTACAGTCTCAACTCACTAACCAAGAACTTTATATATCCAACTACGTTCAAATGGAAATTAAACGTAGTTATCTTATAAATATTATATCTTTTTATTTTGTTTTAAATCTGAATGGCATCAATACTATCGGAGATGCATTTGCACTATGGAGTAATAAGTTTAAGGGAAGTGAACTAAAAGCTATTTTACAAGTGATCCCGCAGCTTTTTAATGACCGTCAATTAAATTTCTCTAATTCAAGGGATAAGGAAAAAGCCATATCACTTTTAGCAATTTATATCAAGCGTTTTAATTTGCTCATTCAAGCTAGATTTAAGAATACAAATGATTTAACTTCGTGCGCGCGTGCCCTTGTAACCCTGGATGTTGATGATTATAATAATCCAGAACCAGGTTTTAAAAAGTTTCTTCTAGAGTTTGGTGATACAAAAACTTGCAGAAGTAAATGTAAAATTGACCAATTTATTTTAGTACACTATCGTAATGATATAGAAAAATTAATTGAAGTTGCATCAAAACTACCTAAAAACACTAATACAAGGGGGTTTTTAAATATTGCTTCGCTCTTTAAAAGAGATTTTGGCTTTGGGTGAAAGAGCATGTGACTGTAAACGTTGTGAAAAAATAGGAGACGCTATTATTGCATTGGATGCACCTCGTGATTTAAGATTAGAGCATACTGACAGTTCATTTGACTATTTATGCCCTTCAATAAAACAACCTCACTATAAACATCCGCGCCTATACCCAAATCGTAATGAATATTTAAAGTATAAATGCGCGAAAATGATTTTAATGAGTAATTATTACTTTACCTTAATTGGTAACAAATTCTAAGTACAGAAAAATGCTTAAAAACTCTTCTCGATTACCACATTCGCATTGTGACCATTCTTGTCTGGAATATTTGACAATTCTTTCCATCGTTATTGTTTGTTCGCTTACTTGAGAATATAAAGCCACCTGTCCTACCACGATACTTAGCAACAATAGAATAATTTATAAAGCGGCACTCCACAGCTAGCATTCCCATTCAATTTCCAAGATAACATGAGCTTTTGATGGCGCCTAACTCCCCAGCGCTGTCCAACTTACCAAAAAATATCAGTCATTAAGTATCAATGTATGGCTAATCCCAGGATGCCCATAACATTTTTGAATAAAGCACCGAAAAATAATCGTACTTTAGTACTATATATGAACAAATCTTAAGAAAATATTAAATGTAAACAGATGAGTGTAATTAGATGAGAATCTAAGTATTAAGTTACATTTTGTTATCAAACGGAGCGATCGCAATATAATAGCTCTGAACTTTAAAAATAATTAATAGTAGTTGAGGCGCCATGATACGAATGAACATGGCGCCTCAACTATATCTATTCTTTTTATTACAGTTCACATGCGTTCAAACAAAAGTTATCGTATAGGTTTAGTAAGGAAATGAAAATCGGTGCAGATATTTCTTTACTACGTAGATGAACGATTACCTCGTGTTTGTTTCTGGCTAGATGGAAGCGATGCTAAGTAGTTTTCTATAGCTTTTATATGTCCTTTAGGGTTTTCATCGTGATTTTGTACCCAATCTAACAGTAGAGAAATGTTGTACCTGACGACTCTGCAATTGATTTCAACCCAGTGAATGCCTTTTTCTAGCTTTCCTGCATGTCGATATTTTTTGAGGGTTTCAGCGGAGAGACCAGTTAGTTCGCTCGCGGTCTGTTTGTTTACAAATGCATAGTGCTGTGATTTTACATCTGAGGATGTTTTCATTTTTGAAGAAACTCCATAAAATTAAGTTTTCTTGATGCATCTTGCTTTGGAGCGCAATAATTCACTCTCCTTTACGGCGCCTGCCAGTTAGGTGAAGAAGTGAAGAAGTGAAGGAGTGAGAGAGTAAGGGCAAGGAATCAACAACCTGAAGTACTCCAAATTTTCTCTCTTTCTGTCACTCCCTTACTCTCTCCCTCCCGAATTGGCGCCACCTAATTTGACTATTTGGGTTGAATATCTTAGCTCGAAGCAGGAGGTAATAATTTGTATTCTTTTTCCAAAATAGTTAGTAGTTGCTCCTGTCTTGGTGTAAATTTCGATGGGTCACGTACTTTTGAGAGAGCTTCGAGTATTGCCATGTAGGTAGGTTCATAATCTTCATGAACTTTTTGAAATAATTTTAGAATGCGGTCGCAGTTTTCAGCAGCTTTTTGTTCGCAAACTCCGTAAATTATTTCTAAATTTTCGGGTTTGACTGTTGGAAACTCCTCTTTCCAGGTTTTGATACCGCAACTGTGAGGGTTGACTTGAGTAACAATGCACCAGGCGCCTGCAACTGGCTTTAAATCAGGGTTGCCTTTCCAGATAATTCGGCAGACTTCGCCAACATGGTGCGGATTTTGTACGCGCTTTTTATTTTTAATCTGTTCAACTATGTCTGGTTTTTTCAACTTTTCATCAAGTATTTTTTGTACATGTTCCTTTCCTTTGGTAGATGCCAATGAAGCAAGCTCGATAATTTCTTTTCTGGGAAGTGTTACAGTTCGGTTGAGAATCGATTGTTTGAGTGGATCTTCTACTATTGAATCTAGAGTGTCAACAGCTTGCGTGTACTTCGCGTCGTTACGAATACTGCGCTCGCCAACTTTATATTGTTGAGCAAGCTCCTTGGCAACATCTACTGTTACTACATTATAAGAGTGAGGCAAATCTTCTTCTACCGAACGGCAATTCTTGCCGTTCGATGAGTTCTGCTTTAAATTATCTTCGCGATTTCCTTTTAAATTTAGATAACGTTTACCCCTGAGATAAGAAGCAGCTTCTGACGTAATGTTATGGCGCCCTAATTGATTATTGACAATCCAGCAAATAGCTTCGGCTCTTGAAGATATTTCAGTCTCTGTTATCTTGTAAGAAATTTGCAATTGTTTACATAATTCATAGCGATTGTGACCATCGAGTAAAATGCCTGTACCTTTCCATATAACCAAAGGGCTGAGGCAGCCAGAATGTCTTAAATTCGCTTCTAATATAGATTTTTCCTCATCTGTTAAAGGGGGAATTAGATTCTGAAACTCAGGGTCAATAATCACAGGTGGCTGAGAGCATAGTAATTCATTAGTATTAGATAATTGTTCCTCTTCAACCTCAGACTCGGTGCCTAGCGATGTTACCCAACTAATCGGAATATGAACAATGTGGGGTTTATAAGCTTTATTGTCTTGTTTATCAAGCAAAACAGATATTTCGGTGTCTTGAATTTTCTTGATTTCACCTTTTGCATAGGCGAGATGTTGGCAGTTTTGTTCAAGAAGCTCAGGCTGAATTTGAACACGCGAACCCACGCGAAAATTATTGTTGCTTTCACTACCTGTTGAAGCTAAGTTCATACTTATTAATAGCTCCGTTGTCAGAATGAAATTTTGTAAATTGAAGGCATCTAAAAACCTGATGACGTAAATTACGCACCGTTAATTAGATTTTTGAATAGTCTTGGAGGAGTAATCAAAAAACACTACTGTTGTATTGGTATTGCAATGCTCCCACTCTTACTGCGATTAGCTCTAATACTCCACGGTTAATAGTGTTTGGGTAGTAATAAGCTGTTCTGAATCTTGTCTACAAACTTATGAGTGCAAGTTACACTTCTATGGATGAAACGGCGCCTCTTGATAAACAGGCGGCATTCATTTATAGAGCGCGTATATCCAGTCTGTATGTGTTAGCTGGTGAAACAGAGGGATTTTATTGTTTCTAGCTTGAGTCATGGGAATACGGGGATTTGGTTGGCTTAACGCGCATTGGCAGCAGTTCAGAACGCGCGCGTCTAAGCGCATGGATTGCTTACTATCGAATTAAATTCATTCTTCTCTTTTATTTTTTCTTTTTGCTGCTTCTTCTAAATGGTCAGTCAAGCATTCTTGACCTAAGAGAGTTCTAATATTGCCCTTGCCTGATTCGTTGAGGTCTCGGAAATAATTAATGGCAACCTTTAAATCAACCATATCAGCGACACAGCAGTTTGGCATCCTTGCGACTATTGGATTTATCCCTAACCTTTTAAGGAAATTCTTTGCTGTTGCAGGTTGCTTTCTAACCGTAATCGCCATCTGACGAACAGTAACCGTAATTTGCCCACTGTCAAGCTTGTAAGCGGTTACTCGGAAAGCCTTATTCTTGAGTTTTATTCGCTCAGTGGCATATAATTGAGTAGCATTTTGAACTTGAGCGTTCTCCGGTTGGTCAATATTAGTAAGCATTTTTCACTGTGCAAATAATCACATACCAATTTATTAGCTAAAACATTCAAGTGTAGCTAATAAAACTGATTGTGGTGGCTAGTAGATTACATCCTGGTAGAGGTTTGAAATATATCGCGCGCACTCATCTAGCTTGATTGAAGCTATCTAATACACGCATCGGACTTCTAGTTAGATTTACATTCAATTTCATGGAAAGTGTGAAATTGAAATCACTAGTAATTTTTCGCGTGTACCCTAAGTGGTTTATTTATTCATTTTTAACACAGTGTCGCAAATATTTTCTGGCAATTTCATTCCCCCAAAAGTGATATATGTATCGCTTTTGATAGGTAGCACAAATTTAATTTTTGCATGGCCAAAAATGGCCAACGTTTGACTTTATACAATCTTCATACAATCTCCGATAAGTGAAGCGAGTGCAGGTTGTTGTTTTTTCGCACAGAAATAAAATAGTTGCGTTTTCTCACTTGCACACTGCTATGCCCCAAGAGATAGGTTTTTCAATTTAGTTTGAGTAATAACAAAAATCTATAAAATTTATAAAAGAGTTTTATTTGAAGTGATGGGGGAAATGTAAAGATTTATTAAATTTAAAAAATTGTGATTTATTAGTCCAAATGTTTTCAGTAATTATACATAATTTACGAGAAAATATTGATGTCAGTGATAAGTAATATTTTTATCTTTGATTATTAATAATCATGAAGTATATCAAGTTAATATAATGTTATTTGCAGCTTCAAGGCTTTATAAACCAAGTGACTTAAAAATCTATCTGCTTATTTGCTAGCTGATTACCAAGGAGAATCATGAGCGGTTGGAGAAGTTAACTTTATCTCCTCTTCTGCTTCGGCGCTCCTTTCATTTAGTAACGATTCAACATTTAGTAACTCGTGAGCAATTTGTTTTCTCAAATCAATAGCTTCATCCAAGTGCTGCTGTTCAATCAAAGTTGAGCTATAGCACTTTCGTGGATAAATTTGCTCATCCCAAAGCTTTTCACACTTTGAGATTCGATAAATATCTAATTTAGGAATGGGAATGGTCAGCGGGTAAGGAATAGACCCTTCACCCGAAGACGTGTAACCAGGATTTGTAATTACGCATTTACCTTGAGGGAAACGCATAATCTCATCTGCTGTGAGAATGGGCATTGTTTGCAAGTTGTCCGACCAAGTTGTTGTGTACCCATCCTTGGAATTACTGGTAGATTTGTTTTTCACAATAAATTCTTTGTTGCCAAAAGACTGAGAGAATTTCTCGGCTGTCGAGTAATTGGCAGGGTTGTATAAAATTTTGGTACTGCAAGCGCTGGTAATAGCAGCAGCTAAATTCTCACCGTAAGAAGAAGCAAGTTGTTCGAGAGACTGGACACCTAACACAAAACAGGCGCCGTTACTTCTGTACTCGTTAATCCATTGAGGTAAGGCTTTGAGATACAAAGAAGGTAACTCATCGATGAAGATTCCAATCGGGTCAAAGCGAGGAGTTGATAAATTACTGACAATTGTCATGTGCAAGGCTGCGGCTAACAATGGTCCTACTACATCTCGTCTAGGGTCGTCTAATTTAAAAATTAGTATCTGGCGCCCTGATAGTTTAGTGGGAATTGTGCTTTTACCAATAAATGAGGGAAGTAGAGAACGTTGAATGAAGCTTGAAAATATTCCTACTGTCGTTGTGTCGATACTCGCTATCGTCTTCTCACTGTCTCTAGCTTTGAGGTACTGTTGAAAGGAAGCTGCAACCCAGCGTGAGACTTTACCTGCTTGTACCGATGCATGTAGCTTATTGATAAAATCATCAATCGACTGGATGCAGTAAACGGTAGCTAAATCAGGACAGTCACTACCCTTGGCAAGTTGAATAAGTGCCTTTGCCAATAAGTCAGCAGCTTTGGAGAAAAATTCGTCACCTTTACCACTACCACCTGCATTTGCATTAATTACTTGGGCTATTTGTGCTGCTGTTACTGCATCTTCTTGGTTCTCCATAAAGTCAAGCGGGTTGATTACTTCACTGTATGGTTCCCCCGGTGCGAATATCCGCACATCGTAACCGTAACAAGCAGCTAACGGCGCCAGTAGTTTCATTTGGTCGCCTTTCTTGTCATAAACAATTAGTGGAAATCCTTGCACCATGCAGCTTTCTGCCATACGGTCGATTGTACCAAAAGTTTTACCTGAACCAGGGGCGCCTAATACAAGAGTGGAACGTTCGGCATGAGGAATCCAAACCGTGGGTGAGGCGCCAAGAAATGTTTGAAATACGGCGCCTATATCTCTAAAGTTTGCTTTGAACCAATAGCGAGGGGAACCACACCAAAAGCAGACTTTATTGTGTTTGCGCGCTCGAATTTGTTTAAGCGCGAGACTTGTTGCCGCTAGTTTTTCAGCAGTCCCTACCACTCGTCCCGTGGAAATCTTACCCTTTTTACTACCAGCGACTTGGGTTAATAAAATTAAGAAGATTAAAGTTCCGAGCATTGTTAACCCTTCTGGGTTCGCAAAGGTTTTAAATAACCCAACAAAATCAATCTCTGAGTGATAGCCATTTTTAGAAGGCTGCTCAATTACGGTTTTTGGAGTTTGCATCAATTTGTATTTGTAGAGGTAGGTAACTTAAGGAAAGAATTCTCAACAGCTTGATAATAACCGCCTTCATCACAATAAGTAATTTTTTGTAAAGTGCGATTATCATTAAGTTGCTGTATATCTAAACAAGGTAAATTTGAAGTGCTGCCGAAATTATTTGGTTTTATGCTGATTAAGTTTTCTCCAGGCGCTTTCTTAGGTTGCAGATAAAGATTTATCACACGAGTAAACTTATTTTTACCTTTATCTATATAACCTGTATACAAACATCCTAATCTTCCACACAAACGAGAATCATTATAGTTAAAAAGATACAAACGGCTATCTTGACCTTTTAGCCCAACTTCGCTAACTTGAATTGAAGTCCTTGCAGTCGAAGATAATGATGTGTTATCAGCTATTGCTAACTGCATTAAGGAAGCAGGTACTTTATGAACATTACTCCAGCGAATTTTGGCTCCATTCGCGTTAGTACTACTACATCCATTCAGAAACAAAACGCTGATAAGCAGAAAAAGCCCTAAACTCAAATGAAAGTAGCGCACTAACCGGACAATTTTATCATCTGGCATAGGTAAATCCACAATAATTAACATCCTTGATAATTTTGGTTGTACTTATTCAAAACATCTTCACCATAATTTTTAATAGAAAACCGACCAAAAACATCTTTGGCATCACTATCGACTATCGAAGAATCTCCACCAAAATACTTTTGAGCCACTCGCTCAACTAAACGGGCGCCGGAAAAAGGCTTTTTGGTTACTGGGTCAATTTCTTGAGATGTGCTGTTAATTTTATCGGCGATACTATTTTGAAAAGCATCTTCTTGTGCTAGAGGAGGGAAGAACTGAAATACCTCAGCATCATTTGGTCGATATCCTTGAGATAGCTTGGCTAAAAATTCTTTACCACCACTAGCTTTCTGAATTTGTTCTTGAGCGTACTTATCGGAGCTAAGAAACTTATATTTACCCAAAGACACGCCGCAATTACTTTCATCATCAGTACAAGCATAGGCGCCAACATCATTATAATTACCATTGTTTTCAGTATCAGCAATCGATTTAGCAAGCGCCATTAAGTTTGCTGTTTGGGAACCTTGATTTAACTCACAATTAGGTTGAGTGCTATTGTTTACAGGTACTGTATTAGTTTTGCTGGCATTAGTTGATACTTCACTACTGTTTGGTTTAGGGGTGTAAGTATTTTGAGAGAGTTCTGAGCCAAGAGTACCAATAAAAATTGGAGCATTGAGCTTATACGTCAAGAATGGAACAGGACCAATAAAATAAGGCGTGGCGCCACAAATATTTTTGAAACGAAAGAATAAAGCAGTGTCAACAGTGTCAGTTTTTTCATCTGGTTCCATCACTACTACCTTAAAAGCACTGCCAAAAGGTAATCTTCCTGTCGGCTCAAATCCTCCATTGACTCCTTCTAAACAACCCCAACCTCCTTCAACTTGCTGATACTTACCACTTATCCACGAACGTCCTTCAAATTGGCTTTGTTTACTACGTCCCGAATTTTCTAAATCGTCAAGTTCAATGTATGGACACTCTTGGTCAGAACAAGGAACTGAAAAACCAGCAACATCCGAACCTGATATTGTTCTCTGGCGCCGTTTTTCTGCTTTGCCCCAGATAAAGTCTATTCTGGCAAAGGTATTACCTAACTCAGCTAAAGGAATAGGAAACTCAGTTAAGGGTAGGGCGCCGAGTCCTGGTACTTCAGAGATTATGGTATTCTGCCAACCTGTAAAATTCGATAGCTGAACTGCATCAACATTGGAAATGTCTTCTATGGTGTAAGACGATAAATCAGTTTGATTGAGCTTAAGTTCTCCCAACGGTTGATTTTGAGCTAAAAGGTTAGAGAGTGAGGTGTCTATATTAGTTTGAGGCACCTGAGTTTTTAGTAATGCGGCAATTGGCTGTATTTGTGCAGCATTAGCTTGCCCCAAATTTGGTACAATATCCGCCAAGTTTTGGAGAGTTTGTTGTCCTAACAGTGGGAAGCTATTTAAAGGAACTGTCTTTAAGTCTAAATTACTAACAGTTTTTGTAATGCTATCTAAACTTAGTAGGCTTGGTTGTAACGCATCTTCAATATCGCCCAAGGTTAGATACTTATCTGGTGTATCCCCAGCTTTCCATTTTCGCTCTTTACCATCAATATTAATTGAACCTCCTTTTTGAATCGGAGGCATTGTCGCGAAGGATATTCTTTGCCAGTCGGGTAGTGATAATTGGGTATCTGTGGCGCCAGCATTCAAACGAGTGGGTAGATTTGGTTGATTCTGCGCTGTCGATGGTGGCGCCAAGTAAAAACTAAACCAACTAAATATAACTACACAAAGAGATAAACATGTAATGGCTAAAAACCGACCAATTTTCATAAATCAATCTTGAGAGTGATTTTACGCTTAATTGTCGTTTACTTGCTACTCACCCTTACTTCTCCATAGACGTAAACTCATCTATCACAATAGTGATATTCTTGGTTTTAAGTAATTGGCGCCTGATTAAAGTTATCTAACAAAAGCTTCAGTTATTTCTTCCTATATCAACACATCCTGACGGGTTAGCATCGTAAGAACGCAATTATACAGTCAAGTTCCCGTTTTGGTCTTCTGTGAAGTCAGGGTAGAACAAGGTTACTTTGCCCGACACAAATTATACTGCCGAGCGTACTTGATCAGATGCCTAGTAGGTTTAGTGAACCCGCTATAATAAAACCAGTATTACCGAGGTAAAACCAACAATGTCCATTACGCTCGATCTTCCACCGAAAATTGAGACGCTGCTGAGACAGCGTGCAGAAAGTACCGGACAAGATATTTCGCAAATGGCACTAGCGGTTCTGACCTTGGGGCTGAGTTTAGATGATCAAGATTTTTTTGAAGCTTTGAAGGGAATCCAACGTGGGCTTGATGATTTTGAGCAAGGACAATTTTCCAGTTTAGAGGACTTCATAGCCGAACAAAACCAAAAATATGGATTGTCCCTTGAAGCATGACGTACCACATTGATATTTCTAGCATTGCTAAAGCCGATGCGGACGCTGCATTCTTAACTATATCTCAGTTTACCACAGCCGAGCGCGCACAAGTCTGGTATCAAGGGCTAATTAAAGCAATCGCCTCTCTGAAAGAAATGCCTCGGCGCTGTCCAATTGCTCGTGAGGATGCCTTCTTTAGTCAAGAAATTCGCCAGCTTCTTTATGGGAAAGGGAAGCAAGCCTACCGCATTATTTTTACGGTTATTGAAGACCAGCCCATTCCTACAGTAAGAATTCTCTATATTCGTCATGGGGCACAGAGGACAATCGGTGAGCCGGAAATAGAGGATTGATTGCGTTGGCATTCCATATAATAATATTCTCGATTTTTTAGTAATTGGCGCCTGATTCAAGCTATTTGACCACAGTTTCAGTTTAAACATATAAGCTTACAATGCGTTCTTGCCAGCAAATTATAGTAACCGATGCTTTGAACCGCAGTTAATATGGTGGCAACAATCTACGAAAACCATGTCCAATCACGATTAATGAAAAAAGTAGGTTTCGCAATAATAGTCCAGGTATTGATAGAGGCAAAGCCGATTGATGTTTACCACTGTTAGATACTTCAAATAATCTTTCTCCTAAAGACTCTATCCATTTTACTGTTCTTGGATATTCCCACAAGTTATCAAGCCAATTCTCAGGTATACCAGATTTGCCTACGGCAGAGCCTATAATTCCACCTAAAATAGCAGCAGTCGTATCTGTGTCACCGCCTAATCGAACAATTTCTTCGATAGCATCTACATAGTTTTCCTGATACCTTAACCAAACCTGAACAACAATAGGAACAGTATGATACACGTAGCCACTTATTCCAAAGTTTATTTTTAATTGAGTAGCGAATAGCGCTGCTGTCTCCAAAGCTTGAACACTATCACAAGCCATTCTGATTAGTTCACAAAATTCTGCTGCTTCCACTCCCAAAACTTGTGTAACAGTTTCGTAATACTTTTTTGGAGAAACATAAGTTTCGGTACTGGCTAAATAAGCAGCGATTGCCACGGCTAACGCTCCCCACTCAGCTTTTATATCTTTATGAGTAATACGAGTAGAAGCTTTAACTAAAGAGCGAAGTTTAAATATATCATTTCCATAGCATACCCCGATAATCGCACTTCTCATGCATGGCCCATTTCCTGCTGATAATACTCCGCTCTTAGTAGGAGAAAATCCGAGCAATAACTTAATACAGGCTTTTAAAGTCGCAGATCCAATTCCAACAGGCAAACAAAGCAACCAAAAGCGTAATCGCCATGCAAAAGCTTGGGTAAATTTGTTTGTATCTCCAGCAGAGACAATTAGTGACTGAGACACCATGCAAATATGTTCTGTGTCATCAGATATCATCCCCTTCCCAAAAATTAGGTGGTATCTGTTAAGCCGAGGATATAGACGATGCTGTCTATTTTTTGATAATCCTTCAAGGGGCAATCCAAAGGCATCTCCTATAGCCGTTCCTAGCAGGCAGCCAATGACAGCAGACTTTTGTTGTGGTATATGCATTATCACGAATAAGAATATTTGATTAGAAATATTAAACCCTATTCCTAATAGATTTTAATAGTATAAATATATTAATAAACTACCATCTTATAGTAAACCATTAAGTCTAAAAAGGATTCTTGGATGTGGAAACCTCTCGCTTTACCTTTTCTTTGTGAACGCATCGTTGCTTTTTCAATCCCAAAGAGCGCTGTTATACACGTTCCTATGACGGTCATTTTCCCCACGTACACATGACTGTGTTATTGACAATATCAGAGTATAGTGAAAAGTCTATAAGCACAAATATCTACCATGTGAGTACAAATGCTCTGAATATCCTTATAATTGCTTGATAACTTAACTACCAAACAAAATTTCTGGTTGTTTAGCCCAACGGCTTTTATCAGGTGATGATGCAGGACGCGCGTAAACAGCTTTGTTACGAATCTCAATAATTTTGTCTTCTTCGCGAATCATGCTGGGAGTAAAATTGTACCGCTGTTCCAGAAAATCTTGTACCGTTACCTCAAGAGGTTGTTTCTCCAGTTCCTCAATAGGAAATTGTTTTGAATTTCGATAAAATGCTTCTTCTGCTGTTTTTCTTACAAGCAAGGCAATTTCAGCCGGAGTTAGAAGTTTGGTTTCAGACAGCAGGCGCCACCAATCTTTATCATTAAAATCCAGAAGAGGAAAATACTTAGCTAAGTGTAATTTAAAGATTTCATACCTGGCGCCAGCATGGGGAAGGTCTACAAAAATAATTTCGTCGAAGCGGCGTACTAACTCAGGAGGTAAAAATTCCAATCTGTTAACTGTTGCCATTACCAATACTTGAGAAGTCCGCTCTTGCATCCAAGTTAAAAGCTTTCCTGCTAACTGACGGGATACACCACCATCACTATCTGAGTCAAACCCTGCAAAACCCTTGTCAAAATCATCAAAGTACAAAACTAAACCATACTCACCGCTGGCATCACAAAATTGTAAAAATTCGCGTAAATTCTTTCTAGACTCATAAGCTGTTGCACCACGTAAACCTGCCCAGTCAGCAGCGACCATCGGTACACCCATTTTAGAAGCTGCGAGTTTTGCACTTAGAGATTTTCCTGTACCTGGTGGTCCCCAAAGAATCATTCCTTTAGGAAATTTAAGATTGTGATGCTTTGCTGAGGGTTTGAGAAGAGCAGCCGCGCGCTCTAAAATATCTTCTAATAAATCTAACCCTCCAGCTTCTGGTACGTCTGGCTCGTTAATAAATTCGATACCTTGACCTTTGAGCTTACCTTTTTTGTAAGCTAACACTGCATTTGTTAGTTCTTCAAGGGTATGGGCAAACCCTAAACACTGATAAAGAACCATTTCAAGTTCCCCCATTGGTATTCCCAAACAGGTGCGAATTAAAGTTTCAAATTCTGTATTTAACTCAAATTGCGTTTCTGTGAGCTTTTTAATTGCTTGCCGAATTTCTGTAGTATCTGGGAGTGTGTAACTGATTACTGGAAGTAGCGGCGCCAAATATGGAGGAAATTCAGCATAACTTTCCATACAAACTAGAAATTGCTGATTATTGTTCGCTCTCAAACTGTAAACTAAATTACTTAACACCGCAGTTGTTTGTTGTGAAAATTTACCCGTAGCATCAGGTGAAATTACACCCTCAAAAACAAATATTCCCGGCGCCTGTACATGTTCTAATAACCAAACTAAACCTGATGTACATTCGGCATTGGTGGGTATCAGCCGTGTTAATTCCACTACTTGCTGTAATTGAGTATATCCTTGATTCCAAAAATATAAGGGTAATTTACGACTCTGGGCAACTTCATAGAGAAACTCCAGCACTTTCATTCGTTCAGTGAGTGGTGCTTCCATAGCAACAACTGTTTGTCCCTGGTCAAACAATATTGGTAAATCTTTGAATTTCATAACTACTTTCGATAATTGGGCAAATAAGTTTTGCGATAATCAGCGTGCGCCCATTTTTTAGCTTGTTTAGCAGTCCACATCGGGTCAGTTGGTAATAACGGCACATTTTGCAGTTGTGTCAGATAGGTATGGTCATCTGCAACTTGGGCTAAAACAGAAGCTATTACCTTACAGCAACTAAGCGGATATTTAACTGCTTGCTTCTCGCTAAAACGAAGCACTACCCAGTTGTTGTTGGTAAAAAATGAATTTCTAATATCGTCTTTTCTTTGGTCGGTACAATGATGAGGCGCCTTGGTATTTCCTACATAAGGTTCATCGATTTCAATATCTATACTTAAACCGCTTGTATGGACTAACACAAAATCAGCAGAGTAAGGGTAAGAAAATTCTGGATTTTGAAATGCGACACCTTGAGCTATATTAGGAAAGATGCTGTTAATAACTTGATAAAAGGATTGTTCAGAAACACCTGTAGGAGCATCACTTTTACCAGTTGGTTGTAGAACTTGACCTGCAATAAACTGCTTAAGTTTAACTTCGTTTCTTTGTGAGCGGAAAGCTGCTTTATCTACATTAGATGCTTTGCTTGGAGAAATATTATTAGTTACAGAATTTTCATAGCAAGGAAGCATAACGCAAATCATGCCTAAGCTAATTGATAGCCAAACAAGCGCAACCAACCAGAAAGGAGACAGAAGCTTGAAAGATAAGGGGACTATAAGACCTAGTAGAAAAAACAGAACTTGAATATATACAGATTTTGAAGTTAAAAATGTAGCATTTTGTTTTGATAGCTTTCTAACTGATTGACGAGTATTAAGATTTTTTACAGGGCGCCTAACTAAATATTTGAGTATTAGCGAAGGATAGAGTACTTGGGGATAACATTTACTCACTTGTCGGCATTGGATATAAATCAGGTTTCGGCGCCGGGTTTTTGATATTGTCTTCGATTCCTAATAATCCTATTTCTGTCAGGACTGGTAAAGGAAGGTTGACTTTTTGTGCAATTTCAACCAATGATTGGGAAGATGTATTTCGAGCTACTGCTAAAAACTCTCTAACTTTAAAAACTACTGGGTCGCGTGTTGGAGCATAGCCAAGCCGTACCGCAGCAACTAAACCACGCTCGATGTCGCTAAGTGTTGCTCGGCGAAATGAACCAACTTCTAAAGTTCGCCTTTGCTCTGCGACTCCTGATACTGCTGCTATATCTATAGTGCTGTACTTAGGTGAATTTTCTCCAGCTTGAAGGTTAAAGGTATATAACCGCACGTTACCATTGGCTGTTTTTGTTTTGACGAATAAATTGGTAACGCTTGCTGTCGTTAAGTTAGGGAATTGTAATGGCTTGATGCGGCGTAAAAATATAGTTGTTGCTCGACCAGTTTCTAATGGTGTGTCTGTAGCATAAGTAAAGCGACTGGGGTCTGCCAGAAAAATTTGGGTAATCTGTTCTTTGACACTTGAGAAATCAATTGCGGTTGCCCTACCTGTCCAAACTTGCAGATTTATTGCTTTTTCAGCAAGGCTTTGGTTTTCATTCGGACGTTGGGGTAAGGCGCCTGGTTGTGCGTCTACTGGTACGGAAAACGTAATTAATCCCAAAGCAATAATGTAAAAAATTCCTGTCTTCATGCTTTACCTCAACGCGAAATTTCAAAGAAACTATTGAAAAATATTGAAACTTTTGTACCCGCAGGTACAATCGCGACGTTAGGACGGTTCTCTAATTCATCGGAAGTTTTATCCGCGCGCTTGCTTAGACGTTCCTGCATTGGTTTGAAAAATCCTTCTACCGTTGCTGCTAAAACATCTGGTTTACGGGCGCCAGTTATTATAGTTTGAGTGCTAAACCCACCGTTGTTAATAGTAGTGGATGATTGAGTTTGATTTTGGTTAAAAACTTCACCTGCGCGACCTGCGGCGCCGAGTAAGCCAATCAAAATATCTTGTTGCGCGATTGCGGCGCCTCTATCTTCGATTGATTGTGCAATCAGCGGTTTATTGCCTTCGCCTCGAATTAAAATTGCATCTTTAGGTATAGCTTGTTGTTTGATTTGTCCAAATTTATCTGTATAAACGATAGCAATGACACTTTGTTGAACTAGCTTGTTAGCCTTAGATACAGCATCAACTTCTGTGATTAATATTGCTCCTTTAGGAATTGCAACACGGTTATCAGTTGATAAAACATCTTGCTGTAATCGCACTGCAAACCGTCCTTGATTTTTATTTTCCGGCGCCCAAATCATTGGCACTAATACAGACCCTTGTGCTGTAGTACCGATTTGAACTTGCATTGGTTCTGTAATAGATTCGTCAGCAGTTAAAGTCAAGCCTTGATTGTTGTTTGTGAGAGGAGTACGATTTAAAATTCCCCATTCTCCTGGTGTTTGAGTTGTTGACTGTGTTTCGGCAGTAGGCTGGTTTTCGCTACTGGCATAAACTACGGGAATTGTTGGTTGTTGAGTTGTAGCATTGGGTACAGTGTCTTTGGAAATATTAGCTGTATTTGTAAGCGAGCCAGGAGCATCATTCTCACTAATGGTAGCAACAGTATTTTTGGGTAAGGTTTCTAGGGCACTATTTGCTACGGTTTGCTGTCCTAAAGTTGCAAGCTCCTTCCACCGCTCGAATGGGTCAATTGGTTTTATCGGTGTTGAAGTAGCAACAATTCTTGGCTGTGGTGACGGTGCCTTGGATGGTCTTGGTACTGATACTCGTTCTCTAATAATTCTCGGTGGTGGAGGGTTGATAGTACTGGCTCGCACAACAGGTGTAGGTTTTCTAACAATTGGAGAAGTAGAAGGTGTTGGTTTTTGTTGTGGCGCCACAGTAGCCCGACTAGCTTGATTTCGCAATGCCAGTTCTGCTTTCAAGCGTGCGGCTTCATCACTTGAACCTTCTGCAAAAATTGATGGTGTTGGTTTTGGAGTAACTATAGGCTTTGCAATTTGTTTAGGTGCGAAAAATATCGACCATGCCATCCAGCCAAAACCCATTACACCACCCACCAACAAAGCTACTATGGCGCCTCGGACAAGAGGATTTTCGCTACTTTCAACTGGCTCTGCTTGTTCCCCATCACGTTGGATTAAGTACTCAGTGTCAATTAGGGCAACTTGTTCAGGATGATATCCAGATATTTCTAATTCATCGTCTGCTGTTAATTCCTCTTCTAATGGTTGATTGAGAGAATTTTCTTGTAAGCTTTCTTGATTATTCATAAACACACTTTTTATTTATTTGGCATAAATTCAGTAATTTTAGTAATTTCTAAACCTGCGCTTCTGATTTCATAAAGTTGCTGTTCAAGAGTTGAAGCGTTTGGAGTAAGTGGAGAAGGAATATCTACAGCTTGCAGGGTAAAAGTGCGGTTGATTGGAATTTCTTCATCAGCACCACCGGAGAGGTTTACAATGACGCGCGTTGCCACCATATCAACTTCCCACTCACCAGCTTTGATTTGTCTTGGCGCCGAAAGATAGGAAATAATAATTTTAGAGCGGACTTGACCATTAAATACGCGCGCTGGAGTGATATCAGCCAAAGCTTGTAATGCAGCTTGACGAAATCCATCTTTTCCCGCTTGGATTAAAAATGAACCAAAATAAGCATTGGTTGTAATGCGTTTACCTTTACCAATATCTCGTCCTTTATCTAGCTCTTTTGTACCAGGAATAACGCCATCCCAGTTAAAAGTTAAATCTGCCCACTGTCTAACTGTATTTTTGATGACTTCTGGCTGTCGGTAAAGATAATCTTGCTCGGACATAACCAAAGCATGACCATTTACCAACTGAACGAAAGTAGTTTTTCGTGCAGCAAGTTGATTAACTCTAAAACTCAAAAACAATATAAATAAGAAGCTACATAAGCTAAAAATAGTTAGCCCAATAAAACATAAGGGCAAAATATCTTTAGAATCAAGTAGTAATGATGGTCGCTTAACTCGCTGTAAAGATTTAAACATAATAATTTGATTTATTCCATTGTTTTAATTAAATTTTTCCAGCCAATCCCGTTGCAACAGCTACTACACCATCAACAGCAGCATTGACTAAAGCAGGTACTCTGTTATTAATACCTGTATAAAGTGCAATTCCTCCACCTGCTGCAATTAGTAATGCCAAAGCCGGAGCAAAGATACTTATAAATGCTAAAAAAGCTAAATCAGAAGCACTTTGGGCGCCAGCAGCGACAATTACCGTCGCAGCTAAACCAACTACAATGTTGTAACCAAGTTGCACGCCAAACAGAGCAATAAAACCGCTAGCCCAAGCCCATATTGGTTTTGAGCCAAGTGGCAGTAAACTTAATCCCAAAGCAATAGGCGCGAAAGTAGCAGTCATAATTAACGCAGCTTCCAAAATATTGACAAAAGCCCACTGAAGTGCATAAAGGAAAGTAATTAAAATTAGAGAAATCGAAGCACTAAAAACGGCGCCTGGATTTTGTACAAAATTGGTTAACTCCGCAACGGCTTTGCGCGCTTCTTCTAATGGTCCAGCGTTTTGTTTTTCAGCGTTGGCAAGAATCTGCTCAACTACGGGTCTTTTTTCTTGGAGACAATCTGTAAGAGGTTTCCCTGTTTTACCTTGACACTCAGCGTAAACAGTAGATATTTGAGTTTTAACGCTTTGAGTCAAGGTAACATTCGAGATTGCACTTTTAAAAGTTGTATCAGCTAGTTGAATGTTAAGAACAGCAGTTACTTGCTGATGACCAATATTCCGCACAATAAGAACAGTTTGAGAAAGCAAATAGCCGTTATTGCCCAAGAATAAAGCAATAACTAAAGGGTAGATGAGCGATGCAGCTAACTCTGACCACAAAAAACGCTTTTCTTGATAATCAGAAGCCATTTTGATGGCAAGAATAATGATACTCAAAGCTGCAAGGGTAGTACCAAGATTACATAATCCTGCCCATAAGGCGCTGTCTTGGTTAATGGCATCTCCCCATGCTTTATTCCATGATTCGACAGTTTGTTTGCTGAGTTCGATACTACTTGTTACTAAGGTGATGCCTACTGCTGCATCGGCAGAATTATCAGGTGTGGTTTGAGCTAGAAGAGGAGGGGGGGAGTGGGAGAGGGGGAGAAGGGGGGAATGAAGAAATATACGGTAGTATTGTACTATATTCATAATATTTGCAGCTTAAAGCTTGAAAATGGCAAGAGAAACCTTAAAAAATCAACGAGATTTAGAAGTCTATAAATTAGCTTTTGAGTCGGCAATGCAGATTTTTGAACTATCCAAGAAGTTTCCTTCAGATGAGAAGTACTCAATGACTGACCAAATCCGTCGTAGTTCTCGTTCTGTATGTGCAAATTTGGCAGAAGCGTGGCGTAAACGTAGGTATGAAGGCGCCTTTATTGCTAAATTAAGCGATTGTGAGGCGGAAGCTGCTGAAACCCAGACATGGATAGAGTTTGCAGTTCAATGTAACTATTTAGATGCAGATACTGGAAGAGAGATTTACCGAAAATACAATTCTATTCTTGGGATGCTTGTTACCATGATTCACAACTCTGATAAATGGATACTTCACACCAGTAAAACCAATTAATTTTTTCCCCCACTCCCCCTATCTCCCACTCCCCCACTCTCCCCTTGTCCGAGTACGGCGCCTCCTGGCATGACTAATAATGCTCCTTGAGATATGGCGCCATTACCGCTGGCAATTGCAGTTTGGCGTTCTCTGGTGTTGGCAGCGTTAAGTTCCTGTGCTGCTTGAGCGCTTAGAGTTAGCCCTAGCGCTCGGTCTTGTCGTGCTTGAGATGCTTCCTGTAACTGTAAGTTAGTAATGGTCGCGCTATCTTTTAGCTGTCGAGAGATGTTTCGTAGAATTTGCTGTGAGATATCTGTATTTTCTGAGTCCTCCGACATTTGGCTGGATTCAAGTTCAGAATTAGCACTTTGCTCAAGTGTTTGCTTGGATTTATTTTGAGCATCCTTTGAAAGAGTTTGAAGTTGTGCAAAGTCAATTGCTCCTACTCTTTGGCTTTGAAGAGCTAAATCTTCCCGTATTGCGTATGAGTTGGGCAGATTATTTTCAAGTTTATTGTTATTTTCTCCATCTAATGGCAAGGCACCTGTCATTATTTCTCCGACGACCTGACCCAAATCAGGCACTTGGACTGAACCAATTGCGTTTTTGACGAGTTGTGTGATACCATCAAAAAAATCACCTCGAAGAAAAGAATGTACATCATTGATAAATCCTTGAATTTGGTTTGATGAGTTTTTGTCGAACGATGCGGTAGCAGTTTGTGTAATATTACGGTTTTTCGTTGTATCTAAAGTGGCTGCTAAAGATGAATTGATGAATGTTAAGCTCAAGCTGAAAATAGTTATACCAATTACAGAAACGCTTTTAATTTTTCGATTAAACCTACGTAGAAGTAAGCGTTTCTTTTTTATTATTTTTGTATGCATGATTAGCTCCTTCATTGATACGGCGCCTCTGTAACAATCTAATTAAGTTTGCTAAATTCTCTCTTCCTACTCCCTCCTTCGTGCCCTTTGTGCCTTTGTGGTTAATTTCTCCTAACTCTGTGCCACGCCACTTGCCTCAACGGGGGAAACCCCCGCACGGCAGTGGCTCCTCTGTGCCTCTGTGGTAATAATCCTTACAACTGGATTTATAGTTTTATAGAACGAACCACAAAGAACACAAAGGGCACAAAGGAAGAAGTTATTCAGATATCTACCAGTTGTTTATTCTCCTTCAACGCCGTAACGAAAACTTTTGTAAAGGCTTGCAATCCTTGGAGTTGCCCTTTAAGAGTATTGGGATAACGGGCTAAAATTTTACGACGCGCGCGTCTTTCTTCCTGATTCGTAGCAACTGCTGCTAATGTCATTTCGCCAGGATAAAATCTACACGACCAAAAGCGTCCACCTTTTTCAATTAACCAACATGAATATAAGTCTGAGCGACGAGGGAAAAATGATTCAGATGCATTTGGGGCAATAATTTCGCTTGGGTAAGATAAATATTGCTGGAATGATGCAACGGCATTTGAGGTAATACAACCTGTTAAGCGGTAGGTTATATTTTGCATAATCATGGCAGCGGCTGCTGATTGGCAAATAGTATCGGGGTCTTGACTTGATAGAACGATACTTAACCCGTCTTTACGAGCGGTAGCGCAAAGTTCACCAACCATTGCACTAAAACCATCTTTGCGAAAAAGCACTGAAAGCTCGTCACCGATGAATAAGCTTTTAGGGTGGGAGAGGGCAACTCGTAAACAAGCTGCTTTGGCAGCAACCGCCATTGTGTATGAATCTTGGTCATTGCTTAATCCTGTTAAAGCATAGAACTTGACCATTGGTTCAGGGGAAAAGCTACTGGGTTTACCGATTGCTGCTCCCAAGGGGCTTACTAATAGTGCTGTTATTTGACTGGTTATTTGATTGATGGCTTGGTGGTCAATTGCTTCAGGTTTAAGAATATTCAACCGCGCGATTGAGCAGAAGCGAGCAAAATCTTTCAATGTTGGTATATCTTGCCATTGCGTTGATTTCCATCCTTGATTAAATGCCAAATTGTAACGCTCGATAATGTCTGAGTCACTTAAAAACACGTCGAGCGCTTGCATCAAAATCGCATCTACTCTTTGTGCTAGGTGAGGAGCATTTAGGCGCCCCATAACTATCACACTCAAGGCATTACGTATAAACGAGCGCCAAGATTTCATCCGTGAAGCTCGTTCTTCGTTATCAAACCTCCTTAAATCTGGTGGTTCCATCAAGTTATTGGAAGCGCGCGATAAATCAAAATAAGCACCCGCATCTCCTAGTAATTCAATGGCTGTTTTAAAAGAACTTTCGCCATCCGCAGCAGGAATGTCCATACCGACTACTGGAATGCCTTGTGATAAAGCATCAAGCATAAACCGCCATAGCAAAACCGACTTACCCGAACCTGTTTTACCTGTAACTAGGGCGTGTTGGGTGTGGGTAAATAAGTCTACGCAAACGGGTTTACCACCTCGGTTGGTAAGAAATTCAACTCCTTTAGTATCAAGTTCTCTGGGAAGTGTTAGCGGTAGTATACCCGCAACTGTTTCGCTTTCCAACACCAGGCGCCTCTCGCTCAAAATTGAACTTGAATGCAATATGCGACGCCATGTAATAGGTAGAGTTTCCAACCAAATTAGATTCGCGATGTTTCTTTCTCGTACAACTAGAGCAGTGCCAAAGCTGTTACAAAGCAAGTCACATGCTAAATCTAAACTTTCTGCATTCTCGCGATAGACGAGAAAAACAACAGCACAGTTGAGAGGAACGGCGCCTTTATAAAGTTTCTTTTGTGCATCAAAACTTTCTTCTTGTTTGATTTCGGCGCCGACATCTCGACCGCTACCTTTGAGTAACGCGCGTTCCCTAGCAACTTTGGTTTGTTTTGCTTGGCGATGTAGATTATCTTCTGTGAGGTAGCGGTTAGCTTTGGATATTTCTACAATTACTTCAGTATCACGAATGTGGCTTTCGCTCAAGACTTTCCACATCCACAAAATTTGTTCCCTGATGCTTATCCAAGCGGTTACAGTATCCGCCATTGTTAGGACACCGCAGACTTTATCTTTAACGTAGACGCGATTTGCAGATTGACGGTGTTCAGGGCAAGTACTTCGCCCATGTTCCCCAGTGATTAAAATTGTCGTCGCGTGTTTGCGAGAATTTTGTATTTCTGTGACTTTAACACCGTTATCTTTATCTTCTGTTAAGACTATCAGTTGGGGAATGGCTGGAGATGGAGATTTATTGAATCTGCCCCAAAGCCATGACCAAAGCTCTACATCACTAACTGGCGTAATTTCTAACCCTGCTTTGGTGTTGAATAACATCTCCCACTGAATAAACCCCTCAGTATACGCTTTCATCAACACACGACTGAGAAGTTGTTCAGCGCGCTGCGAGATTCTACCTGTTACCCCATCTAAAAATAATCTTCCTCCTTTTCCTAGGTTGTAAATAATTTTAGATAATGGGTCAGTTTTGCGTTCTCCAAACTCATCCGCAGTCCAAGTACAAAATACCATAGAACGCCAAATCGACCTGGCGCCAATGCTGGTTAGTTGCTGCACCCTAGCTTGTTCGTTCCGCATCAAAATTGTAGGTAATTTTAAGCTGCAAGAATTAGCAAGTTGGTTCAAATGTTCTTGACGTTCACAGTCATTTGAGTAACGACCTAAAAGGAAAGTGCATTTTTCGTTTGAGAGGATAGATTTCATTGCTTCAGAAATTCCAGAAGCAAATGCTATAACTTCCTCAGAATAAAGCTGGTCGTGAGTTCCTTTTAAGTTAAAAGCGAAAACTACCTGAAACAACGTCTCATCTGAGATATCTCCTTTATTGAGAAGAAAGGCGCCAATACTACGGTTATCGCGCTCGATGCGAACCATACAGCAAAGGTCAAGTTCGTTCTCAAAAGGAAGATATGTCACTTTCCCGTGGGGTTCTATTGCATTAATTGGTGGAATTAGAGTTTTCATTGATAATCACTTTTATTCCTTTTTAATTGCTTTCTTTTGCTTACGTTTAGTAATGGAGATACATATAAAGCGCCACCAGTTGCCCAATTACGTCCTTTTGGTTTGCGAAAGCGATTGATGAATTTATCCGGGTCTTTACCTGTGACAAACCACCAACTTAGAATTAACCAAAAACTAATAACTGCTACTTTAGGAATCCCCCAACCTAACAATCCATCAAAGATAAAGTAGGAAATTATAATCATTGCAAACCAAGGCAATATTTGATTCGCTGGCACTGGTCCAAAGCCTGCTTGCTTACCTAAAATCTTATTAACCTTGACTACTTCTTTATCTGGGTCTACTGACATAAGGTTTCTCAAATCTCAAAATTCTTCAAGTTCCGGCACCACCAGTTCCTCCTGCACCTCCACCCGTACCATTGCCGATAAATAGAAACGTAATCACATCAATAATCAGAATTATGCCAATCGCTAAACCTGCTTGAGTTGCAATTGGGCGCCAGTCATTACCTTGTTGGGCTTGGTTATAAGCAAATAGTGCAGCTACGCCAACTAGCAGTAGAAACACACCCCGAATTGCGTTGAACACAAGTTTTATCGCCTGCGGGTCAATGGCGCCACCAGCACCACCTGTGGAACTTTGTTGGGCAATATCAGTAAGAAATTGTTCCAAACCGCTCAAAAAAATTGCTTGTGCAGGCATTTCATATATTGATAGGGTGACAGCACACCCCATAATTACGCTCGCAACTTGCCAAAAGCAAATTTTTCTACCAATTAAGCGGTTCAAAAACGGAGTGAAAATAATTACTTTTTGGAGGCAGTAGAATAAGAAACCGAGCAATAAAATAACCGTGATTAATAAAGGTTCTTTGATTGCTAAGTAAAATACTACCAATCCTAAAGCTGCTGTTACTCCTATATCACTCCTTGCCCAGGCGCCAGTTATCAACAACAGGAAATTAGTAAAAGGATGTAGATAGTGTTTAACTTTCCTAACGTAATTGTGGTTGTATTTTTCACGCATGATTAAGCCGCATGTAATATTTGTGTGTAGTAACGCATAAACGGTTACATTGAATAGGAAAAACCCTCTCCAGCAATCGCAGTTACTGGAGAAAGCTCTTTTCGCGTGGGTAAGCTAACTTTGTTTAGGGAACGAATTTGGTTTGCGCTAAAATCGCACTGCTCAACATGCCAACGGTCGTACTTAGCATCAATCAAGCTGGCAGCAAACAATTGTTGCATTTCTACATTTTTGTTTTTCTCAAATCCTTTTAAAGATATAGGTTTTACAATTTCACCATCAGGCGATATTGTTGCTGGCTCAAACTCAAAGCGGTATTGTTTACCAGATTCAGGGTCTTTCCAAGTTAACGGTTTTATAGTGGCGCCTGATTTTAGGTCAGCAAATTCTTGAGGTAGCACCTGTTGAAACCGTTTAATTACAGCTAAACCAGCAGTATGAACATCTGGTTTATCTTCAGTTTGGAGAGTAGATGCAAGAGTTACCCCAGCTTTGAGAGTTAAACCCGTCAACAATAAACCATCAATTTCATGACGAGACGCTAATTGATGTGCAACACCCTTCAAGCCAGGATTTATCTGATTAAAGTTTGAGGATGGTGATTTGAGAGCTTCTTCAACTTCGACATCTGGAGTAATAATGCGTTGACCTTCAACTTGTAGTCCAGGTGCAACAATTATTTCACTACTCGAATTAGCAGGAATTGAGAGATGCTGGCTTGGCTTAGATGTTACTACATCAATCGTTGTCTCTTGCTTGTGCGGTATGATATCACCGCTTCGTGTGTCTACATTAAGCTGCTGTTGCTTAAAAGGTATAGTCGGGGTAGTTTTATTTGGTTCGCTTTTAAACGAAAAATTAAACCCAGCCAGTTGACTTTCTTCAAAGACTAAATTTATTTGAAACTCTCGACCTTGTTCTAAGCTAACTGCACTTAAAGCAGACTGCACATCTTTAATAGAGCCTAATTCATGTTTATCCTCCAATACTTGGCTTACAACACCTGAAATATAATTTAAATCTTCAGGGTCAGTGATGGGTGAACGATTAACTGCCTCTGCCATGAGGTTAAGCTATCAACTTGTTCTGTGCCTATTTTGCTCTAAATATTCTTGTTGGCGCCTAGACCACAAGACATGTAATTGTTTATCGCTATTGATATATATACAGATGGTTTGACTTATCGTGCTTTGGATAATAAACATAAATTATCGAACGGCAACTGTTGCCGTTCGGTGACTATAAACTGTCTCATTACATGACATAAAGCACTATATAGCAATCCTAAATGAGTTGTGAAAAAAATGAAATTTTTTGGATGTTTAATCTTGTTTACTAACAAAGCTTAAGCTCGTGACCCCCAAAGGGGGTCACGGCGCAATAAAAGTTAAACTTCATAATTATTTAAGAAACTTTAGATATAGCAATCCGCGCATCTGAAGTGAAAAATTACAGTTGTTGGTATACTGAAATTTAGCAGTGCTAACAGGGTGATGAATAGTACATATGGATAATTTAATACATTTTATTCAATCGAATCCAGACCCCAGAGAATTAAAACGAGCGTTGGCTGTACAGATGGTGATGCAAAACTATAGCTATTCAATGATTGGAAATATTTTAGGGGTGTCTGTGGGTTTTGTAAACAAATGGAAATATATATTTGCGGAACAAGGAGTTGCAGGACTAAGACTAAAATATAAAGGGTCTAAAAGTTATCTTGATTCAATACAAAAGCAAATAGTAATAAACTGGCTTCAACAAAAAAATTATTGGCATCTAGAAGAATTAAAAGAGTATTTAGAGGATATTTTTAGTGTGATATTTGAATCAAATCAAAGTTATTACGACTTATTTAAACAGGCTAATATTAGTTGGAAAAAGACACAGAAAAAAAATCCTCGTAAAGATGAAGATTTAGTAGCAAAAAAAAACTAGAAATAACAGCGTGGCTTCAAGCACACCAAAGCCAGATAGTATCGGGAGAGCTAGTAGTATTTTTTGATTCTGGTATGTCATCTTTTATGGGGAGATATCTGTGGTTACATTTGGGGAAATAAAAAGGAAAGAATTGAAATTCCAGTATTAAACGAAAAGGAAAGACAAACTTACTTTGGCGCCTTGAACTATTACACACAAGAGTTTCTAATTAAACCTTGTAATAAGGGTAACTCAAAAAACGCTATTGCTTTCGTAGAATATTTAATTTCTCAGTATCCCAAAAGTCGTATTGTTTTAATTTGGGACGGGGCTAGTTATCACCGCTCGTTAGAATTTAAAGATTATTTAGATAAGATTAATAAAGACTTAAATGAAGATGAATGGAAAGTTACTTGTATTCGGTTTGCTCCAAATGACCCAACGCAAAACCCTGTAGAAGATATTTGGCTCCACGCTAAAAATTTTGTGAGGGAGTTTTATCATTTATGTAAATCATTTTTCCATGTTAAAAAGTTATTTGAATTTGTTACTAACCATCAAATTTTTGATTTTCCAAAAATGTTCATGTACGACCCAATTTTTGATAACTATTCAGGCTTGAACACGGTTTGACGCTTCTCATATACACGCATTCATTAATAAAAGTTTTGTCTGCGCGCACAAAGAGTGTGTGCGTGCTGAGTGTGGCTTGCGGCTTATGGTAGTAATTGCTGCTCCAATTAAACTGAAATTTGAGAGTTCCATTAACTTTAGAAGCCCGTAACTATTACTATATAATGAATCTAGGCTATATTTATAATTGATTTTAAAACTGTTTACCAAAACTTCAAACTCTCTTGTATAAAGTTACTGTACCTAATTTTTATCGGCAGCAGGCGCCGCTATGTGTAAACAGAGTGCTATTTTTTAGAGTAAGTCTACATTCAAAGTTTCTTACATACTTTTTCGTTTAATTTTTATGGCGCCGTCACCCCCGAAGGGGGTGACGAGCTTAAGTTTTATTAGTAAATAAGATTAAATATCCAAAACATTTTGCATTTTTCACAAATCATTTAGGATTGCTATAATCCATACTGGGATGTGTTACGGCGCCTAAAAATAAACAATGAAGCAAAAAATCTGTCTTCCGTAACGCACTATGTATTATTCACATATAATATAATCCTAATAGACAATTAGTTTACCATCAGGGTATTGCCCATCCCAGCCACAAGGAAAATGTCCACTACGATACCACTTCATTAAATCACTAAAGAAAGTACTGGAACCTCGTGTTGAAATTTCAACAGCAGCAGCCGCAACATCATAAGCAATTGCATCTGCTACACTTATACCATCTTCAAATTTGTGACAATACGCTGATTTGTATACGACTTCTAAAGCTTTGTCATAAGCAATATCCCAAATTGTATTCATGTTATCTACATGTTCGTGAAATGTAGCATTTATCCAATTATCGTTTTGTAAAGTTTCCCATGCCTTGTTCCAATAAAATAACTGCGTTACTTCAGCCATGTGTAAATCTTTACCAACATTTTGTAACCAGGGAATATTTTCTAGCTCATCAATAAAATTAACTGCTTTTGAGTTAAATTTATTTCTGATATCGCTTGATATTGTCATCTTACTGTTCTCCTGATTGAATGTGATTTTATATACCAAAAAATAATCAGATTAAAAGAAGAAATTTATTAAAAATGATTTGTGTAAGTAGAGGACACATTAGTATTTTGCCTATATTGACGCTCACACGCTAGAACACAGCGTCATGCCCACCAATCCTAAAAATTTGTGTATGCTTAAAATGAAGACGCGCCGTGAAGCATTATACTATAAGAATTTGGAAAACTAATGAAAGCGATCAAAGTGATGGCAAAGATTGATGAACATGGGCAACTGATGTTAGATCGACCCATAATGACAGACAAGAACAGTCGTGTTGAAGTAATTGTCCTTATCCCAGAAGAAGCAGAAGCCTCGGAGGATGATACTTCCGATGAAGTAATTTTAGAGGATTTTCGTACTGCTTGGCATGAAGCTCGAACAGGGCAAACAATCAAGATTGATCAAGTTTGGCAAGGACTCGAAAATGGCTAAGTAGCTGTTGATTCAATTTGAAGTGACACTAGTAGTCTTTAGGTAGATACACGTAAAATATAGTATAAGTATATTCCTCATTCTCTATAGAGATATTTTTAGCTATAACATAAGCATAAAATCAATACTGAAAAGTCAAACAATAAATTATGTGGCCTAATTGTATTAATAATTTATCACCCGTTAAGTATTCTTTAGGTACAGAACTCCCAAAATGGATAACACAAGCTTTTAATCGAAGAGAAATATTTAACAAAGATGAAATGTTTGTTCCTCTTCAGCCAATATCTGTTTTAGGGCAGTGTCCTACAATGGCATATATTGATTGCCCAAATACTCCTGAACATCACGTATATCATGCTCAAAATGGACTGGATATAGGAAAATATTACTGGTTTGATTTTAACATTGTTGGAGCAGATGGTGAAACCATGCAATTACGTATGGTCGTTAATGAAGGCGATGCTGACTGCAATGATGGACTTTGGGGAGCTGTTTGGGAGCGTAATACAAAAGAGCTTGTAGCAAATATTATAAGTTCTGGTGATACGGAGACTACAATAGAAGCTGCTTCCCAAAAATATATTATTAGATATAAACCTCATAATAATATCTGGATTCCTACTCTTTGGTCACGCATACATGCTAGGAAACTACAGTTAGAAGAACTTATAGATTTGGCAATCCAAATTTGTTTTTATCCAGAAGCCGAAATTACTGATAATGGAATGATTCGGTTAGATTAAAAAGATAAGATTGTTGCAATAAATATACGATTATAATGTAAAACCGAGAACGAAATATTCTACTGTCTATTTATACGCGCACCAGAAAAAACTGATATTGCAGCAGATATTATTATGGGTATTATTGCCGAATAAAAACAACGTACAGTTGAAGCATAAAACAAATTATAATACGGTTAACATAGCCAATCTCGCAGTTTAAAAGTTAGTCAAGCTCTAGTTGAAACTCCTTTTCTCGTGCTTGAGCAGTTGATTGTTTTTGCTTATCAGGAGTATTCAAGTAGAAATTGTGTGGATGATTTTTAATTTTGGTAGTCAAGGCAGCTATTGTTGTTTGGTTATTTTCTTGGTTATCATTTTCAATACACGGCGCCAATGCCATAACATCACGTTTTAAGTTAAAGTCTACACCGCGCGCTACAAGTCCTTTTAGGGTGCAAGCTTTACTATTCCTGCCCAATTTTCTACCTTGAAATGCTATAGAGTCTATCGAATAAGAGATTCCTTGTATTTCGCCCTCTGTTGTAACTTTGACTTTTGTTTGTATACCTCTTGAAGCCAATTTCTCAAGAAATTGGGTCATTGTTATTCCTGGTTGAATGGTCGCGTCAATCGCATCCTGAATTTTCTCAACCGCGCTTTTACTTGCTGGCTTATCACATAGTCCTGCTTCAAAATCTTGCCTCTCACGCATCATGCGTCTTTTTTGACCACATGAAGGCGCCGCGCGTTCTATCTCCCAAGAACACGGTACAGGCGTTAAGCCAAATTCGGATTCTAAATTTCTCAGGACTTTTTCTAGCCTCCGCTTATCCCACCAATCAGATACACATTCACCATCTATATTGATACGGCTTGTAGCAATATGTAAGTGGAAGTGGTCGCGGTCATTGTGAGTGGCTGCAAAATATAAGTTTTTGTCAAACCCCATGCCCTTCATGGTATCTTCAACAATTTGCTGTAGCTGTTTAGGTTGGGGTCTCTCAAACGGTGCAAAGCTAATACTGATATGGCTAACAGGCGATTGTACTCTGGGGTTGAGACAGCAAGTTGCTGCAAGCTGTTTATAAAAATCTTGGGGAGTTTCTCCTGCCAGATTAGTACAAATAAGCTGTGCTTCTTCTTTTTCTAAAATGTACTTGGTTAGTCCTGCAAAACCTTTACCCTTCTTAATTTTCCCAATCATCGGTATCTTCTACCTCGTTGTTGGCGCCGTCTGTTCCCAAAATTAATTGGGTGCGGCTCTTTTCAAACGACGCGGTACACATCTCTACCTCCGTCTATATATATCTTTTAGTTGTCGAGCTATTGAACGGCGCCTTAAAGCTTTAGAGAAAAAGTAGGCTAAAAATCCTTCTATTCACGTAACGCGACGCTATGCTGTAAAAATAAAGATTGAATTCTGAATTTGAGGGTAGCGATTTTAAGACCGTTTAAAAGTTAAAATGCTTGTTATATATTGAATCCAGGCTTCTAACCCAACGAAATAAGTCTTCTGAGAAGAGCCGCACCCAAATTAATTGCGCTCGTAGTCTCGAAATTTCTGTTGCTAGTTTCTCAAAAGGAACGGGGTCAATAGGTGGTGGCGTTAAACGAAGGTTAATCGCACTTTCTTGAGCTTGGGCAATTTGACTAATGCTTGTACTTATTTTTAACAACTCCCAATAACACTGCCAGTTAGCCTCCGGAATAGTTTTAATGCGGCATCCAGCCATAGAACGTCTGACTAACTCGGCTTTGCTAATGCCTACTTTATCTGCAAGAGCTTGCCAATGGGCTGAAAGCTCTTTTGTAAGCAGCATTTCAAACCGAACTGTATACAGTTTTGGCGATACTGGCATTTTAATGAATGGGTAAAGTGTTTTTACCAGCTTGTCCAGTAATCAAGTTAATAGTCATCTATCTTTAGCGATGTGCGCTTCACTCACTAGCTGAATTGTTGGCGCCGACTTCAAAGCGCGTGAACTTAGTACACATATAGTCAGCGATATCAACTACTTTACAGATAAAGTAACTATAAATAGCTGCTATATACTTAGTTAGTAATGTAACTATATACTATATTACTGTTTTTTTATTGTTGATTACTCTGCCTCATCCTCAAAGTCTACTGTAATTAAGCGTAAATCTTCTGTATAGTATGAAGTTGCAAAAAAGTACTTAGGAATGACAACTCCATTTCGGTGTCTTTCAACCCCCCCTATTGCTACTTTACTGACATAATGATTGCCAAAACCAGTTTCATAATTATTTAGAATGAATCTTTTTGTAAGCACCTCACTGGGCGTATTTTTAGGAGGGACTTCATCATGAGCTAAATTACTAAAACCTCCTTTCTCTAGCTCCGAGTTTAAAGCACAGCTAACATCTTCTAAAATTTTTTCATCAGGTAATAAGTTGTTAATTAATTCCACTAAGGTAATTGTGTTCATATTCGCCTCTTAATTGATTTGCATTTGATACTTATTTATTTTAGAGATGGTCAGAAAGTTCTTTCTGTTTTGGCTGCCATTAAAGCAACTTCACCATTTCCCGACCATGTTTATCGCACTTTAGACTCAGATGTTTCTGGTTGTGGCATCGACTTTAAACTCATCAATACATTTATCGCTCAACAAGTTTTTATAATTATCTTGTAGGTGAGACGATATTATATTGTCGCATTCTGCGGAGCGCGCATTTATTAGAACTACGGCGCCTATATCCATTGAGCGTGAGAGCTAAAAATACGGATGTCACCACTGCTTGCTCCATATGGAAATGTGGCGCCTTTAGCAATATGTACCAAAACGCGCGGTAGGATTTGCGTAGTGAAATAATCAGGTTATTTGCTGGACAAAAGGCGCCTCAAACCTACCTATTCCCTAGGCAATAACTATGCAAAAAGTGATACAATTTTAAGAGAATATCATTCCTATTATTCTTAGCCTACGCAGGTAGGCTTTGTACATATAGAGACATCCTTGAGGGTGCCTCCGAAGGCGCCAATTCTTATTACAAACGATTTATTTATCTGCCTGCAATGCTTGTGTGTATTTTGCTTGGTTACTCTTGTCCTGTATTGCTGATAAACACAAAGACGTAATTATTGCTTTCGCTTGAATTGTAATACTATTCCAATTTTTTGGTACTTTGGCGCCAGCTTACCGTCCTCGTACTCAACCTTGTTCGTCCCGCGTGATAAATTGAAGTAAGATGACTTCCAAACTACTTAGGGCAGCATTGGTAGTACAGTGATGCATTTCAAAATTTCGTTGATGTTGCTCGAAGTTACGTTGCATCACCTCTCGATTCCGAAGCATTATTGCTTGTGTATCACCTAATTCTAGAACAACATTGTCAAGCACGGCGCCACGAGCTAAAACTCGGTTAACATCGTTAGTTAATTCACGCACGGTTAAATTAGTTTTGAGTATTTCGGCTTGTGTTTGCTGAAATTGTGTTTGTGCTTGAAGTTGCCTCTGTGCCAATTCAGCTAATATAGCGTGAATATCATTGTTGTTTTGATTGTTTGGGTTAGTCATTGTAGTCAAATAGTAAAAGCAATGCTACTGCAGTACTTTTAAGTTATTAATGCAACGAAAAAATATAAGCTAGCTTTATCGCAAAGGCAATGCAATTGCTAGATTATTGCTTGTAGCTAATATGAAGGCACCAATCTCATCCAGTGTCACATATCTTTGAACTATTATGCTTCCTGCAACTGTTGCGAAACCTGAATTTCTGGCAGTGGCTCTAATGGGCTGGTAATAGGGGCGTATCGGCAGTAACAAATAACAATAGTTTCAAATTCAGCAACTGGTAAATCTGGAACGTATTCTTCGACCCTACTAACTTCCCAGTCCCCTACTCTACTGTGAGTACTGGCACCAGGAAATTTCGGGTCAACAAACTGCTCTATGCGATGATATTCTTTCAACCGATAACCTGGTTGAGGCAATGGACGCTTTGATGAGTCATAATGCTCTGCGAGAATGTCAGTACATGCTCCAGTATGGGCTAATATCATTTTTTTCCATTGCTCAGTCGATGCATTTTCGGCTTTAAAGATAATGTACTTACTCATCGTCTTCATTCTCCTGAAAATAACTAGGAAACTCAGTTTTACCCTCAAAAACACAATCAAATTCCAGTATTCTGGTATTTGTCGGTTCTACCCGTAGTAATGTCCAATCATATCTGGATGCCATTTGACGGCATAAGTTAGGATGGCTTACTGCATGTCTCGACACGTTTTCTTTTGGATCATACCTACTACTTTCGTTGCGCCCTGCGGTCATTATTTATACAAAACCTAATTTTTCAGTTGTACTCCTTTACGATGCTTGCTGACCTTGTTTGTTTTTATCCTCTGCAATTGCCCGTTTAACCAAAATTTTGACAAACTGCGGCAATGTTACAAAGTTCCTTTCTGCTAATCCCTGAAGGTAACTGTATTCATCAGGAGTTAATCGAATCGACACTTGTGGGTTATTAGATGGCATTTATAGTAATTTGACTACTACTCAATCATCTTAAACGCTCGTAGCAAAAAAGCGTATTTCTCAGCAAGTGCAAACAAGTGCTAGCACCTGGTAACACCATATCATCAGATAAACTGTACGCGATTGGCAAGTTACAAATTGTTATAAATTAGCTTCAGTAATCAACATCAATAGACCCAAAGGCAAGACAGACGGCGCCTGTAATGCAAATTTTGACTCTAACAGCTCCTTTGTTGTAGAGAATGGGGAAGCTTGAGTTCTTGGAATAAACCCAGCTTGAGTGCAAAGAGCCTGAATGTAATTGATTAAATATAGTACAATAGTATAAACCCTTTATTACTGGTTAATTGTTAAAATACGTTCCTGCAAGCTATCATCCATGAGGTGTTCCATGATACTTTCTCAAACTCAAATAAAAATGGAAACACTGTATGAACGCTTAGAGGCAATTGGTCTTCCTGAGAAGTTTGTTAGAGAACAAGCGCTTCCTAGTTGGTGGGATGAGGAATTTGAGGATACCCCTGGAGCGGTAGTTGAAGCTGCTGCTTATATTTCACGTCGATTAA
>ERZ1066118.471-NODE-471-length-36845-cov-19.327018_pt1 | contig 36845 bp, 31 predicted proteins | sample MGYA00382765_ERZ1066118 | MGnify/ENA primary metagenome ERZ1066118 (study PRJEB33369, sample SAMEA5778348) | biofilm metagenome | biome: Industrial cooling water; feature: Water cooling tower basin; material: Biofilm | place: United Arab Emirates | collected...
ATGTTCGGCAACCCGGAGACGACCACGGGCGGCAAGGCGCTCAAGTTCTACGCCTCGCTGCGGCTCGACATCCGGCGCATCGGGCCGGTCAAGGACAAGGAGGACGTGGTCGGCTCGCACGTCCGCGTGAAGGTGGTGAAGAACAAGGTGGCCGCGCCGTTCAAGCAGGCCGAGTTCGACATCATGTACGCCGAGGGCATCTCGCACGCCTCGCTCGTGCTCGACATCGCGGCGGAGGCCGGGATCATCGAGAAGAGCGGCGCTTGGTACAGCTACAACACGCAGCGCATCGGCCAGGGGCGCGAGAACGCCAAGATGTTCCTCAAGGACAACCCGGCGCTGATGGCCGAGGTGGAGGAGAAGGTCAAGGGCGTGCTCGGGATCGCCGAGGTCGCGGGCGAGGAGGAGTAGGTCCGGAGGCAACGGCCGGGCGCGGCGGTCCCACGGGGCTGTCGCGCCCGTTCGTCGTCTCCGGGGGTGGGTCGACGGCCAGCGGCGCGGGAGGGCGGCGATGTGGCAGCGGCGGGCGGGGCAGGGAAGCCGGTCGGCGGACGAGGCGCCGGTGCCGGTAGTCGGCGTGGTCACCGCGATCGTGGCGAGCGGTCGGCGGGAGGGACGGTTCGACCTCGTCGTCGACGGGAAGTCCGCGGCGGTCGTCTCGCTGGAGCTGATCGAGCAGTACGGGCTGCGGGTGGGCGCCGTGCTCGACGAGGTCCGCGGCGCCGGACTCGCTGACTCGGCGGCGGCGCTCGGCGTGTACGATCGTGCGGTGGGCATGCTCGCGGCGCAGGGGCGGTCGGCCAAGGATCTGCGACGCCGGCTCGTGATGAAGGGGGCGCGTCCGGAGCACGCGGACGCGGCCGTCGAGCGGCTGACTACGGCCGGATTCCTCGACGATGCGGCGTTTGCGCGGCAGGTGGCGCGCTCGCGGGTGGCGGGGCGCGGGGACTCGCGGCGGCGGGTCGCCCAGGCGCTCGCGCAAAAGGGTGTGGCGCGCGAGGTGGTGGACGAGGCCGTTCGCGACGTGTTCGCCGACGAGGCGGTCGACGAGGACGCGCTGGTTGAGGAGGCCGCGCGGAAGCGGGTGCGCACGCTCGGCGCCCTAGACGCGGTGACGCGCCGGCGCCGGCTGTACGCGTACCTTGCGCGGCGGGGCCACGACGGGTCGGCGATCCAGCGGGTGTTGCAGCGTGTGCTGGCCGACGGCGAGGACGGCAGGGAATGATTCCCGCTCTCGGACGCGGTTCCCGTATGCCGGGACGCGACGGGAGCTGAACGGGCCAGGAGGCTTCACGGCGAGCGATTGACTTGGGCGCGTTCGGCGACCAGCCTTTGCTTGCACGCACGACACCTCGTCCCCCGCCATGGCCGCACCGCATCCCGCTGCGCTCCCCGAGCCGCCCGAGCACCGCGCGTTCGACCGCACGGGCAGGAGCGCGGTCGAGCGGCTGGCGGTGCTCGCGGTCGCGCGGGACGTCGCGGCCATGCCGGCGTCGTTGGTGGTGCAGCTTGCGCTGTATCCGGCGGACCTCGCCCACTGGGCGCGCGACGAGCGACTGAGTGAGTCGCTCGTCTACAACACGCTCGCGGCGCGCAAGCCGTACAGCCGCGTGCGCCAGCTCCTCGCCGCGCGGCTCGACGTGCCGGTCGCGGTCGTCTCGCACCTGATCGACGCGCGGCGGCCGCTGGCGAGCGTGCAGCGCGAACCCGGCGTCCCAGCGCCGGCGCCCGACCCCGCGGTCGACTGGAGCGGGACGCCGCTGCCACCCGTGCGCGACGGCGGGAACCCGGTCGAGCGGCGCGCGGTGCGCGCCGTGGCGCGCGACGTGGCCGCGATGCCCGCCAGCACGGTCGCGGGCCTCGCGATGTGGCCGGAGACGCTGACCGCGTGGTCGCGCGCGCAGCGCCTGGCCAGCTCGGTGGTCTGGGCCACGATGGCCGGCGCCCCGAGCGAGCGGGTGCGCGACCTGCTTGCCCGGCGGCTCGGCGTGTCGCTGCGGGAGTTGGCCGTGCTCATCGACGGACGCCGGGCTACGCCGGCCGCCGCCGTCTCGTGGACCGCCGACGCGACCGCCGCCGAGCGCCTCGGCGCGGCGCTGGCCGACGCGATTGGGCCCGCCGATGCACCACCGCCCGTCGCTGCCCCCCCGGCCACGCCCGGCCCGCGCCGCCGTCGACCGCCCCCGGCCGACGACCAGATGGCGCTCGGCCTGTAGCCGCCGCGAGGCGCCGCGAGTCCGCCGGGCCGTCGCACCGCCCTGTGGGACGCCCGCCAGCGGCGTCTAGATTGCCCCGGCAGCCATGAACGCCGCCGACATCCGCTCCCGCTTCCTCGCGTACTTCGAGCGCCAGGGCCACATCGTGCGCCCGAGCAGCTCGCTTGTACCCGCCGACGACCCCACCCTGCTGTTCACCAACGCCGGGATGGTGCCGTTCAAGAAGGTCTTCCTCGGCATGGAGGAGCCGCCCGACCCGCGGCGGCGCGCGACCACGGCGCAGAAGTGCGTGCGCGCGGGCGGCAAGCACAACGACCTCGAGCAGGTGGGGCACACCGCCCGGCACCACACCTTCTTCGAGATGCTCGGCAACTTCTCGTTCGGCGACTATTTCAAGCGCGACGCGATCCGCTTCGCCTGGGAGTTCGTCACCGGCGACCTCGGCATCGCGCCGGAGCACCTGCGCGTCACGGTCTTCTACGAGGACGACGAGGCGCGCGCGCTCTGGACCGACGTCACCGGCATCGCCCCCGACCGCGTCTACGGGCTCGGCGCCAAGGACAACTTCTGGCAGATGGCCGACACGGGCCCGTGCGGCCCGTGCACCGAGATCTACGTCGACCTCGCCGCGGTCGCGCGCGACTTCCGCTTCCCCGACGGGGCATCCGGCGAGTGGACTGAGGTGGGACGCGACGTGTACACGCTCGACGCCTTCGTGGAGGGCGCGGAGGCCGGGCGGTTCCTCGAGATCTGGAATCTGGTCTTCATGCAGTACGACCGGCAGGCGGACGGCACGCTGGTGCCGCTGCCCAAGCCGAGCGTGGACACCGGCGCGGGGCTCGAGCGCATCGCCGCGGTGTTGCAGGGGGTGACCAACAACTTCCACACCGACGCCTTCGCGCCGCTCATCGCGGAGGTGGAGGCGGTGGTCGGGGCGCCGTACCGCGGCCGCGAGACCGACGCCGTGGTCGGCGGCAACGACCCGGCGAGCTACCGCGTGCTGGCCGACCACGCGCGGGCGGTGGCGTTCCTTCTTGCGGACGGTGTCTTTCCGAGCAACGAGGGGCGCGGGTACGTCCTGCGCCGCATCCTCCGCCGCGCGGTCCGCCACGCCTACCTGTTAGGCCGCACGAGCGAGCCCACGCTCTACCGCGTGGTCGAGCGGGTGATCGACACGATGGGCGACGTCTACCCCGAGCTCGCGCAGCGGCGCCAGCACCTCGTCGCCACGACGCGGGCTGAGGAGGAACGCTTCCTCGCCACCATCGAGGGCGGCCTCGCGCGTTTCGACGAGCTGGCGCCTCCCCGGAGCACGCAGGGCTTGGCGGCGCTCCGCGGCACGGTGGCCGGTGAGGACGCGTTCCGGCTCTACGACACCTTCGGCTTCCCGATCGACCTCACCGAGCTGATGGCGCGGGAGCGGGGCTACACGGTCGACGTGGCCGGCTTCGAGGCGGCGCTCGGGCGCCAGCGGCAGCAGTCGCAGGAGGAGCGCAAGTCGCGCAAGCTGGGCGTCGCCGCCGACGCGTTAGGCGACCTCGACGCCTGGGAGCGCGACGGCGTGCCGCTCGACGAGGCCGGGCGGTTCGTCGGCTACGACGCCGTGCGCGTGGAGACCGAGGTGGCCGCAGTGAAGCGGCTCGACGGCGGGCGCGTGGCCGTGCTGCTCCGGGAGTCGCCGTTCTACGCCGAGAGCGGCGGCCAGGTCAGCGACCGCGGCGAGATCGTGGGCGCGGGGTGGCGCGTGGACGTGGACGAGGTCCGCAAGGTCGACGGCAAGGTGGCGGCGTTAGGCACGCTCACCGGCGAGCTGACGTTCGGCCCGGCCCTCGCCCGCGTCCCCACCGAGCGCCGCCGCGACACCGAGCGCAATCACACGGCCACGCACCTGCTCCACGCGGCCCTCCGCCAGACGTTAGGCGAGCACGTGCACCAGGCCGGCAGCGTCGTCGAGCCCGACCGGCTGCGCTTCGACTTCACGCACCACGGTCCCGTGCGCCCCGAGCAGCTCGACGCGGTGGAGCAGCTCGTGAACGCGGGCGTGTGGGCGGGGGAGGCGGTCACCGTCGCCGAGCGGCAGTACCAGGACGCGGTCGCGTCGGGCGCGATGGCGCTCTTCGGCGAGAAGTACGGCGACGTGGTGCGCGTGGTCGACATCCCGGGCCGCTCGACCGAGCTGTGCGGCGGCACGCACGTGCGCAACACGAGCGAGATCGGCCTCTTCCGCGTGGTGCAGGAGACCGGGGTGGCCGCCGGCGTCCGCCGCATCACGGCCGTCACGGGACCGAAAGCGTTCGAGCACCTGCGCGAGCGCGAGCGCATGGTCGAGCGCGTGGCCGCGCTCGTGAAGGCGCCCGTGCACGCCGTGGTGCAGAAGGTGGAGAGCGTGCTCGACGAGCGGCGGCAGTTGGAGCGCCGCCTCGACGAGGCGCAGCGCGGGGGCGGGGCCGACCAGCTTGCAAAGCTCGTCGCCGGCGCCTCGGACCTCGGCGGCGTGCCCTTCGTCGCGGGCGAGGCGCCGGTGTCGGACCTCAAGGCGCTCCAGGCGTTAGGCGACGCGCTCCGCGAGCAGCTCCCGGCGGGCGTGGCCGTGCTGGGCGCGCGGCTGGAGGACGGCAAGGCGGCGCTCGTCGCCGTCGTGGGCGACGCGGCGCGGGCGCGCGGGCTGCGCGCGGACGAGGTGGTGCGCACCGTGGCCGCGGCGGCCGGCGGGCGCGGGGGCGGGAAGCCGCACATGGCCCAGGCCGGCCTCCCCGACAGGTCGCGCCTGGCCGACGCGCTCGCCGGCGCGGCCGCGCTCGTCCGCCCCCTGGTGGACGCGGCCGGGGGCGCCGGCGCGTGACCGCGCCAGCCGGCTGGCTCGCTCGGGCCGAGCCCGCCCCGCCCGCCGAGTTGCGCGACCGGCTCGTCGCCCTGCTCGGCCCGGCGGCGCTCGCCGACGGGGAGGCGGCGGTGCGCGGGTGCGTGGACGGCGCCGAGCGGGTGGTGGCCGGGTTGCTGCGCGACGGCAGCACCGACCGCGCGTCGGCGCTCGACCTGCTGGCGGCAGACGCGCTAGCCACTTATGCCTTCGAGCTGGCCGCGGACCGCCCCGAGCGGTTGGGCGCGGTCGCCGAGGCGGCGATGGCGCGCTTCGCCGCGTTGGGCACTACGTTAGACACTGCGTTAGGCACCGCGCCCCCGGGCCCGGCCGCCGGGGCGTGATCGACCTCCACACGCACCTCGCGCCGGCGGTCGACGACGGGGCGCGCGACCTCCGCATGGCCACCGCTGTACTGGCGGGGTTCGCGGCCCAGGGCGTGACCGCGGTGACCTGCACGCCGCACGCGCGGGCGTCGGCCGTGTCGCGCAACGCGCTGGACGCCGACCGCGTGCGCGCGGCGTTCGACGCGCTGACCGCCGCGGCGCCGGACGGCCTCACGCTCCATCTCGGCCGAGAGGTGATGCTCGACGAACCCGGCGTGGACCTGGCCGGCCACCCGGGGGTGCGGCTCGGCGCCGCCCCGGCGGTGCTGGTCGAGTTTCCGCACGGGCCCGCGCCGGTGGCGGCGGAGCGGGAGCTGGCGCGGATCCGCGCCTCGGGCCTCCTCCCGGTGCTCGCGCACCCCGAGCGCCACCCCGGCACCACGGTCGCCCATGTCGCCGCGTGGCGGGCGGCGGGTGCGGCGGTCCAGGTCGACGCGACGACGCTCGCCGCCCCCAGCGCACGTGGCGCCCTCGCCCGGGCGCTCGTGGCGGCCGGCCTGGCCGACCTGCTGGCGAGCGACAACCACGGCGACCGCCGCTCGCTCGCCGTCGCGCGAGACTGGCTCGTTGCGCGCGGTGCGACCGCGCTCGCCGACCTGCTCACCCGCGACAACCCTGCGCGCGTACTGGCCGGCGCGCCCCTCCTCCCTCCGCCGCCGCACCCGACACTCGCGCGGCCGGCCGGCGGATTCTCGGCGTGGCTCCGCGCGCGGCTGGGCCGCGCGGGCGCCCGCGTCCCTGTCTCGTCATGACCCGTTCCGAACTGTCCGACGCCCCGGTAACCCCCGCCGCGGTGGCCGCGCCGCTCCGCGAACTCGCCGAGACGGCGGCGCGCGCGGCCGACACGCTGGCCGCGGAGGTGGCCGCGGCCGCGACGCTCGTGCGCGACACGGTGCGCGCCGGCCGCACGTTGTATTTCTGCGGCAACGGCGGCAGCGCGGCCGACGCGCAGCACCTGGCCACCGAGTACGTGGTGCGCTACCGGCGCAACCGCCGCGCATACCCGGCCGTCGCGCTCACCACCGACACCTCGTTGCTTACGGCGTGCGGCAACGACTTCGGCTTCGACCACGTCTTCGCGCGTCAGGTCGAGGCGCTGTGCCGGCCGGGTGACCTGCTGGTGATCCACTCCACGAGTGGCAACTCGCCAAACGTGCTGCTCGCCGCGCGCGCGGCCCGCGAGGCCGGGGCGAAGGTGCTGGCGCTCTCGGCGCGCGACGGCGGGGCGCTGCGCGAACTCGCCGACGTCAACGTCATCGTGCCGACCGACCGGACGGACCGGGCGCAGGAAATCCACCTGTGCGTCGGCCACCTGATCTGCGACCTGGTCGAGGCCGAGTTGTGAGACAGGGGCCCCGCCGCCTGGCGCGCGCGTGGCCGGCGGGGGCGCGCGCGTGATCGACCTGCGGGGCCGGCGCGCCGTGGTGAGCGGCGCCTCCCGCGGCATCGGCGCAGCCACGGCGCGACTGCTGGCGCGCGCGGGCGCCGACGTCGTGATCGGCTACCGGAGCCGCGCGGCCGACGCCGACGCGGTGGCGGATCACGTGCGCGCGTGCGGCGCACGTGCGGCGACGTGCGGCGCCGACCTGACGACGCCGGACGGCTGCGACGCGCTCGTCGCGGCGGGCGTGGCGGCGTTCGGCGGCGTGGACATCGTGGTCGTCAACCACGGCGTCTGGCCCGCCGAGGCCGTCGCGGTGGCGGCGATGGACGACGCGCGGTGGAGCCGCACGGTGCGCGAGGACGTGGACTCGGTGTTCTGGCTGGCGCGGGCGGCGGCCCGGGCGTTAGGCGAGGGCGGGCGGCTGGTCCTGGTCTCCAGCACCGCCGGCCAGCGCGGCGAGGCCTTCCACGCCGACTACGCCGCGGCCAAGGGGGCGATGATCTCCTTCACGAAGTCGCTCGCGGTCGAACTCGCCCCCGCCGGCGTCACGGTCAATTGCGTGGCGCCGGGTTGGGTCAACACCGAGATGACCGACCCCGCCCTGCGCGACGGCGGGCGCGCCCGCATCGCCGCGTCCATTCCCGTCGGCCGGGTCGCGACGCCGGAGGACGTCGCCGGACCGATCGTGTTCCTCTGCTCGCCGCTCGCCCGCCACGTGACGGGCGAGGTGCTCAACGTGAACGGCGGGAGCGTGCTGTGCGGCTGACCAACGACGGCGCGGCCACCGGGGTGGTGGAGCCGCCGGCCGCGCCCGCGGGCCGCGCGCGCGTCGCGGCGCTCTTCACGGGTGGGACGATCTCCATGCGGGTCGACGCGCGCGAGGGCGGCGCCGTCCCGTCGCTCTCGGCCGAGGAGATCCTCGGCGCGGCGCACGGCGTGGACGACGTGGCCGAGGTGGCGGCGGAGCAGTGGGGGCGCTTCCCGGGCCCGCACATGACCGTCGCGCGGCAGTGGGCGCTGCGCACCCGCATCGCCGCCCTGGTCGACGACCCGACGGTCGACGGGGTGGTCGTCACCCACGGCACCGACACGCTCGAGGAGACCGCCTACCTCGTCGCGCGGTCGGTGGACGCGCGCAAGCCGGTGGTCTTCACGGGGGCCATGCGCGCCGCCAGCGACCTCGGTTACGACGGCCCGCAGAACCTGCTCGACGCCGTCCGCGTGGCCGCCGCGCCCGAGAGCCGCGGCCACGGCGTGCTCGTGGTGATGGGCGCCCGCGTGTTCGCCGCGCTGGAGGACACCAAGTCGCACACCCACCAGCTCGACGCGTTCGAGGCGCCGGGCGCGGGGCCGTTAGGCACGGTGGACGAGGACCGCGTGCTCTTCCGCCGCCGCCTCGTCAACGTGCCGCCGGTGATCGCGCCCGCCGCCCCCGCCGAGCCGGTCGACATCGTCGCCACCTGGGCGGGCGGCGACGCCCGCCTGCTGGACGCGTCGCGCGCGAGCGGCGCCCTCGGCGTGGTGGTGGCGGCGATGGGGCGGGGGAACGTGCCGCCCGAGGTCGTGCCCGGGATCGCGCGCTGGGTCGAGGCCGGGCGGCCGGTGGTGATCACGTCGCGCGCCGGGCGCGGGCGGGTGGGGCAGACGTACGCCTACCCCGGCGGCGGGCGGAAGCTGTGGGAGTTGGGCGCGCTCTTCGCGGGCGCGCGGCGGCCGGCGCAGGCGCGCATCGACCTCATGCTCGCCCTCGGCGCCGGCTACGGGCCCGACGCGCTGCGGGCGCTGTTCGACGGATGACCGCCGCCACCGAGCCGGCCGGGCCGACGCTCGTCGTCCTCGGCGCCCGCGGCCAGGTGGGGCACGCGCTCGCGCGCGCCCTGGCCCCGTTAGGCCGCGTGCGCGCCCTCGGCCGCGACGCCTGCGACCTGGAGCGCCCGGAGGAGGCGGCCGCGGCGATCCGCGCCCTCGCGCCGGCGGCGGTGGTCAACGCCTCCGCCTACACGGCCGTCGACCGCGCGGAGGCGGAGGCGGAGCGGGCGCACGTCGTGAACGCGGAAGCGCCCGGCGCGCTCGCCGCCGCCGCGGCCGACGTGGATGCGGCGTTCGTGCACTTCTCCACGGACTACGTGTTCGACGGCCGCAAGCCGACGCCCTACGACGAGGGCGACCTCGCCGCGCCGCTCAACGTGTACGGCCACACCAAGCACGAGGGCGAGCGGCGCGTGGCCGCGGCCAACCGCGCGCACCTCGTCTTCCGCACCACCTGGGTATACGACCCGGCGCGCGGCCACAACTTCGTGCGGACGATGCGGCGCCTCGCCGCCGAGCGCCCCACGCTCGACGTCGTCGACGACCAGGTCGGGGCGCCGACGTACGCGGTCGTGCTCGCGGCCGCGGTGGCGCAGGTAGTCGGCGCGGCGGTGCGCGCGCCCGAAGGCGCCTCGGCGTGGGTGGCGGAGCGTGCCGGCGTCTACCACCTGAGCGCCGGCGGGAGCACGACGTGGCGGGGGTTCGCCGAGGCGCTGTTCGTCGCCGACGGGTCCGCGACCGCCGTTAGGCCAATCCGTACCGCCGACTACCCCACGCCCGCCGCGCGCCCGGCCAACTCGCGGCTCTGCTGCGACCGCGCCGCCGAGGTGTTCGGCGTGCGGCTCCCGGACTGGCGGGAGCAGCTACGCCTCGCGCTGGAACCCTGACGTGTCGCGGTCGTGTGTCGTGCACCCGCCGCCGGTTGTGCCGTTCGAGGGGGTGCCGTGCGAACTGCCCGAGGTGGTCGCGTTCGCGCCGCGGGTATTCGAGGACGGGCGCGGGTCATTTGCCGAGCTGTACCAGGCAGCGCGGTACGCCGCCGCGGGCGTGCCGGACGCGTTCGTGCAGGACAACGCGGCCTGGTCCGAGCCCGGCGTGCTGCGCGGGCTGCACCTGCAACACCCGCACGCGCAGGGTAAGCTCGTCACCGTGCTGTCGGGGGCGGTGTTCGACGTGGCGGCGGACGTGCGCGTGGGGTCGCCGACCTTCGGGCGCGCGGTCGGCGTGACGCTGCGCGCGGGCGACCTCTGCCAGCTCTGGGTGCCGCCGGGCTTCGCCCACGGCTACCTCGCGCTCCCCGGGGAGCGCGCGCTCGTGACGTACAAGTGTACCGAGCGCTACCATCCCGCGCACGAGCGCACCATCCGCTGGGACGACCCGGCGTTAGGCATCGCGTGGCCGTTGGCACCGTCGGTGGTGTCGGAGAAGGACCGCGCGGGGTTGTGGCTGGCGGACGCGGTCGCGCGCGGCGTGCTCCCGCCGTTCGCGCCGCCCGACGACGCGTGACGGCCGCGCCGGCCTCCCACTGGCGCGGCGCGCTGGCGCCGCCCGCGGGCGTCCTCGACGTCTCGCGCCGTCTGGAGGACGCGGGCTACGAGACCTGGTGCGTGGGCGGCGCGGTGCGCGACGCGGTCCTCGGCCGCCCGTCACTCGACTGGGACCTCGCGACCGCGGCGCGGCCGGAGCAGGTCCAGCAGCTTTTCCGCCGCACCGTGCCCAAGGGGATCGCGTTCGGTACCGTGGGCGTGCTGGACCGCGACGGCGTGATGCACGAGGTCACGACCTTCCGCCGCGACGTGCGCACCGACGGCCGCCACGCCGTGGTCGAGTTCGGCGCCTCGCTGGCCGACGACCTCGCGCGGCGCGACTTCACCATCAACGCCATCGCCTACCGGCCGGCCACCGGCGCCGTGGCCGACCCGTTCGACGGCGTGGGCGACCTCGCCCGCCGGGTCGTGCGCGCGGTCGGCGAGCCCGGCGAGCGGATGCGCGAGGACCGGCTCCGCGCGCTCCGCGCCATCCGCTTCGCCGCGCGCTTCGGCTTCGCGATCGATTCCGCCACCTGGGCGGCGATCGTGGCGAGCGGCCCGCACCTCGGCCGCCTCTCGCCCGAGCGGGTGCGCGAGGAGCTGGAGAAGACCATGCGCCAAGCGCCGCGCCCGGCGTGGGCGCTGGAGCGCTGGCGGGCGGCGGGCGCGCTGGCCACCCTGGCCCCTGCCCTCGATGCGCAGCCGCCGGAGGCGTTCGCCGCGTGCGACTGCCTGCCGCCGCCCACGCTCGCCGCCCGCCCGCAGCGCCTCTGGAACCGGATGACCGCGCCCTGGCTCGGCCTCGAGCGCGCCGAGGTGGACCGCGCGCTCACCGCGCTGCGCTGCTCGCGGCAGGAAGTGCGCTGGGCGGCGGACCTCGCCGGCCGGTGGCACCTGCTCGCGCCCGCGTTTCGCGCCCACCTCGCCGACGGCGCGCCGCCACCGCCGGACGCGGAGCTGCGCCGATGGGCCGCGGCGTGCGGGCGCACGCTCGCCGCGCCGGTGCTCCGGCTCGCCGCCGCGCGGTTTGCGGCCGAGCGGGCCGCGGGGGTGCCGGCGCCGGGCGCGGGGGCCGTGCGCGCCGTCTACCGCCGCGTGGTGCGCATCGCCTACCGCGACCCGATCGAGGTCGCGGACCTGGCCGTCGACGGGGGCGACCTCGCGGAGGCCGGGGTGCGGGCCGGGCCGCTCGTCGGGCGTATCTTGCGCCGGCTGCTCGACGACGTGGTCGAGGAGCCGGGGCGCAACACGCGCGGCTGGCTGCTCGACCGGGCGCGCTTTCTTTCTTCGCAGGCGGACACGATCTGATGCTCTTCCGCGGACGCCAGCCGGCGGCCAGCGTGTGGCGGCGGTTCCGCGCCGGGGCCGACGAGTTCACCTTCGCCGAGTCGGGCGGGGTGTACGAGGCGCGGGTGGCCGCGAACGCGGAGCGCGCCGTAGACCTGCTGCACGTCCTCAGCGAGCAGCTCCCGCCGGCGGTGGACGTGTGGCTGGAGGACGCGCGCGGCCGGCGCGCCTGGCGCGGCGCCGACGTCGCCCTGCCCGACGTCCGCGAGGCCATCCTCCGGCTCAAGGTGCCGCTCGCGGCGTACGGCGGGGTCGAGTTCGCCGTCTACAGCGCCGACGACCAGCTCACGCTCACCACCGACCTCGCGCTCTACGCCTACAGCCGGAGCGACCGGTGGCTGTACGTGTTGCAGGGGAAGGGGCTGGTGGAGACGACGACGCCGACGCCCGAGACGTACGCCCTGGCGCCCGACGAGCTGGGCGAGGCCCCCGAGCTGGGTGACGCCCTCGAGGCCGCCGCCGACCGGCTGGGGCTGGAGCGCGCGGGCGCGGGTGCCGCGCGTTAGGCGCCCGACGACCGCCGCCCCCGCCGGCGACTCGCTGTTCGGCGCGGCGGCGCGCGGGCGCGGCGAGCCCCTGGCGGCCCGCATGCGCCCGCGCTCCCTCGACGAGGTGGTGGGGCAGGAGGCGCTGTTAGGCGACGGACGCCCGCTCCGCCTGATGTTGGAGCGGCGCGCCATCGGCTCGATGATCCTGTGGGGCCCGCCGGGGTCTGGAAAGACGACGCTCGCCGGGCTCATCGCCGCGCACACGGACCGCGCCTTCGTGCCGTTCTCCGCCGTGACCGAGGGCGTGGCGCGGGTGCGCGAGATCGTGGCCGCCGCGGCCGATCGCTGGCAGGCGGAAGGGCGGGGCACGATCCTGTTCGTGGACGAGATCCACCGGTTCAACCGCGGCCAGCAGGACGCCTTCCTGCCGCATGTCGAGTCGGGGACGGTGACGCTGGTGGGCGCGACCACCGAGAATCCGAGCTTCGAACTGGTGGGCGCGCTGCTGTCCCGGGCGCGCGTCTTCGTGCTCGCGCCGCTCGCCCCGCCCGACGTCGCCGCCCTCATCCGGCGCGCGTTAGGCGACGCCGAGCGCGGGCTCGGCGCGCTCGGGCTCCGGGCGGACGACGACGCGGTCGCGCTCCTCGCCGAGCACGCCGACGGCGACGCCCGCCGCGCCCTCACCGCCCTGGAGGCCGCCGCCGACGTGCTCGGCCCCGGCGGCCACCTGACCGCCGACGCCGCGCGCGACGCCCTGCAGCGCCGCGTGCCGCGCTACGACAAGGGCGGCGAGGAACACTTCAACCTCATCAGCGCCTACCACAAAGCGCTCCGCGGCAGCGACCCGCAGGGGGCGCTCTACTGGCTGGCGCGCATGATCGAGGGGGGCGAGGACCCGATGTACATCGCCCGCCGCACGGTGCGGTTCGCCGCCGAGGACGTGGGGCTCGCGGACCCGGACGCGCTCCGCCTCGCCGTGGCCGCCCGCGACGCCTACCAGTTCCTCGGTTCCCCAGAGGGCGAGCTGGCGATCGCCGAGGCGGCCGTCTACCTCGCTGCGGCGCCCAAGAGCAACCGCGTCTACGCGGCGTGGAAGGCCGCCCTGGCCGCGGCGCGCGACAGCCCGGCCGCTGGCGTCCCGCTCCACCTGCGCAACGCCCCGACCGGGCTGATGCGCGAGCTGGGCTACGGCGCGGGCTACCAGTACGCGCACGACGCGCCGGAGGGCTATGCGCCGCAGGAGTACCTCCCCGAGGTCCTTCGCGGCGCCACTTTCTACGCCCCCGGTCCGTTCGGCTTCGAACGCAAGGTGGCGGAGCGGCTGGCGTGGTGGGACGGGCTGCGAGAACGGCTGGCGTCGCCCGCGGGAGACGGCGAGCGTGGTCCGCGGGGGACGCCCGGGCCTCCAGAGCCACACGTGGCCGGGGAGAACGGTCCGGCCCAGGTCGTGCCACCGAACGCGCCAGACCCGCACTCGGAGACTCCCCCATGACCGTTCGCTCGTCCCGCCGTCGTTCCGCCCTGATCCTCGCGGCCTGCGCCGCCGGCACGCTCGGCGCCGGCTGCGCCTCCGTCGGCCGCTCGGTGTTCGAGCAGCCGGTCGTCACCTTCCGCGACCTGCGGGTAAACGGCCTCGGCCTCCAGGGCGGCAGCCTCGACGTGGTGCTGAGCGTCTACAACCCGAACCGTTTTGCGCTCAACGCCACGCGCCTCACCTACCAGCTCATGGTCGACTCGGTGGCGCTCGGCACGGGCGCGCTCGACCAGCGGTTCGTCGTGCAGCGCGGCGACTCGGCCGTCGTCCGGCTGCCGGTGACGTTCACGTACGCCGGGCTCGGCAGCGTCGGGCGGCAACTCCTGCGCTCGGGCACCGTCAACTACCGCGTGCTCGGCGACGTGACCGTCGGGACCCCGCTGGGTAGCTTCACCCGCCCGTACGACCGCACGGGCCACTTCTCGACGTTCGGCGGGGCGCGGTAGCGCGTCCCAACCCCCCACACCCGCAGGAGCCGTCCCGATCGCCCGCGATCTGATCACCCTCGCCGCCCCCACCGAACGCGCCCTGCTGGTGGGCGCGCCGCTCAAGCGCTCCGCCGACCGCCACCGCACGGAGGAGCACCTGGAGGAGCTCGCGCGCCTGGCCGACACGGCCGGCGCCGAGGTGGTGGGCTCGCTCACGCAGCAGCTCGACCGCCCGCACCCGGCCACGTACCTCGGCAAGGGCAAGCTGGAAGAGTTGAAGCAGCGCACGAGCGCCGAGGGCGCGTCGCTGGTGCTGTTCGACGACGAGCTGAGCCCGGCGCAGGGGAAGAACGTCGAGCAGGCGATCGGCGTGCGCGTGATGGACCGCGCCGAGCTGATCCTCGACATCTTCGCCACCCGCGCGCGGAGCAACGAGGCCAAGCTGCAGGTGGAGCTCGCGCAGTTGCAGTACATGCTGCCGCGGCTCACGCGCATGTGGACGCACCTGGAGAAGTTCCGCGGCGGCATCGGCATGCGCGGCCCCGGCGAGACCCAGCTCGAGACCGACCGCCGGCTCATCAACCACCGCATCCGCGTCCTGAAGGAGCGGCTGGAGGGCGTGGTGCGGGCGCGCGAGGTGCAGCGCGCCGGCCGCGAGGGCGCGTTCCGCGCCGCGCTCGTGGGCTACACGAACGCCGGCAAGAGCAGCATCCTCCGCGGGCTGTCGGGGCAGGAGGTGTTCGTCGAGGACCGGCTGTTCGCCACGCTCGACCCGCTCACGCGCGAGGTGGCGTTAGGCCAGGGGCTGCAGGCGCTGGTGACGGACACGGTGGGGTTCGTGCGCAAGCTGCCGCACCAGCTCGTGGCGTCGTTCCGCGCGACGCTGGAGGAGGCGAAGGAGGCCGACCTGCTGCTCCACGTCATCGACGCGAGCCACCCGCAGTGGGAGGAGCAGCGCGCGGTCGTGGAGGACGTGGTGGACGAGGTGGGCGCCGGGGCGCTGCCGGTGCTCTACGTGCTGAACAAGACGGACCAATTGGAGCCTGGCTTGGCCGAGGTGTTCGCCAACCGGTTCGACGCCGAGGGGCGGCAGGTGGTGACCGTGTCGGCGGTGACGGAGGGCGGGCTGGAGCCACTGCGCGCGGCGCTCGCGGACGCGCTCCAGCGGGTGCGGCGGGTGGTGGAGCTGCGGATCCCCGTGGCGGACGGGCGGACGCTCGCGGTCGTCCGCCGGCTCGGCGAGGTGCTGAGCGAGGCGTACGAAGGGGACGTGGCGGTGGTGCGCGCCGTGCTGGAGCCGCGCGCGATCGGGCAGTTGGAGCGGGCGACGGGGATCGATCTCAGGCCGGTGGTGCAGGGGCCGCCGCGGCTGGAGGTGCCGCTGCCGTAGGCGGCCACCTGCCCACCGCCGGTGTCCGGGTTGATCGGGCCGGTCAGCGGCCACTACATTGCCATGGCTGCTGGCGGAGGCGTCCTCGCGTTGTCCCCGGCCTCGCTCGCTGGGCCTCCACGTGGCGCTGGCCCGCGTCGTCAAAGGGGTCGCGGCGCGTTCCGCGCCGGTTTGGCTGTGTCCCCCGGGTGTACCCGTCCCGCACAGCAGGCGCTGGGGTGACCGGCGCGCCTGCGCGGCCCCCGGCTTCACCAGCGCGGCTTCCCAGCCGCACGCTCGCTCTGCGCGTCCGTGGGGCGTCCGTCGCGCGTCCGTCCTGGGCGATGGATTCCCGGGACGACCACTGGTCTATCGTTTCGCCCGTTCGCATGCCCGCCACCTCCGCCTGTCACGTACGACGTACCCGCCCGACGCCGCGGCCGGCCGTCCCCCGGTGTGCCGTCGCCTCCGGCGGGCGGGGATGCGCGGTCCGGCGCTCGACGGCGTAGCTGGCACGCCGATGTGTGGCATTTTCGGGCTCCTGCAAGCGACACCGTTCGATGCCGGCGAGCTCGCCGAGGTGAGCCGACGGTTGGCGCACCGGGGTCCGGACGGTGAGGGCTTTCTGGTGTGCACCGCCGACGGGGCCGTCCCGCTCGCCGGCCCCGACACCCCCGCGACCGTTTTGGCCAGCCGCACCGCCTTCGCCCCGCGGGCGCGGGTGGGCGACGCCGCGCTCCGGGCAGGGGGGGTGGTGCTCGGACACCGCCGGTTGGCCATCCTGGACGTGTCCCCGATGGGGCACCAGCCCATGGCGGCGCCGGGCGGCCGGCACTGGCTGACGTACAACGGCGAGATCTACAACTTTGTTGAGCTTCGCGAGGAGCTCGCGCGGCTCGGGCACGCGTTCGTCGGCCACTCGGACAGCGAGGTGATCCTCGCCGCGTACGCGGAGTGGGGTCCGGCGTGCCAGGACCGGTTCGTGGGGATGTGGGCGTTCGCGGTGCTGGACATCGAGGCGCGCACGCTCTTCCTGTCGCGCGATCGGTTCGGCATCAAGCCGCTCTACCTGTACGCCGCCGGCGGGCGGCTGGCGTTCGCGTCCGAGATCAAGGCGTTTGGGGCGTTGCGGGGTTGGCGAGCCCGCGCGAACAAGCACCGGCTGGGCGACTTCCTCGTCTGGAACCTGAGCGATCACGCGGTCGAGACCATGTTCGCCGGCGTCACCCAATTGATGCCCGGGCACTGTGCGCAGGTGGACGTGGGCGCGCTGTTCGTGGGCCAGCCCGCGCCGTCGCGGGTCGATGCCGTGCGCTGGTACGAGCCGACCCCCGCGAACCCGTTAGACCGGGACGGGGGTGCCGAGGCGCTCCGCGCAACCCTCGACGACGCGGTGCGCCTCCACCTGCGCTCCGACGTCCCGGTTGGTTCGTGTCTGTCGGGTGGGTTGGATTCCTCGGCGATCGTCTGCCTGATGGCACGCGCCCTTGCGGCCGCCGGCGGTGGCAGCCCGCGGACCTTCACCGCGCGCTCGCGGGACGCCGGGTTCGACGAGTCGATGTACGCCGCGGCGGTGGTCCGAGCGACCGGGGCGTCGCCGCACACCGTCACGCCGGATCCCGGGCGGCTCTTCGAGGTGCTCGATCGGATCGTGTGGCATCAGGACGAGCCGTTTCTCGGCACGTCCATTTTTGCTCAGTGGCTGGTATTCGAGCGTGCTCGGGAGGCCGGCGTCCCCGTAGTGCTCGACGGCCAGGGGGCGGACGAGATCCTGGGAGGGTACCGGGGGTTCTACGGCGCGTACCTCGCCGGGCTCGCACGGGCCGGCCGGGTTGGCGCGTGGGCACGCGAGGTACGGCACCTGCGGCGGGAGATCGGCTTTTCTCCCCTGCGGTCGGCCGGGTACACGGCGGCGTACCTGACGCCCCGCCTGGTCGCGGCGGTGGGGCGCATCGACCGGCGTGCCTACAGCGACCGCGGGTGGCTGCGTCCCGCCGAGCGAGGGGCGTTCCGCACCGACCCGTTCCTGGCCGCGGGCGGGCGGGCCGCGTCGGTGCGCGAGATGTCGCTCGCCCAGATCACGGCCACGAATCTCCCGATGCTGTTGCACTGGGAGGACCGGAACTCGATGGCGTTCTCGGTTGAGGCGCGGGTGCCGTTCCTTGATCACCGAGTGGTCGAGCTTTGCCTCGCCCTGTCCGACGCCGACAAGGTGGGTGGGGGCGTGAGCAAGGGCGTACTTCGGCGGGCCATGCGGGGCATCGTCCCCGACCTCGTGCTCGACCGACGGGACAAGATGGGGTTTGTCACGGCCGAACCGCTGTGGGTGCGCCGCGACGATCCGGCTGGGTTCCGGCGCGAGCTTCGGGCCGCCCTCGACTCGCTCCCCGAGATCCTCGACCCGAGCCTGCTCGCGCGTTTCGACGAAGTTGTCGCCGGGAGGCGGCCGTTCGACCAGCGGTACTGGCGCGCCATCAGTGCCGGACGGTGGGCCGTTCGGTTCGCGGTCGGCGCGTGAGCGGCGACGCGTCGGTCGGAGCGGGGCCCCGGGAAGTGTGGCTCTTCACGTCGGAAGTGGAGGGGATGCGCGCGGGAAGCTTCCGTCAGGAGCGATGGTGCAGGGTGTTCCTCGAGCACGGAGCCCATGTCACCGTCTTCAACTTGCGAGGGGCCGTCGGCCGGACGGAGATCCGGTTCGCCGACCTCGAGAGCTTCGATGCGTGGCGGGCGGCTCAGCGCGGCGCTGCCCCCGCCGTGGCCGGGGTCCGTCACGGCCCCGCCGCGCGCGTGTTACGTGCGTTGAAGCACGCGACGATGGTCGACTTATACCTGCCCAACGTCCTTGGGCTGGTCCGGTCGGCCGTGCGCCGGCTTCGCGCGGCGCGGCCCGGACCCGTGCTTCTGATGGCCTCGTCGCCGCCGTTCTCCTTGGCGGTGGCGGCAGCCGCCGTGCGGGCCCTCGCGCCGGACCGCGTGGTGTTCGCCGTGGACATGCGTGATGCATGGGCCCTGCACGACGCACTGGGTGGTTTCGCACCGTTGCGCCGGGCCATCGAGCGGCGCGTCCTGCGCGCGGCCCACGACGTGACGACGGTGTCGCACGGTCTCCGGCGCGAGTTTCAGGCCGAGTACGGGATCGAGGCCGGCACGCTGTACAACGTCGCCACCCATTACTTCGTCGTCCCCCCGTCCGAACCGGTCGATTGGTCCGCGGTCCATCCCGCGCTCCGGTCGGACCGCCGCACCCTGCTGTATACCGGGAGCACCCCCGACGGATTCTACGACGTCGAGACCTTTGTGGGGGGCGTGCGGACGTTGCGCGAACGCGACCCGGCCCTCGCGGACCGCGTTCAGTGTGTGTTCGTGGGTGCGTGTGAGCCGATCGCGGCCGAGGCCCGCCGCCAAGGGGTGACCGAGCCCGCCCTCGTCTTCGTCGACCACCTCCCGCAGCCACGCGTGCAGGCGTTGCAGCAGGCGGCCGACGCGCTGTTGTTCCTGGCGTTTCGGGGGATCGGCAACCGCGGCGTGGTGTCCACGAAGCTGTTCGAGTATTTCGCCCTCGGACGTCCCGTCGTGGCGGTGTCCGTCGACCCGGGCTCGGACGTGGACCACCTTCTGCGACGATACGCGGGTCACGCCGAGTACCTTCGCTCGCCGGAAGATGTCGCCGCCGCGCTTGCGGGTTTGGCGGCAGACGGCGGGGTGAGCTTGCCCCGGGTGCGCAACCCCGACACCCTGCGGTCCCTCCTGGACGGCTACCGCGACCGAGCCGCCGCGCTCCTGGCGAGCTGAACGCGGTGTTGCGCTGGATCACTGATGCCCGGCACGGCGCCGGGATCCTGGCGACTCTCGTCCTCGTGGGCTACGCGGCGAGCGGCTTCGTCGTCTACCGTCAGCTCGGGGTCACCCACTTCCTCGAGCTTGCCCGCCTGTGCGGTGTCGCCGCCGCGTGCATCTACGTGTCGTCCAGAGTCCCGCTCGCGGACTGGTTGCTGCGCACCCGCCACCCCAGGCTCGTCCTGCCGGAACGCGCCTTCGTGGGCGCGGTGTGGGCACTCTTTGCCGGCTTCGTGCTGACCGCGTGGCTGACGGCGGAACGGATCCCACTGGTGGCGGCGCTCGCGGGTGCGGACCCGGACACGCTAAAGGTGCTCCGCGAGCAGTTTTTGAAGGCGAGGACGGGCGTCCAAGCGAGCTTCGTGTACGTCAATGCGTTGTTCGCAGGGGCGTTGGTACCCTACTGCCTGGCGCGCATGTTTTGGCGGCGCTGGCCCACGCGATGGCTCGCCTTCGGCTTCTTCCTGGTCTACTGCATCAGCTTCCTCGAGAAAGCTTTCTTCTTCAAGGCGGCCTTCCCGCTCTTGTACTTGTTGCTCCAACAGCAGGTGCGCGGGCGGGTGCGGATTCCCTCGACCGCGGTGATCGGGGGACTCGGGGCGCTCCTGCTCATCGTCACCGTGCTGGCCGGCACGCCCGACGGCGCGGCCTCGGGCGGAAGCTTTTTCAGCACCGAGTTCGCCGGGCAGGGTGCCCTGGGCCTGCTGCTCTGGCGGTCGGTTGCCATCCCGCTCGTCACCGCAGCGGACGCCCTTCGCGTCTTCGCGGACGACTTCGGCGGCCGGCCCTTGCTTGGCGCGACCAGCACGGCGCTTGCGGCCCTGCTCGGGCAGCCCCGCGTGGAGTTCGAGCGCCTCGTGTTCTTCGCCCAGTGGGGCCAAAATGAGACGGGGACGGGCTCGGCCAACTCGGTGTTCGTCACCGAGGCCTTCATCAACTTCGGGCTCGCCGGGGTCGCCGTGTTCTCGGCCGCCGTCGGTGGGGTGCTGCGACTGTTCGCGGTCTCGCGCGATGAAGCGTTACGGGCGGTCTGGCCACTGTTCGCGCTCGCCGTCTATACGAGTGGGCTCATCGGCGTTTTCCTGAGCAACGGCTTCCTGCTGCTGATCGTTTTCGCACTAGGGGTTCGCCTTGGCCCGTCCCCCACACGACGAGACCGGGCCGTCCCTCCAGGTCCCCCAGCGTCGCCGGCCGCCGCATGAGTCTTGGCGAGGCGCCCCAGATGCCCCAGATGCAGGCACCGACCGCCGGTCGGGTGCTCTTCATCGCCCCGCCGTTCTTCGGGTACGAGCGGGACATGGCCGAGGAGCTGCGGCGCCGGGGGTACGCCGTCGACGAGCTGCGCGATCGCCCGTTCGACACCCCGCTGATGCACGCGGTCACCCGGTACGCCCGGGGCGCCATGATCGGGGCGGCCGACCGACTCTACCGACGCCAGCTCGAGGCGTACGGCAGGTCCGCGTACGACCTCGTGTTGGTGGTGAACGGCCAGACGCTCTCGGAAGCGACGCTGCGTCAGTTACGGGCCGCGTACCCCGGCGCCGCGTTCGTGCTGTACCTGTGGGACTCGCTGGCGAATCGACGCTCGGTCGTGCGCAACCTGCCGTCCTTCGACGCCTGTCTGACGTTCGACGCGGGCGACGCGCGGGAGTACGGGCTCCGCTTTCGCCCGCTGTTCTACGGCCCACGCTTCACCCCCGCGCTCGCCGGGACCCAGCCGAAGTGGGATGTGAGCTTCGTGGGGACGGCGCACACGGATCGGTACGCGGTGGTGCGGCGGGTGTCCGCGGCGATCGGGGCGTCGCCGCGGCGCTACTGGTATCTGTACCTGCAAGCGCCATGGGTGTATTACGCGAATAAGGTGGTGAACCCGGCGCTACGCGGCGCCCGGCGCCGAGAGTTCGCGTTCACGCCGCTCAGCAAGGCGCAGCTTGCTGACGTGTATCGCCAATCCGCGGCGGTGCTGGACATCGAACATCCCCGACAGACCGGCCTTACCGCCCGCCCGTTCGAAACGCTCGGCTCCGAGAAGAAGCTGATCACGACGAGCGCGCGCGTCCGCGAGTACGAATTCTTCGACGCGCGCAACATCCACGTCATCGACCGCGCGCGCGTCACGGTGCCTGCCGACTTTCTGCGCACCCCCTACATGCGCCCACCGTCGGACGTGTACGCCCGGTACAGCGTGGCCGGCTGGCTCGACGAGGTGCTGAACGCGGCGGCAATCCGGGGGGCGGGCAGGTGAGTCGGGTGCTGGTCACCGGCGCGACCGGCTTCGTCGGGCGCGCCGTGTGCGCCGCCCTCGCGCGGGCCGGGTACCAGGTCACCGCGGCGGTGCGCACCAGCGGCGCCGTCGTGGCCGACGCCGCGGCGACGCGGGTAGTCGGGGAGATCGGGGCGGACACACGGTGGGAGCCCGCGCTCGCCGGCGTCGACGCCGTGGTGCACCTCGCCGGCCGCGCCCACCAGCTCCGGGACCGCTCGGGCGATCCGCTCGCGGCGTTCCGGGCCGTCAACGCCGCGGGGACTGCCGCGCTTGCCCGCCAGGCGGCCGCCGCTGGTGTCCGGCGGCTTGTATTCGTGAGTTCTATCGGCGTGCACGGCGACCGGGCCGAGCACCCGATCACCGAGGCGACACCGATCGCGCCGCACACGCCCTACGCCGCCTCCAAGGCCGAAGCGGAGGCGGCGGTGTGGGACGTTGCCAGGGCGACCGGGCTCGAAGCGGTGGTGGTGCGGCCGACCCTGGTGTACGGGCCCGGGGCGCCGGGGAACATCGCGCTGCTGCTCCGGGCCCTGGCGCGAGGCGTACCGCTGCCGCTCGCGCACGTCCGCAACCACCGCACGCTCCTCGATCGCGAGGCGTTGGCGCAGCTCCTCGTCCTGACGGCCACGCACCCGGCCGCCGCCGGTCAGACGTTTGTGGCCGGCGACGCGACCGACGTCTCCACCCCCGACCTGATCCGCGCGCTCGCCGAGGGGATCGGCCGGCCGGCGCGCCTCCTCCCGCTCCCGGTCGCGCCGCTGGCCGCGCTCGCCCGCGCCGTCGGTCGGGAGGCGACCTGGCGTCAGCTCGCGGGGTCCCTGCGGGTGTCGTCGGCGCACGCGGCGACGCGGCTCGGCTGGGTCCCCGCGCGCGACGTGCACTCGGCGCTCGCCGCCGTGGGCCGACATTTCCGCGCCCATCAGACGTGAGCGCGCTCGGGACGACTGGGTGGGCGCTGGGCGCGGTCGGGGCGGCCGTGGTCGCGCTCCTTGCTGGCAGGCTTCGCGTGACCGTACGGCGCTACGCCGTGGCAACGGGCCTGACCGACGTCCCGAACACGCGCAGCTCGCACCTCGTGCCGACCCCCCGGGGCGGCGGCCTGGCGATCGTGGCGGCGTTCCTTGGCGCCACGATCGCGCTGGCCGCCACCGGGGTCGTCGCCTGGCGCGACGCGGCGGCGCTGGCGATCGGGGGCGCCGCGGTGGCCCTGGCGGGTTACCTCGACGACCGGCGCGGGGTCAGCGCGCGGGTGCGGTTCGCAGTCCACGCCGCCGCGGCGGTCAGTGCGCTCGCCCTGCTCGGCGGGCCGCCGTCGCTCGCGTCGGCGGGGCTGGCGTGGGTCCGCGGGCCGGTGGGGTGGATCGCGGCGACGGTCGCGGCCGTGTGGCTGGTCAACCTGTACAACTTCATGGACGGGATCGACGGCATCGCGGCCGGCGAGGCGGCGAGCGTCGGCGCGGGGGCGGCCGCCGTCGCCGGACTCCTCGGCGCGTCGGCGGGCGCCGTGCTGTGGCCGATGCTTCTCGCCGCCGCCGCCCTCGGGTACCTGTGGGGCAACCGGGGCCGCGGCCGCATTTTTCTGGGCGACGTGGGCAGCGGGTTCTTGGGGTGGTGTATGGCGGCCCTGCTGCTCTGGAGCGCGCGCGTCACGCCCGCGCTGTTCTGGCCGTACGTGATCTTGCTTGGCGTCTTCATGGTGGACGCGACGTTGACGCTGTTGCGGCGCCTCATGCGCGGCGAGCGCGTGACGCAACCGCACCGGAGCCATGCCTACCAGCGGGCCGCGCGTCGCGTCGGACGCCACGCCCCGGTGAGCGCGGGGGCGGCGCTCCTCACGCTCGCCTGGCTGTTCCCCCTGGCCGTGACCGCCGCCCGGCGGCCGGCCCTGGGCGCTGCGGTCTTCGCCGTGGCCGCAGCCCCGCTCGTCCTGCTCTGGTTAGTCTTCGGCGGCGGAACCCCGGACGAGCCCACCCCGGTCGCGCCGCCCGCTTTCCCCTGACGGATCACGTGTCCACGTACGCCTCGCCGGTTTCCTCAGGCCCACCCGCCGCCCCAACGCCCCCCGGCGACCCCGTCGACGACGCGCCACCTGGCGTCTACGACGTGAGCGTCGGCGACATCGTGCGGGTGGTGCGCACCGGCTGGCGCCGGATCGCCGCGTTCGCGCTCGTCGGCGCGCTCATCGGCGTGGCGTTCTGGGCGGCGACGCCCCGCCGCTACCTCTCGGCGGCGTCGCTGGTGCCGCAGGCACGGCGGGGGCAGGCGGGGCTTTCGGGCATCGCGGCCCAGTTCGGGATCTCGCTGCCACAAGGCGGGGACGGCGGGCTCAGCCCCGCGGTCTACGCGAGTCTTCTCCGCTCGCGCGAGCTACTCGGCGCGCTCGTCGACCAGCCGATCGTGGGCCCCGGGGGCCAACCCGCGCGCATCGCCGACCTCTACGACGTGCCGGGGCGCACCCCCACCGTGCGCCGGGACAACACCATCAAGCGTCTCCAAAAGCTCGTGTCGTCGACGGCCGACGCGAAGACGGGCGTCGTCGACCTGGTCGTGCTCGCGCCGCAGCCGTGGGTGGCGCAGCAGGTGAACCTGCGGCTGATCGACCTCCTCAACCGCTTCAACCTCGTCAGCCGGCAGAGTCAGGCCGCGGCCGAGCGGCGGTTCACGGAGCGCCGCCTCAGCGAGGTGCGGGCCGATTTGCGCACCGCGGAGAATCGCCTACAGCAGTTTCTGCAGGGGAACCGCGAGTTCCGCGGCTCGCCCGAGCTCACGTTCACGCAGGAACGCCTCGGGCGCGACGTCTCACTGCAGCAGCAACTCTTCACCGTGCTCGCCCAGGCCTACGAGCAGGCCAAGATCGAGGAGGTCCGGGACACGCCGGTCATCACCGTGCTCCAGCGCCCGGAGGTGCCGGTCACGCCCGAGAAGCGCGGGTCCGTCGTGAAGACGCTCGGCGGCTTCACCGTGGGTGCGCTGGTCGGGCTGGTCGTCGCAATCGCCGGCGACCTGCGCCGGCGGACGGCGGCGCCCGCGGTCCCTTGACACGAGCGGACCCCCGCCGGGCCGCGGCCCGGGCTGCCACACCTCGCCCCCGAGCGGGCCGCCGGTGAGTGGGATTCTCCGCTGGGCCGGGAGTATCGCGGCCGGGACCGCGGTCGGGCAGGGCATTGTGATGCTGGCCACGCCGTGGCTGGCCCGGGTGTATACGCCGGCCGACTTTGGCGGCCTCGCCCTGGTGAGCACCGTCAGCAACTTGGCGGCAACGGCGGGCCCGCTCCGCTTCGACCTCGCCGTCCCGACCGTCCCGGCATCCGAGGTCCGCGGGCTGGTCGCCGCCTCGCTGGGGGCTGCCGCCGTCCTCGCTGCCGCCGCGGGGATCGTGGTCCTCGCCGCGGGGCGCACCGGCCGCCTCGCCGCGCTGCCGCCGGGCGTCGCGGGCGCGGCGCTGGTCGCGGGCGGGGTGTTCCTGCCGGCGGCCTACCAGGCCGCCGCGGCGCTGCTGCTGCGACGTCGCAGCCCCGCGGGGCTGGGCTTCGTGCGCGGCTCACAGGGCGTGCTGTTCACCGCGCTGGCCGCGACGCGGGCGGCCGGCTTGCTGTGGGCGCACGTCCTGTCATGGGCCGCCGGGCTCGTCGCCCTGCGCGAGGTGGCCCGGCGCCGACGGCCCGACGACGTCTCCGCCCGAGAAGCGGTGCGCCGTCACTGGCGCTACCCGGCGCTCAGTCTGCCCGGCGCCGTGCTCGACGTGGTCGGTTACAGCCAGGTGGTGTGGGTGATCACGGCGGCGTACGGCGCGGCGGCCTTGGGGCAGTACGCCCAAGTGCAGCGGCTGATCGCGGCGCCCCTGATGCTCGTGAGCGCGAGCCTCGGGCAGGTGCTCTTGCGGAACAGCGCCCCTCTCGCGGACGACCCGACGGCGCTCGCCGCGCTCGCCGGTCGCGTGTTCAGCCGCCTGTGCGCCGCGGCGGCGGTCCTCTTGGCCGCCGTGGCGGTCGCGGGCGAACCGGCGCTCCGGCTCGTCCTCGGTGGCCAGTGGCTGGTTGACGGGGGGTTCCTGTTCGCGGTGGCCCTCGCAGTCTGCGTGCGGGCGTGCGTCTCCCCCCTGAGCGTGTTGCTGCTGACCCGGCGGCGCTTCGACCTGGCGCTCGGCTGGCAGGCGGCGTACTGCGTGTCCGCCGCGACCATGCTGCGCCTCGCGGCCGGCCGCCTCACGTTCCGCGAGTTTTGCGCGGCGTACGCGGCGCACGAGGTCGCATTCTACGCGGCGTACTCCGCGCTGATTTGGTACGCGCTGCGGTCGCCCCGCGTGCCGCTCGGGGCCGCCCCCGCAGTCACCGACCCTTAACCCGCGGCGCCCGCCGCGCTCCCCGCATGCTCCTCCTGACCGGCGCCGCCGGATTCATCGGGTCCAACTTCGTCCACGTCTGGGCCCGCAACAGCGACGAACCGCTCGTCGTGCTCGACAAGCTGACCTACGCCGGCAACCCCGCGAATCTGGACGCGCTACCGGCCGGCCGGCGCCCGCGGCTCGTGCAGGGAGACATCGGGGACCGCGCCCTCGTCGGGCGGCTCCTTGACGAGTTGCGCCCGCGGGCGGTCGTGAACTTCGCCGCCGAGTCGCACGTGGACCGCTCCATCCGCGGCCCGGAGGCGTTCGTCGAGACGAACGTGGTGGGCACGTTCCGGCTCCTCGAGGCCGTCCGCGCGCACTGGGCCGCCCTCTCCGACCCGCAGCGCGACGCGTTCCGGCTACTGCACGTGAGCACCGACGAGGTGTACGGCACGCTCGGCCCGGACGCCCCGCCGTTCCGCGAGGACACGGCGTACGCGCCCAACAGCCCCTACGCCGCCAGCAAGGCGGCCAGCGACCACTTCGTGCGGGCGTGGGTGCACACCTACGGGATCCCGGCCGTGACAACCAACTGCAGCAATAACTACGGCCCGTACCACTTTCCCGAGAAGCTCATCCCGCTCGTGATCACCAACGCACTCGCCGGGCGAACCCTGCCGGTCTACGGCGACGGCCAACAGATCCGCGACTGGCTGTTCGTCGAGGACCACTGCCGGGCCATCGCCCGGGTGCTGGCGGCTGGCCGGGTCGGGGAGACCTACAACGTCGGCGGGCGGAGCGAGCGGACGAACCTCGCAGTCGTCCAGACCGTGTGCACCTTACTCGACGACCTTCGGCCCCGGGCGGACGGACGGCCGTACGCGGAGCAGATCCGGTTCGTGGCCGACCGCCCGGGCCACGACCGCCGCTACGCCGTGGACGCGACCAAGATCGAGCGGGAGCTTGGGTGGGTGCCGGCCGAGACGTTCGAGTCGGGGCTGCGGAAGACCGTGGCCTGGTACCTGGCGCACCCCGAGTGGGTGCACGCGGTCGCGTCGGGTGCGTACCGGGCCTGGGTGGCCGAGCAGTACGCGGGGACCGGCGCGTGACCCCGACGGCTCGTCCGGGGCAGGCGGCCTCCGTCGATAGCGCGCGGTGCGGCATCGTGCTCGCCGGGGGGAGCGGGACGCGGCTCTACCCGGCTACGCAGGCAGTGTCGAAGCAACTGTTGGCCGTGTACGACAAGCCGATGATCTACTACCCGCTGAGCACGCTGATGCTCGCGGGGATCCGCGACGTGCTGGTGATCTCCACGCCGGCCGACACGCCGCGCTTCGCCGAGCTGCTGGGCGACGGCGCGCAGTGGGGGATGCACATCCGCTATGCCGTGCAGCTCCGCCCCGAGGGGCTGGCGCAGGCGTTCGTCATCGGGCGGGACTTCGTGGGCGGGCGCGCGAGCGCGCTCGTGCTCGGCGACAACATTTTCTACGGGCACGACTTCGTCCCGCAGCTCCGGGCCGCGGACGCCGCACCCGACGGGGCGACGGTCTTCGCCTACCACGTCCACGACCCGGAGCGGTACGGGGTGGTCGAGTTCGACGACGCAGGGCGCGCGCGCAGCATCGAGGAGAAGCCGGCCCGCCCGCGCTCGAGTTGGGCGGTGACCGGACTGTACTTTTACGACCCCGAGGTGTGCGACGTCGCCGCCGCGGTGGCCCCGAGTGCGCGGGGCGAGCTGGAGATCACCGACGTGAACCGGGCGTACCTGGAGCGCGGCGCGCTCCGCGTCCAGCAGATGGGGCGCGGCTTCGCCTGGCTCGACACCGGTACGCACGACAGCCTGCTCGATGCGGCGCAGTTCATCGCCACCCTCCAGCGGCGGCAGGGCCTGATGATCGCCTGCCCCGAGGAGATCGCCCGCCACAACGGCTGGATCTCGGACGCCGACCTGGTCGCGCTGGCCGAACCGCTACGGAAGAATGCCTACGGTCAATACCTGCTCTCCCTCGTGGCCTGACCCATGCCCCTGCGTGTGACGCCCACCGACCTCCCCGGGGTAGTGATCGTCGAACCCGCGGTGTTCGATGACCCGAGGGGCTACTTTTTCGAGAGCTTCAATGCGCGCGAATTCGCCGAGGCCACCGGCGTCGACCGGCCCTTCGTTCAAGACAACCAGTCGCGGTCGGCGCGCGGAGTGCTGCGGGGGCTCCACTTCCAGGTCCGGCGGCCGCAGGGGAAGCTGGTGCGCGTGCTCCGCGGTGAGATCTTCGACGTCGCCGTCGACCTGCGCCGGTCGTCGCCCACGTTCGGTGGGTGGACGGGCGTCCGGCTCTCCGATGCGAACCGCCGCCAGTTGTGGGTACCCGAAGGCTTCGCCCACGGCTTCCTCGTGGTCAGCGAGCACGCGGAGCTGTTGTACAAGACTACGGACTACTGGGACCGCTCGGACGAGCATGCCATCGGCTGGTCGGACCCCGAGCTTGGCATCGCCTGGCCGGCCGAAGCCATCGATCCGGCGACCGGTCCGGTGCTCTCGCCCCGGGATGCAACCGCACCGGGCTTCGCGACGTCGCCGACGTACGACTGATCGGGGACCCGGGGGGCTGCCGCGGCTCCCCCGTTCGCCCCTGTGCTCGGCGGGATCGCAGGGTTACCGTGTGTGTGGCGGCGGTGCTGCGACCATCGCCCGGACCCTCTTCGCTGGCTAATGGCGCTGGATACCGCTCGGCGGCTCCGCAACCGACATCTGCTCGCTGCTGATCTCCTGGCGCTCCCGGCCTGTGCGGTCGCGGCGTTCGCGCTCCACTATGGCGCGGGCTTCTTCGGCGCCGCGGGCGCCCGGCTGATGCTCGCCCTGTTGCTCGTCGCCGTGCCGGTGCAGGCGTTCGCGCTCGTCCGGCTCGGACTCTACACCCGCCTGTGGCGCTACGCCGGCCAGAGCGATCTCGAACTGCTCTGCGTGGCGGGGACGGTCTCGGGAGCGGTAGCCGTGCTCGCGGGGGCGACGGTGCCGCGGCTGGTGCTGGGACCCGCCGGCGTGATCCCGGGGTCGGTCCTCGTCCTGTATGCCCTCCTCGCGGCGGTCACGATGGCGGTGCCGCGGCTGTTGGTGCGGCGCGCCGGCCGCCGGACCTGGGGTCGCCGCCGCGCCGACGCGGGCATCCGCCGGGTGCTCATTGCCGGGGCCGGATCGGCCGGGGCCGCCGTCGTCCGCGAGTTGGCGCAGCATCCCGAGGCCGACCTGGTCCCCGCCGCCTTCGTCGACGACGATCCCATCAAGCGAGGCCGCCACCTGCACGGCATTCCGGTCGCGGGCGGGTTGGACGACATCCCGGCCCTCGCGCGCCGGCTGCTCGTGGACGAGGTCATCGTCGCCATGCCGTCGTCGTCCGGCGCCGTCACGCGCCGGGTGATGGAGGCCGCCGTGCGCGCCGGCCTGCCCGCGCGCACGGTGCCGGGGCTGTATGAACTCGTGAGCGGGCGCAAGTCGGTGAGCGCCCTGCGCAACGTGGAGATCGCCGACCTGCTCCGGCGCGACTCGATCACGACCGACCTCGGGCAGGTCCGCACGCTCGCGCACGGGAAGACGGTACTGGTCACCGGGGCGGGCGGGTCGATCGGCTCGGAGCTGTGCCGGCAGGTCGCCACCCTCGGCCCGAAGCGACTCGTCGTGCTCGGGCGCGGCGAGAACAGCGTGTTCGAGCTGTTGCAGGACCTCGCCGTGTCGCACCCGGGCGTCCAGGTCGAGCCGGTGATCGCGGACATCCGCGACCGGGTCCGGTTGGAGCGGGTCTTCGCCAGCGTCCGCCCGGACACGGTGTTCCACGCGGCGGCGCACAAGCACGTCCCGCTGATGGAGCAGAACGTGGCAGAGGCCATCCTGAACAACGTGCTCGGCACGCAGGTGGTCGCCGAGCTCTCGTCGCGGCATGGCTGCGAGCGCTTCGTGCTCATCTCGAGCGACAAGGCGGTGCGCCCCTCGAGCGTGATGGGCGCCACGAAGCGGCTCGCCGAGGGCGTGTTGCAGCGGGTGGCGGTCGGGTCGCGGTGCCGGTTCATGGCCGTCCGGTTCGGGAACGTCCTGGGGAGTCGGGGAAGCGTCATCCCGACGTTCCTCCGCCAGATCCAGCAGGGTGGGCCGGTGACCATCACCCACCCGGAGATGCGCCGGTACTTCATGACCATCCCCGAGGCGGTGCAACTCGTCCTGCAGGCCGGGGCGATGGGCGACGGCGGGGAGGTGTTCGTACTGGACATGGGCGACCCGGTGCGGGTCCTCGACCTCGCGCGGGACCTCATCCGCCTGTCCGGGCTCACGGAGGGGCAGGACGTCGACATCCGGTTCAGCGGCATGCGACCCGGCGAGAAGTTGTACGAGGAGTTGTTCTTCAACCACGAGAACGCTTCGCCGACCGATCATCCAAAGGTGCTACGGGCGCGCAACGCGGCCCTCGACCTTCGCGGTCCCATGTCGATCGAGGCGCTGATCGCGCTGGCCGCGCGGAACGCTCCGAGCGATGAGCTACGGCGTGGGATCAAGGGGTTGGTGCCCGAGTACACGGGCCTAACGGGCGTGGCGAAGGAGGACCGCCCGCGCCACGAGGCGCTCACCGCTGCGCGCGCGCAGGTCGGGGCGGCCGACCTCGCGCACGCGCGGTAGGATCGACCCCGGCCTCACCGAGGCCGCGCGGGCGAGATCGGGTAGTCCTGTCGCGTGGGCCAGGGGCGGCGCTCCGCGCGTCGCCGTCGTCCACGAGTGGTTGGACACCTACGGCGGCGCCGAGCGGTGCCTGGAGCAGATCCTCCACGTGCTCCCCGACGCCGACCTGTTCAGCGTCGTCGACTTCCTGCCCGACGGTGAGCGCAGCTTCATCGGCGGCCGGCGCGCGCGGACCACGTTTGTCCAACGACTCCCGCTGGCGCGGCGGGCCTTCCGGGCGTACCTGCCCCTCATGCCGCTGGCCGTCGAGCAGCTCGACCTTAGCGCGTACGACCTCGTCGTTTCGAGCAGCCACGCGGTCGCCAAGGGGGTGCTCGTCCGTCCGGACGCCCTGCACGTCTGTTACTGCTACTCCCCCCTGCGCTACGCGTGGGACCTGCAGCACGACTACCTGCGCGAGGCCGGGCTCGCGCGCGGCCCGCGGAGCTGGGTCACCCGCGCCCTGCTGCACCGCCTGCGCGCGTGGGACGTGCGGTCGGCCGCGGGGGTGGACGCCTTCGTCGGCATCTCGCACTTCATCGCGCGCCGGATCCGACGCGCGTACCGCCGAGACGCCACGGTCGTCTACCCGCCCGTGGACTTGGGGCGCTTCCAGCCGTTAGGCGGCGGGGCGCCCCGCGGAAACTACTACGTCACGGCGTCGCGCTTCGTGCCCTACAAGCGGGTGCCGATGATCGTCGAGGCGTTCCGCGGCCTGCCCGACCGCGAACTCGTCGTGATCGGCGACGGCCCGCAGCGGCGGGAGGTAGCGCGGGCCGCCGGACCGAACGTCCGTCTTCTCGGGCACGTGGCCACCGCCGACCTTGCGCGGTGGGTGGCTGGCGCGCGCGCCTATGTGTACGCCGCGGTCGAGGACTTCGGAATCGCGCCGATCGAGGCGCAGGCGGCGGGGACGCCAGTGATCGCGTTCGCCGGCGGGGCGCTCCCCGAGACCATCCGCGGCCTCGACGCCCCCGAGCCGACGGGCGTGTTGTACGACGCCCAGACGCCCGAGGCCATCCGCGACGCGGTGGCGCGGTTCGAAGCCTACCAGCCGGGAATTACCCCGGAGGCGTGTCGGCGCAACGCCGAGCGGTTCACAGAGGCGCGCTTCCGGCGGGAGTTCGCCGCGGCGCTGTCGGACCGCTGGGCGGCCTTGCAGCGCGACGTCGGGGCCGGGCGGGGAGACGACGAGCGGGCCGCGGTCGCGAGCGGCTCGGCGCGTTAGGCCGCCGGCGGCGTCAGATCGCCCCGCGGCGCCCGATCACGGCGCCCACGGTGCGGACGAGGACTCTTAGGTCGCGGGCGAGCGACCAGTGCCGCACGTACTCCAGCTCCACGCCGGCGCGCGCGGGGTAGCCCAGGCGGTTGCGGCCAGCCACGGCCCACGCCCCGGTGATGCCCGGGCGCACCGAGAGCAGCACGCGGCGGTCGCGCACGGCGTAGTGCAGCAGCTCGTCCTCGACGATCGGGCGCGGACCGACGAGCGCCATGTCGCCGCGGAGCACGTTCCAGAACTGCGGCAGCTCGTCGAGGCTGGTCAAGCGCATGAACCGCCCGAGCCCCGTGACCCGTTCGTCGGCGTGCGACGGGAGCTTGAACCCGTTGGCGCAGTACGCCGCGCGGAGCGCCGGGTCGGCCTGGAGAAACGCCTCCGCGTCGGCGCGCATCGTCCGCAGCTTAAAGCAGCGGAACGGGCGCCCGTCGCGACCGAGCCGCGTGTGCGCGAACAGGACGGGGCCGGGCGACGAGAGCTTGATGCACGGGGCCAGCAGCGCGACGATCGGGGCGGCGAGCAGCAGGCCCACGAACGCCCCGATCACGTCGAGCACCCGCTTGGCGACCGCCTGCCAGCCGGTGCGCCCCGGTGAGTCCGCCCACGCGTTGGCCGGGAGGACTGCCGGCTCGCCGTGAGGACGGGCGCGGGCCGTCCGCGCCGCGCCCGCCGACCGGCCGACCGGCACCGTGCGGCTCAGCGCTCGCCCGGCCGAACTCAGCCCCGCGAGTCCGACCAGACCGAGATCCCCGGCCGGCCGGAGCCCCGGGGCGTCTACCACCGCGATGTCAGAGGGCCCGACGTCAGGCGCGGAGACGCGCTCGAGACGCGCGGGTCGGCTGCGTGGCATGCAGAAATCGCTGGTGGTCGGCGGCGTCCGGTGCAACCGGGTCGGCGCGCGCCGGGACGGGGCATCTCCCAGGGCGCGGGTGGAAGCCCCCAGCGCCCGCCGCCATAACCTACACTGGCAGCGCGCGCGGTAACAGCAACAGTGGTGCCCGGTGTTGGGGACGAGACGCATGGGGGCGGGCGGGCGCCGCGACTTCTCTACACGACGCACCCGTCACCCGGGGTGCCCAACGGCCCGCGCGGCAGATGACGACTCGAGCGCGTGGCGCACGGCTGCGCCCACGCGAGCCGCCGTGACGCGCTCGATGCAGCATGGCGTCTCGCACGCGCGGTGCTGTCCGGAGGCGTCGTCCACACAGGGCGCCGGACTCACCGGCGACCAGATGGCGTGCACGTTGGCCCGGCGCGGCGCGGCCACGCGTGGGTCGGTGGGGCCGAACACGGCGACGATCGGCGTCTGAGTCGTGGCGGCCAGGTGCATGAGGGCCGAGTCATTGCCGAGGAACGCGGCCGACCGGGCAATCGCGGCGCGCGCGCCGAACAGGTCGGTGTGCCCCACCAGATCGTGCACGCGACCGCCGGGCAGCGCGGCCGCGACCACGCCGGCCTCGGCGGCGTCGCCGGGACCACCCAAAAGGAGCACACCAAGCGCGGGGTCGGTCGCGAGCGCCTCCGCGGCGACCACTGCGAACCGTGCCGGTGCCCACCGCCGGCTGGCCATCGTCTCCTTGGCGTTGCGGCCCCCGCCAGGCGCGACGGCCAGCCAGCGCGTGGGGCGCCCCGGCCCGCGCGGCAGCGCGAGTTCGGTCTCGGGCCAGGGGACCGCGATCCCCGCGTCAGGGTCGGCGCTGCCCGCCCGCACGGCGTCCCGGTATCGCGCTTCGCGGTGCTGCCTGGCGTCCACCGGCACTGGATGCGTGAGCAGGCGCGCGCCGGCCCCCCGCGCGAGCCCCGCCCGGACTGGGGCCCCGGACGCGCGGGCGAGCAGGGCGTAGACCGGGGCCGCCTTGAGCGTGATGGCCACCTCGGGACGGGCGCCGCGGGCGGCGCGCGCGAGGCGGAGGAGGAGGGTCGCGCGCGCGGTCGGGTTCCCGTGGTACGCGACGGAGACGTCGAACCCCACGGTCGCGTCGACCAGCCCGAGCGGTGCGACGAACCCGGCCAGCGCGGCGTCGGTGAGAAGCGTGACGTGGGCGCCGGGCCAACTCCCGCGCACGGCTGCGAGCGCCGGGAGCGCCTGCACCACATCGCCTAACGCGCCCGGGTGCACGAGCAGGACGCGGCCCGGCGGGCGGCCGCCGCGGGCAGTGGGCGCGGCAGGTCGTGACGGCATGGGCGCAAAGTAGGGCACCCCGACGCCCGCCGGCGGGTACCGACCCGGCGGCCTTGCGGTCGCTCGGCTGCCCCGCAGGCGTTAGCGTTGACGGTGAGCGCCGCGGCGCGGGCGAGCCCGTCGCCCGCGTCGTCACTCCGGAGCCCCGTCCGCGGGCCCCGGCTTCCGTCGTTCCTTCCCGTGTCCTTGGTGTCTTCCCTTACGCGATCGCGACGTCGCGCGCTGCTGCCGGTCGCGCTGTGCGCCGCCGGCGCCTGCGCGCACAACGGCGGCGAGGCCGCGCTCGCGGCCTCCCTCGACCCGTCCGCGGCGGGCGCGGCCGCCCGCGCCGCCGCCGTGGGCGTCGCCGTGGGCGACCGGGTGCGCGTGCACGCCTGGCGTGAGCCGCAGTACAGCGACGACCAGCTCGTGGTCGACTACGCCGGCCAGATCACGCTGCCGCGGGTCGGGGCGCTGCCCGTGGCCGGTCTCACGGTCGGCGCGCTGCAGGATTCCGTTCGCGGGCGCTACGCGCAGTACCTGCGCGACCCCGTGGTCACGGTGACCGTGCTGCGCCGTGTCGGGTTGCAGGGCGAGGTGCGCTCCCCCGGCCTCTACTACGTCGACCCGACTACCTCGCTCCGCGACCTCATCACGCAGGGCGGCGGGCTCACCGAGGCGGCCAACGCGGGGCGGGTGTCGCTCGTGCGCGCCGGGCGCGCGGTGGGCGTCGGGGCCGCGGCCCGGGCCGGCGCGCCGCTGGCCGACCTGCGCTCGGGCGACGCGATCGTAGTTGGGCGCCGGAGCTGGCTCTCGCGCAACGCGCTGGCGGTGGTGAGCACGTTAGGCCTCGTGGTGTCGGTCGCCGTCCAGGTCTTCCGCCGGTGAGGGCCCCGCGATGACCACGCCCACCGCCAACGGGAACGGGACGGGCCACCCGGCAGCCCTGTCACCCGCGCCGCCCCCCCCTCGCGCGACGCCTCGTTGGACGCCGGGCCCGGCCGCCGCGGGCGGCGGGGCCGAGGAGTCGATCGAGCTCTCCGCCGTCGTGCGGACGCTGGCGCGGGGGTGGCGGACGCTCCTGCTCTGGGGGGCCGGCGGCGTGCTGGTTGGTCTGCTCGTGCTGGTCGTGGTCCGTCCCTGGTATCGCGCCACGGCCTCCGTGCTGGTCCGCAATGCCAACGACCCGACGGGCTCGCTGCTCTCGCGCTTCGGCCTCGCGGGCGACGTCGCCGGCGCGGCCGCGGGCGGGGCGCTGGGTGGCGTGCTCAAGTCGTCGCTGGAAACCGAGGTGCAACTCCTGGGCAGCCGCGAGCTGGGCGGATTGGTCTCCGACTCGCTGTCGCTGCAGGCGCGGGTCCGGTCGCCCCGCGGGGTGCCGGCGCGGGCGCTGTTCGCGCCCGGGCCCGTCGGCGGCTCCTTCCGCCGGCGGGTGGCCACGTTCACCCGCGAGGGGGCGGGGTACCGCGTGTCGACGGGCGATTCGACGGCCCTGGTCGTGCCCGGCCGCCCGGGCCGGGTGCCTGGCGTCGGGGTGGTCACGCTGCGCGTGGGCGCGCTGCCCGCGCGGTTCGAGGTGCAGTTCGAGGACCGGGAGGACGCCATCACGCGCCTCACCGACCGGCTGAGCGTCGAGAAACTCGGCGGCGACCTCGTGAACCTGCGATACAGCGGCCCGGACTCGCTCACCGCGGCCGAGGTGCCCAACGTAGCCGTCGCCGAGTACCTCGGGCTGCGGCGCACGGTCGACCGCGGCCTCAACGCGCGGCGGTACGAGTTCATGGCCGCGCAGGCCGACTCGGTCGCCGGGCTGCTCGCAAACGCCGAGGACGCGCTCCGCGCGGAGCAGGAGCGCTCGGGCGTGGTCGACCCCGAACTGAGCGGCAAGACCGGGCTGGAGGCCCTGCGGGAGGTCCGCACCCAAGTGGTCACCCTCGAGGCGGAGCGGCGCGCGGCGCGCGCGCTGCTCGGCTCGGTGGAGCGGGGTACGCTCAGCCCGCGCGAGTTGACGGCGTTCCCGAGCTTCCTCCGCTCGCCGGGCATCAACAGCGTGCTCGGCCAGATCAACACGCTCGAGGTCGAGCGCACGCGCCTCCTGGGGTCACGAACCGAGCGCGACCCCGACGTCGCGGTCCTCGCGCGCAGCATCGCGGATTTGGAACGCGGACTGCTCCCGCTGGCGCGGACCTACGCGGGGTCGCTCGACCGCCAGGCCGAGGCGCTCGCGGAGGAGCAGCGCGCGATCGAGGGGCGGCTTGGGGCACTGCCCCGCGACGCCGAGCGGGCGCTGCGGGGCCAGCGCGACGTGCGGCGGCTCTCGCAGGTGATGATCGGCCTCCAGGCGCAAATGATCGACGCCAAGCTGGCCGCGATCGGCGAGGGCGGGCAGGTGCGGCAGGTCGACATCGCCCGGCCGCCCAAGCGGCCGCTCTTCCCGCGCCCGGTGTGGACGCTCCCGGGCGGACTGGTGCTCGGACTCCTCGGCGGCGTGGTTGCCGTCCTCGGCCGGGGGATGTGGTCGTCCCGGGTGCGGTCCCTGGCAGACGCGGAGCGGGCCGCGCGTCTCCCGGCCGCGCCCCTGACCGCCGGGCAGCCCCTCTGGCTGGGTGGGGCCGATGAGCGGCTGGTCCTCGCGGTCGGCCCGGCCGACGCGGCGGATGTGGCCGCGCGCGCACTGGCCGCCCGCGCGGAGGCGTCGGGCCGACGCGTCGCCGTGTTGGCGGCGGGGGGCGCCGACACGGGCGCCGGCGGAGGCGCGGCGGCGTTCGAGCACGCGCTGGCGCGCGCGATCCCGGCGCACGACCTCGTCGTGGTGACGGCGCCGTCGCTCAACGACCCGCGGGTCCCGGGGGTGGTCGACCGCGGGGCCGCCGTCGCGCTCGTGGCGCGGGCCGGCGCGACGCGCCGCGGCGAGTTGGCCGACGCCGCC
>ERZ1066118.472-NODE-472-length-36642-cov-24.762730_pt1 | contig 36642 bp, 25 predicted proteins | sample MGYA00382765_ERZ1066118 | MGnify/ENA primary metagenome ERZ1066118 (study PRJEB33369, sample SAMEA5778348) | biofilm metagenome | biome: Industrial cooling water; feature: Water cooling tower basin; material: Biofilm | place: United Arab Emirates | collected...
GAGACTTCAAAATCTACCAGTATTTACTCGTAAACCTGTGTCGGATACTATACTTGTAGTCAAAATAAAATGTTTCTGTACGGTTTTGGAATTTTGGTATAGAAATTTCGCCTTATGCAACCGAGGCACCGAGCGTCAAAACCCGCTCTCGCTGTCAAAGTAAAGCCTAGTAAGAGTTATGATAAAGAAATAAAGAATAACGCAATCGTGATAGATACATGACTGAGGGTAACAGTAGCGAAGAGAATCCAATCTCTTGATTATAATTTACGTGGCGAATTAACTGGCGCCGGATGCCATGAGCTGATAGGTTTGCCATGTATAGAACAAGAATACGCTCTACGTAACGAAAGCTAAAGTAAAGTTAATGTTATGTGATAATAATATCCATTGATTGTAAAGTAATTACTGAAACAGCTGTCTTTAATAGACATGCGTTGGATTTTTAACAAAGGCGCCATTGATAATTATGCATTTACGCCAAGAAATTACTGAGAAATTTTCGACATTCGCACAGTTTGAAGCAAACTATTTTACTCAGTGGATATGGGATGGTAAATTACGCCGAAGTATGGAATATAGCCGAGAAAAGTTACCAGAGGCGCCTGTCGAAGATAATTTTTGGATGCTTTTTTGGTATAAAAAATGGCATAAGGGTGAGAATAAGTTGTCTGGTTTACATTTATCGGCGTATTTGCAGGAAGAATGTTACTGGGCTGCAAAACGTATTAATGAAAAATATAGTAGTACACAATATGGGTTAGCTGATTATTTCCAAATGGGGAGTGCGGAAGTTAACAAAATTCTTACATGCTTTAAGCCGGAGATAAATTCTAGTTTAAAGGCTTATGCGTCAATGGCTTTCCCCAGTTTGCTCAAAGATATTTTACGTCGGCGCCAAGAATCTGATATTTGTACTAATTGGAGTTTGTTACGTAAGGTAAGTAGAAAACGTTTGGGAGAAGCTTTACAAAATGCGGGACTAAATCAGCAAGATATCGCACGGTATAAATTAGTTTGGGATTGTTTTAATCAGCTATACGTACCAATTCAAACATCCGGAACGGAACGATTACCAGAACCAGACCAGAAGTTATGGGAAGCAATTGCTACTGAATATAATATAGAACGACAAAGCCTAACAACTCCTGGTGTGGAAATAAAAGCAGAAACTGCACAGCAGTGGATAACGAAAACAGCAACTTGGGTACGCGCTTATTTGTATCCATCTGTTGGTTCTCTTAGCGTTTCTAAATCTGAGGGTGATAGTGGGGAATTGGATGTACCTCAATTGCGCTCTGAGTCGGTATTAACAGAAATTATTGCACAAGAGGAAATAAGAGAACGCAATAATCAACTTATTCAGATGCATCGCGTTTTGATAGAAGCTTTGGAGAAATTAGCTCCTGAGTTACAAGATATGCTGCGAATGTATTATAAGGAACGATTGAATCAAAGTGAGATTGGTGACAAGTTTGGTAAAGCTCAGAATTGGGTATCTCGTCGTCTCAGTAGAGCAAGAGAATTATTGTTGAGCGAATTAATTAAATGGGTTCAAGAACTAGAAAAAAATCAGCCTCGAATGTATACATCGTCAAACCCAAACCAATTAAAAGATGGAACCGTCGCTTTAGAGGAATGGCTCGAAACTCGTAATTGGTGAAATTAAGTGTGTAAAACTTGGCTATAGGAGTATAAACAATGACCTTTTTATTTGCAAGCGCGCGGGAATGGTATTTGGAAATTCCACCTCCAATACAATCAGAAGCTTGGGAGCAAAGTCAGCGACATGGGACACCCAAAAGTCGGTGGAATGCTTATCTGAATAAGATTTGTTTGGTGGCAGTTTTGAAAAGGATACAAAGCGATAATATTCCTGAAGCTAGCGCTTGGTTAAGTTCTTCGCGAATGTCTTCAATTTGGGAAGTTGTAAATGGTAGTGCAATTACTATAGAGTCAAAGAAGATTGTACTAATACCGACTGAGGCTATCGACGATGGTGAATTAGAAGTTCCCCAAGAATGGGTGGATATTCCCAGTTGGGCTGGAGATTATTATATTACCGTGCAAGTCAGACCAGAAGTTGATGGTTTACGAGTTTGGGGTTACACGACGCATCAAGAGTTGAAAGAGAAGGCAGTTTATGATGCGAGTGTTCGTGCTTACTGTATTGACGCAGAAGATTTAACTCGTGATATGGATTCGCTATGGGTAAAATATAGATTATATTCACAGGTGCCAACAAGGGTAGAAGTAGCCCCATTAGCTGAATTATCAACGACTCAAGCAGAAAACTTGATACAGCGTTTAAGCAATTTATCAATTTTGTTTCCCCGTTTATCTGTACCGTTTGCAACCTGGGGAGCGTTATTAGAAAATGAAAACTGGCGCTCTTCACTTTATGAATTGCGTTTGGGACTTACAGCTAATCGAGTATCTGAGCAATTTACACGTTTAAGTAACTGGTTAGCTTCAAGATTTGATACAGTTTGGCAAGCAATCGAAGATATATTTCCTTCGCAACAAGCAGTTAGAAGTTGGAGGAACAATCAAAATCTGATTTTTGATATTGAGCGAGTTAAAGTACTAGATTTTGGCGCCGATAATGGTAGCGAACAAGTTGCATTGTTAATAGGAGTATCACCAGTTAACGGAAGAGAAGTCTCAATTGGCGTACAAGTTCTTCCTACGGGTAATAATATTTACTTACCAAATGCAGTACAAACTCGTCTTCTTGATGAAAATGGTGATGAGGTAGGGCAAGCAAGCGCAGGTGTGACTCAGACAATTAAACTTCAATTTGAGGGTCAAATAGGAGAACAGTTTAGTATAGAAGTTACTTGTGGTAGTAGAAGTATTACGGAGGCTTTTGTCATTTAATTTTTGTTTGATAAAATGTTTATAATATTGTCCAATCTTCCAGTTGTAAATTAGGAACTTTTGCAAAATCTTTACTATTGCGTGTAACTAAAATGCCCTTTATAGATAGCGTGATTGCTGCAATACGTAAATCTCTTGTACCAATACGAATTTTTTGACTAACTAATTCTTTATAACAATTGTAAGCTGACTGGTCAAAATCAAGCAGCTTAAGTTTGTTAAGGTATTCTACACCATCCCTTAACCCTTTGTAAGCTATTATCAGCCTTTCAGATTGGGAAGGTTGATCGTTATATTTATTAATAACGTTTAGCCACCCTTTCATTTATTCTTCTAACGTCACAACTGTGATAGCTAAATTTGAAGAATTTATTTGATTGATACGCTGTTTGACATTTTGATTTTCTCTTTGAAGGAGTGATAAATGATCTGTATCCAACACCCATATATCTGTCACTTTACCTTGTCTTCTAAATCGAGTTGCTTATAATATTCTTCCATTTCTGCATCCAGTTTACTGCGCTCTGCTTCTATATCAGCCAGTACCTCATCAAAAAGTGGATTATCCTTGTACATACCAGCCACTTTCATCCAAGGATTTTCAGCTTGGAGAGATTCTAATTCTAAAGTAATTATTTTTGAATCCTTCAAACGTTCTTGCAAAAGCTGTTGTAACTTTTCTACAGCTTCGTATTCAGTTTTACCGTAGCTCTTACAATCTGATAGTCCTAGCATTATTGCACGGAATGTGCCATCTTGCTCTTTTTCAATCAGCACACTATAAGTAAGCTTAGAAGCATCAGTAGGAGAACTTGGTAAAGGACTAAAACTAACCATATCTTTTTACTTTTATCTATATTATCTATATATTTTAATCATAAAGCATTTGAACGAATTAATTAAAGAAGTTCACTTATACTTTGCACCTAGATTATAAATTGGGTTTCTTGCAAAAAGCTAGACAGACTGTAACTCAGGAGTCAAGAATTAAATAAAAATCAACCAGAACTGTATATATCGCCAAACCCAAACCAATAAAAAGATGGAAACGTCACGTTAGAGGATAGTTTTATAGTATTGATATACTAACAGAGCAAGCCAGCAGTACGCAACAATATAAAAGTTGCAAAAATTATTTTGATCTTTTTGAAAGTATAGTAAACTACTGTAGCTAGTAAAAAGTGAGTATTTTAACGAGAAAGCAAAATCAACTTCAAAATCCGTGTAGCCAGGATACTTCTCCATGAGCAAACGAGCAGTACTTAGACTAGATGGCAATCTAGAGCAAGGTTTCCAAGTGACATTAGAGATTGGTGAAGAAGGTAAGGTTTACTTTACAGAAGTTAATGGATATCTGCCACCAAATTCAGAACTTCTCCAATGTTTAGAACTGTGGGAGCAAAACTATCGTCAAATTTCAGAAAGTACTCGTATTAAACTTAAAAAAGTTATTATACAAACAGGGGCACTTTCACAGGCAGAAACTTGTCGTCAGTTGGCTCAAGAATTACAACGTCATTTAAAAAAGTGGCTGGAATCAACAGCATTTCAGGATGTAGAAAAACGGTTGCGAGAAGTTTTAAATAATGAAGAACCAATTCGTGTTTTGCTCCGCGCGCAGGATAATCGACTGCGTAAACTGCCTTGGCATTTGTGGGAGTTTGTAGAAAAATACGCTTTAGCAGAAATTGCATTCAGCACTGCACCAGGTCAAATCAGTTTTAGAATTAAGCCAAGAGAAAAAGTTCGAGTTCTGGCAATTTTAGGAAATAGCGAGGGAATTGATACGGAAGCAGACCGTAAAATGCTGAAAGAACTTCCGAATGCGGAGGTATTGTTTTTAGCAGAACCGTCACGACAACAGATTAATGACCAGCTTTGGGATCAACCTTGGGATATTTTCTTCTTCGCAGGACATAGCGAAACTAAAGACAATCAAGGTCGGATTTACATAAACCGTGACGATAGTTTGACTTTGGATGAACTAAAGTACAGTTTAAAACAGGCAATTACACACGGCTTGCAGTTGGCAATATTTAATTCCTGCGATGGTTTGGGATTAGCTTCTGAACTAGAACAATTGCACTTACCGCAACTAATTGTAATGCGTGAACCAGTTCCAGACAAAGTAGCACAAGAGTTTTTAAAGCATTTTCTCGGTGCTTTTGCGCGCGGTGATTCTTTGTATGTTGCCGAAAGAAAAGCGCGCGAAAGGTTACAGGGAATGGAAGATAAATTTCCTTGTGCTAGTTGGTTGCCTTTGATTTTCCAAAATCCAACAGCAGTACCACCGACTTGGGAAAAGTTGCCGAACCCTAGTGGGGGAAAACAACCGAGGAATTTTTGGCGCCGATTGGGAGCGTTATGTGGTGCTAGTGTGGTGGTTACGGGTGCGGTGATGGGAGTGCGTGCGTTGGGATGGTTACAACCTTTAGAATTACCAGCTTACGATTTTATGCTGCGAATGCGACCCCAGGAATTTCCTGACAATCGCCTGGTTCTAATTAAGATTACTGAAGAAGATTTTCAATTACCAGAACAGAAGCAGCGAGTCGGTTCACTATCTGATCAAGCATTAGATTTAGTTTTAAAGAAATTAAAGCCATATCAACCAAGAGTAATTGCCTTAGACCTCACACGTGATTTTGATGTTAATCCTAAGTATAAAGATTTAGTCAAAAATCTTAGACAAGATAATTTTATTGGTATATGTTCTATTGGTAATTCTAAAGGTAGAATTGGTAATTCCTCCCCACCTGAAGTTTCACGTACACAAATAGGATTTAATGATGTTTCTACTGATGATCCTTACGGCATTTTGCGTCGCCATGTGTTGTACATGGATATTGACCCAAAGACTCCATGTCGTACACAGGAAGCATTCAGTCTCAAAATTGCACAAATTTATTTGGAAAAACATGGGATTCAACTCAAACCTACTCCCGAAGGATATTTACAATTAGGTAAAGTTGTGTTTAAGCCATTGGAAGCACATAGTAGTGGTTATCAAAAGTTTAATGCTTCTGGACATCAGATATTACTAAACTATCGTTCTGTAAACAATTCTCCTTTAAATCTAACTCTTAATCAAATCACGCTAAAACAAGTTTTGAGAAATGAAGTTAATCTTGATGTAGTCAAAGATAAAATTATCATTATCGGTGTTGATGCAGATAGTGTTCCTGATTATTTTTTGACTCCCTATGCTCAAAATCAAGAAGAACAAATTCCAGGAATTATGGTTCATGCTCAAGTGGTGAGCCAGATTATTAGTGCTGTTTTAGATAAACGACCATTACTGAAAGTTTGGTCTATACAGGAAGAAGTCTTGTGGGTGTTAAGTTGGTCTATAGTTGGTGGTTTATTAGTTTGGTGGCGAAGAACGCCGATTTATTTATCTTTAGCAGCTAGTATCACTTTATGCGTTTTATATGCTCTTTGTTATATCTTCTTTGTCCAAGCATCCATGTGGATACCATTTGCACCAGCAGTAATCGTTTTAGTTGTTACTGGTGGCTGCATTACTTCCTTATTTATATCTCAAAATCTCCTTTAAGGAATGTAGCACTACTTGTAAGTTATAACTATTAATTCAATGAATCTATTACTTCAATCGATGAAACTTATTTTAGCTATTGTTTGGACTTCAATTAGCTTTAATCTTTATAGTCTACCAATTGAAGCACAGACAAATACACCAAGACCAAAACCTAGAATAAATAATGCTTCCTCCAAAAAGCAGTTTCAATCACGGGGAATACCACCATTACCTAAAGGAGCAGGACCTAGAAATCCTTGTTCAGCTATGGAAGCAGGGGTGACCGCTTTAATGCCAGTTACTGTAGAACCTTCAAAAACACCAGGTAAATCTTCAGAATATTGGGGAGGATACACTACTCAAGGACATCCCACATTTTGGTTTTATGTGCCGTATGCGCCTAAAAACATTCAACCCGGTACTAGTATATTTACATTATTTAACCGTAAAAACTTGACAGAATACAAGGCTAATTTGGTAATCACTGGAACACCAGGTATAGTCTCTGTTTCTCTTCCTAATGAAGTTGAAATCAAACCTGGTGAGTGGTATGAATCGCAATTGTTCCTTAAGGTATCTTGCGATAATAAATTTGCACCACAAACAGATTTCGCCTCTGGTTGGGTGAGACGAGACTCATTAATCACCCCTATTAAGCCTAATTCAACAACGCAGCAGCAGCTTGAGATATATCTCAAGGACGAGATGTGGTTCGATGCACTAGGAATTTTAGCTGAGATGAAACGCGAAAATACCAAAAACCAGCTTTGGGATGAAACTTTGAAGTCTATTGGGTTGGAAACAATAGCAGGCAAACGAATCGTTAACTGCTGTACCACTAGGAACCAATAACCTAAAATAATTGTGCGGTAGACAGGGTATTTATCCTTATTTTACCGCATTGTAAATTAGCCCACATGAACTTAATTAAAGCCAATTTCCGACCAAAACAAAAGATGCCCACTTCTGAGGTCGTTGATATTTTTCTTGATTCAACAAATCTATTTGAGCCTGTTGAAGGGCTTCTGCTTTAGTTAAGTTAGGTGTAGCAAGTTTACTGTAAAATGCACTCATTAAGATAGCTGTAGAATCATCAACCGCATCAAATAAAGAAGCAACAGTACTCATGGCTCCAGTACGTACTGATACTCCAGCAATTCCTAAAACAGCACGTGAGTCTCCCTTAGCAGTTTGACAAGCACTAAGAACAAGTAAACCAATAATGTCTGGTCTCGTTTCCTCTCGATGTCGGAATAAATCACTCATTTCGTTAAGATAAAACCGCTTGTTGCTAGCAAGAAGAAATGTTTTATCTGGACTAGAAGAGAATACACCATGAGTAGCTAAGTGAATCACATCAAAAGGCTGTGCCTTAATTTGTTCTTTAAGAGTTTCTGTATTAAACTCTCTAATACCGCAAGTATTAAAATCATCGCACAAAACTTTAACCTGTCCAGGCACTTTGTCTTCAATTGCTTTCAGTTCATCAGGAACCCAAGGCAATTCTTTTAAACCGTCAGTTGCTTTACTCACTCCTGCTGCTAATACTTTATATTTTCCTTTTTGTAAGACTTTTGGTGCTGTTAGCTGCGTGCCAAGATTTAGGGCAACACTGTACTTTTCGATAACATAATGATTACCATCATGAAGCGCCGCCATTGGAATATTCCGTAAAGCTCCATCAAGGACAAATACTAAAGTTTTAACCTGCTTCTTATCTAAATAATATTCTGCATCTCTAAGTAACCAGCCATACACTTCTTGGTAATACGCCGTCTTATCTTCACCAACATTACCTTGTTCTATTTGCAGTAGGAGTTTCTTTGCTGTAGACTCCACTTGACTTTTGCCGACCTTCGGATTAGTGTAGCGAATTAGTTCGTCTTCGTGAGGTAGCTTTAGGATAACTTCTAAGCGGTCTTTCAAAATAATTGGATAAATAACAGCTGCATTGAGGTTTTGCTCATCGATTACTTTATAAATTGGTACTAACTTAGTATTGGTTAATCGACATCTGAGAAAATTTTCTAGCTCTGCTACCTGCAAATCTTCAATTACTTTTTGAGCCTGTTGCAAGGCTTCTTGTGCTTCTTTGACTTGTTGTAAATCGTTTTGACTGGATGGAGTTGACTGCCCATCTTTTGTTTTTTCATTGTAAGGTAAAAGCAAATCAACTAATTCTCGATAAACAGGTTCCACACTATCTCGAAATGAGAATTGTAAGTCTGGATTATTAAAGCTGGTCAAATCACTACGCACAGATTCAAGAATATTAACCGCTACTTGGTAAGCTGCTATTGCTTGTTGTCTTTTTTTTGGCTCTTTATCTTTGTTCAGTTTCCCCTGCTTTGTCAATACTCTTCCCAATTGCCATTGCCACTGATAAGCAATATCTTTTGCTGCTTTACCATAGTTTGCTTCTTTACCTTTATTTTTATCTTTCTGAGCCAGCTCTTCAGCTAATATTAGTGCTTTCTGTGTCCAATTTTGTGCTTTTAAAAGAAAATCTTGAGCTAATTTATCGTCTTTGTGTTCGCTCTTCTCGTATGAGTGCCGTCCTAAATATCCCCAAGCGTAGCTTTCTGCTCGTTTATCTCCTAATTTGCAAGCTTGATCAGCAGTTTTTTCCAATAGATTTTCTATTACTTGGGAAGTAAGAATTTTTTCTTCTCCTTCTGCTGTTTTTAGAGATTTAAAAGAGGAATGCTCACCCATTGCTAGCAGCTTCATCAAACTTTTAGCTAAGTTAATTTTGGCATAAAATTTGTTATGACTGGGAGGTAAATTATCAATCTGAGTTTGCAACTGATGTAAGTTACTAACTTGAAGTGTTATCTGAGATTTTTGCCATTCATCAATGGGTTCTTGAACATATGCTTCTTTATTTCTTGTTATCCATTGTTCGTAATCTAACAATAAGCTAAGTAGGTTTAATTGTGCTTGTATTTTTTGAATAGGTGATGAACTTTCTTGGACTACTTGCTCATAATATTCAGCAGCCAATTTACTTTGATCGTCAATTACTTGTTTGTCTTCTTTCGCAGGAGAGCGTTCGTAAGAATCTTGAGCGCGTTTATATGCAGTTCTTGCTGTGTTTCCCAAACTTAAAAGTGTTTCTGGCGATTTAGATATCTGTAAACTTATTTGTAATAACAAGTTAGAACGATCCAAATAGTTCAATTTATTTGTTTCATTTAGATTTGATTGCAAAAAATCTAGTGACTTTTCTGATTCTGCAAACTCTTCAGTGCCACCGACTACGCGCAGTATGTTGCCTAGTGTTCGGAAGGCGATCGCCTTTATTGAATTTGGCTGGTTTTTTATTATTTGAATACGAGAAATTAAAGTTATAAAAGCTTCTCGATAAAGCCCTAGCTCCTGTAGTACTATACTCTGGTAAATTTCACTTGTAATTTCGCCCTGAATATCCTTTACTTGGCGGAACTTTGAAGCAGTATCCTGCCACATATTCAAAGATTCTTCAGGTTTCCCCGTAGCTAATAGTAACTGATGTCTAATTAGCAAAGCTTTAGTAAACAGCTTTCGCTTCTCAGGAGAATCATTTGAATTTACTTGCAATAAATTCAGACTTTGTTTAATTTTTTCATCTGCCTTTTGCCATTCTCCCTCCTGCTGATAAGCTAAAGATAGATTGCTCAATGTCATAGACAGGCTCAAGAGATTCCCTTTACCTTTGAAGGCAGTTTCTGCTTGCAGTAACTTTTCTATAGCTTCACGATAATGCCCTTTATCGTAAGCAACTTTGCCCTGCTGCACTAATATATTAGTTTCAATCGGAATATTCTGTATAATTAAGTTATTAGGTATTGTTTGAGCAACTACAGGAAAAATTGCAGCTACTAATAATAATCCTAAACATAAAATATAGTATGCAAAATTTTTTATTTTATTTATCCTGCAAACAAGATTATTTTTGTTTAATTTCAGAAAGGATTGTATTCTACGGAGAAATAAAGACCGTTTTCTTGCCATGTTCTTTTTGGTGAATCTAGATTTACTAAAGGAATACCCCAATCAATTCGGGCACGAAAGTTACGAGATTGAATAAATTGCAGTCCTAAACCAGTTGAAACTAAAGTGCTTGGATTTGGGTCTTTTGTGTCACCTTTATTCCAACCTGTTCCAACATCAATAAATGGAATAACTTGCACAACTGACTTCCACTCAGGAATAACTGCAACGGGTAGGCGTAATTCAGCAGAAGCTAGTATGCCACTGTCTGTTAATAAGGCATCTTGGCGATAACCTCGAATGCTTTCAAAACCGCCTAAACCTATCTGTTCTGTAGGAAGAAGGTTTCTATCTGCTAGCTGTACATCGGTGCGAAACAGCAATGTTGGATTAGTGGGTAGAGTTCCAGTGTTGGAGCCAAGTAGACGTACCCACTGAAATTGTCCACGCCATGTAAAGAATCGACTATCGGGGGCTTTTTCATTGATAGTGGCGCCAAAAGCACCTACTCCAAAGCTGAATTGTGACCTAGCGGAAAACACTTGTCTACGACTTTGCTTAACCCATTCCTGATAAAAGCGGATTGCTGAAATGCGAGTGCGTCCTTCCTCATCTGGTCCCGGTAAAACTACTGGGAATGGTTTTCCTCCTAAATATGTGTCAGTTTCTGTCCGAGAAGCAATTAGACCAAGGGCTACTTCTTGTGTAGGAGTTAAAACAATTGGTTGGCGAAGATTGATTTGGTAGTAACGGGATTCAGAATCTATATTTAGTTCATTGAAGGGACGCTCTATAAGGTCACTAGATGAAGTTCCATAGGCAAGGTTCAAAGTTCCATTACGTGCATTAAAAGGCAAATTGTAACTAAAATCAAAACCGTTACTGCCATCTGTATTGTTATAGTTAATACTTAAAGCATCTCCTAGTCCTAGTAAGTTTGCTTCCGTCAACCCGATACCACGACTAAAACTACCAATGCTGGGAGAACGTCGATTATTTAGAACTATCTGGCTGCTAAGTGTATCTGCTTCTTGTACTTGCACCTCTAAGATATTAGTGCCAGGGCGTACACCTGCTCTAAGTTCTGCGGAGATGTTTTCAATTAAAGGGTTGATTTGTAGTAACCTGAGAGCATCAAGTAATTTTTTCTCGTTCAAAGGGGTTGATGTGCCTAGACGCAAACGCGACCTTACATAATTTGTATTAAGTCTTCGCATTCCATTGATGCGAATTTCTTCGACACTACCCTCAATAATTACTATCGTGACTTGAGCGGATTTTCCAAACACTATTTGGTCGCTTGGGATATAAGCTCCTGTAGTAATATATCCTTTTGTTGTGTAGAGTTCAGTAACTGCGGTACGCGCGCGAAGTAGTTCAGCAAAAGAGAGAGGCTTATTTAAACAATCTTTAAGCAATTCTTCCAACTCGCGGTCGCTAATAACAGTCTTTGTATTTCCCTCGAAATTAAATTTTGTAACAGTTATGGTATCTGATTCTTGAGAAATTCCATCTTGCTGTTCTGTTGGTTGCGATGTAGGAATATTTCTACATACAAATGTTGGTGAATCTACCTGTTTAGGTGGTAATTGTATGGGAGGTTTAGCTGGTGGTGTTTGAGGTACTTCGGGTGGCGCCGTTTGTGGTTGTTGCTGTCGTAGAATGTCGGGTAACTGCGGTACGTTGTTTGGAGAAGTTTGAGCAAAAATTAGCCTCTCCTCATCGCTTGGAGGAGGCACCGACTTGTTAGATGTTTGGGCTATTCCAGGGTGCGACATTAAAAGCCCTACAACACTAAAACTACCAATTAACACAAACCTGAAAAGAAAAAATACTAAGTTACAGGTTGGCAAAAAGGAATAAGTTAGATATCTTATTTGGACATGCGAACATTTCATCACAAATACTTAAATAAAGTTTGTAATTATCACAGATAGTTTTATAGTTCATCGCTGCTTGTCACCTACAATGCAAGATGAAAAGGAAAAAGAAGACTTTTGTGTTGTAAATTTAACTCTTCCATCGGGTAGTTTTTGCCATCCTTGTGCTTCTGAAATTACTTCCGGTTTTTTTGCAGTTGCAGGAGTCGAAATATTCGCACGCCTAGTGTTTTGATGGTCTAATGTTACCCAAGGAACCTCAGTAATATTACTTTCCAATACATCCCCAGGATTAGGAGGTAAACCACCGCGTCCAGCATTACTAAATGCGCTTCTACCAGCAGCGCGCGTATTTACTCCTGGTGCAGTTGGACAAACTTGAGGAACTTCCCGCACAACTGGAACATCTGGAATAGGAATTGGTTGGAAATCTTGGGTATTGACATCCACAATACCATTTTGTCCTAGTGACGAACTTGCAATAAATTCGCTTTCAGGAAGACGGCGCCCTTTTTCATGCTGTATAAAACCAAATGAACCTGCTGCTGTGGCATCAATTTTTCCACCGTTTCCTCCAAAGGCTTCCGCAACAATATCACTATTTTCTTTGAGATTAGCAAATATCCATTTACCAACTCTCAAAGTGATATTACCACCATTAGCTGTACCAAAAGATTGGGCAGTAATCTCAGTAGGAAAGTCTAGATTACCATCATTTTTCATATTGATGGAATCTGCCACAGCAATATTAATGTTACCGCCGCTACCAAAGCTAGTTGTAGCATTGAGCCTTGCTTGTTGAGTTAGTAAAATAGAACCAGCAGTTACATTTAAGTTACCAGAAGTGCCTGTTTCACTACCTTTGACAGACACTTCTCCACGATTTTTGATATCTAGAGTATCTGTAAAAATATTGATATCTCCAGCCCCACCAGAAGCTCTAGATTCGCTAAACATGCCACTGCGCGCTTGACCGTTCCCAGGTAGTTGACCGTCGGGTAAAGTTCCATCAATGTTTACTATTTGAGCTTTTGTTTGAGGGCTATTTATTGTCACATTTCCTCCTTGTCCTCCAGCAAAAGTTGCAGCACTAACTCTTGAACCACTAAGGATATTTAACTGATTCGTGTTAATATTTAAGTTCCCACCTTGCCCAGCACCAAGGGTATCTGCTGCGATTACTGATTCATTTGAAAGGTTTACTTTGCTTGCATTTACAGTTAGATTGCCGCCACTACTTTGACTGCCACCAAGACTTGCTGTTGCAATTGCTGATGTATTTTGTAGTTCTACTAAAGAATTAGGATTGAAATTACGATTAATGATTATGTTGTTTCCTTGTCCTGTACGTTCATTAGTGACACCGGAAGTGATTGCGGCACCGTCTTTTATACTTAGCCGTCCAGTTTCTATTTCTATTTGCCCTGCATTACCGCTTCCTTGAGTTGCAGATGTAATACCCGTGCGGAGTCTTTGAATGCCAAGTGCATTATCTCTATTAGTCTGTAAATTATCACTGGGTGCGAGACTAAATGCATTTTTATCGTTCCCATTAATGTCTATAAATTCTAATGCGTTTATTTTAATATTTCCGGCATTAGCGATACTATCTGGAAAAGTGAGAGTTCCTATTCCAACCAGACTATTTGAATCACTTAGACTATTTTTGCGGATGCTTAACTGAGGGGTTTCAATATTTATATCTCCAGATTTACCATTCCCTGATAGTACTGTTGTAATTATGCCTGCCCCTTTGATACCTCTTAGAACTTCAAATAAGAGAGTACCGCCTGTTACAGTTGAATTAGAACCAGGTTCACTTGCAATTTCTACTTTTTCAGAACCTCTAACAACTATATTGCCTCCATCATTTCCGCCATAAGATAAGTTACCAATCCTTGCATTTTTCAAGGAAATTTGTCTGCCTGTAAGGTTGATTTGACCTCTAATTCCTGAACCTGTAGAAATAGTAGCGATGTCATTATTATTTACAGAAATATTGACGCCGCTATTGAGGGTGATATTGCCTCCTAATAAACCTGTAGACTCAATTGAGCCTGCTAATATATCTTTATTTGCCATAATTTCAACATTCCCACCATTGCCAATAGCAAAGGTGGAGGAAGCATTAATTAAAACATTATCTGCAATAATATTACCGCCTGCATCAAAGTTTACTGCCCCTGCATCACCCCTTTGAGAGGAAGAATCTATTATACCTGCGCGAATATTTATATCACCATTTTTGGTTGTGAGATTAATTCTACCTGCATTACCCGACAACAAGCAATTGTTACCTACTATGCAACTATTGCTAACAATTCCTGCACGAGTTCTAATACCACCGTCGGCAAAAATTTTAATATCTCCTCCATTGCCATTAGCTTCGCTACCAATACTGAAGCTATTACTAATTGGTTGATTGTCTTTAACAGTAACACCATTTTCTCTTGTAGTAGCACCAGTTACATCTAGTAAACCACTTGTTGCAATGTTAATTTCACCACCATTACCACTACCATTACGTGTAGAAATTCCAGCAAGACTTATAGAAGCTGGTTTCAGTACCTCACCAATGGCTACTTTGCCTATATTTCCTAAAACATCAGTACGCGCATTTAAAAATCCAGAAATAGAAAGTGAACCCGGAGCATCAATGGTTATTGACCGAGCAAAAATACTGTCATCTTTTGGTGTACGACCATTGATGCTGATAGAGCCATTACGAGATGTAATACTTACATCAGCAAAATTATTGTTGTTTTTAGCAGTTGTGGAAATAAAGCCTGTGCTAATGTCTCCTAAAGAAAATAATTTTACACCACCACCATTTGTAACATTGGATGAACTATCAATTCCTGCTAAAATGCTAATTCCACCAATGGCATTAATATCAATTAATCCACCTTTTCCATCAGCTTGACTAGCAAGACTTAAACTAGAGTCATTATTAAAAGTACTATTTGCTTTAAAAATACCTGTAGTTTTGATAATAATATTACCACCATCTCCCCCTCCTAAATTTCTTGTAGATATGCCACCAACAGTTATAGAACTAGGAGGAACTCCTTCATTCCCAATAAAAACGTTACCCGCACTTACTAGAGTATCATTACGTGCATTTAAGGCAGAATCAATCAATAAAGTATTTGGAGTATTAATAATTATATTGTTGCCCTCAATACTATTGTTTTTGTCATTGCGACCAGTGAGACTAATAAGTCCATTGAGGGATGTAATACGTATTTCCGCACGGTTTACTACACCATCAGGACTCCTATTACTAGCATCAAGTACATCTGCCGTAATACCTCCATTTGTGGCTCTGAGGGTAATATTGCCACCAAAAGTATCATTCGCTGAAGTATCTATTTTTCCAAGCGAGAGACTTGCTCCCGAAATCTCAATATCTCGTCCTCCTGTGAAAATAGATGTCCCTGCATTCATTACTACCTTTCCACCATCAATACCATCAGCATTAGCCTCAAAGGTAATTGAACCGTTACCGGGTGTACCAATGCGGGGAGCAAAAGTAATAGGACTATCAATTTTTATATCGTTAGTAGCTTGCAAAATAACTCTGACATTTCCTGGTATTGCTTGAAGAGTGGCAGCAGAAATAGTAAATGATGCAGCTCCTGCATCTCCTTGCAATATTTGGTTATCTATTAATTGGTCGTTGTTTATGCCAACGTTACTAATTGTTATATCAGCCGGGTCAAGCAGCAAAGTCCCAAAATTCCCGTTAGTAGCACTAGCATCTACATTGCCCCGGAAAATCAAATTCTGCTTTCCTGAAACCTCAACAAACCCGCCATTACCAGAATTCCTGCCCCCGCGCGCACTAATATTCCCATAAAAACCAGTAGCTTCATCCGCCCAAACAATCACACGTCCACCATCACCGCTACTGAGTGCATCAGCACTAATAGTTGCATTCGGACTAACAAAAGTTCTCGCAGCGTTGAGAACTTCACCTTTACCTTGAAAATCTCCACCAATCAATACTGTACCGCCACCTGTCTCACTTGAAACATCAACCCGCGTGCGATCAAGCAATCCAACACGGTTTCCTAACAGATGAACCGTTCCACCCGGCGCCGTCATTTGACCACTACTAGTAACAGTTCCACCGACTAAAGCTAACTTTTGCCCTTGTCCAACTGCTAAATTCCCACTATTAATAATATTCCCTGCTTGCTGCGTCCCATACTGCAAACCAACAGGAACAGCCATCGTCAACAAAGGTGTAGTTTGAGACTTATCTGCACCGAAAAGAGTGCGGTCATTAAAAACTACTCCACCAGCAGTGCTTCCAACAAATGAGCCTCTGATATCGAGTTTGGCGTTTTGTCCAAAAATGATACCATTGGGATTTAGCAGAAACAGATTCGCATTACCTAAAACCCCAAGCGTTCCAAAAATATTGGAAGGATTATTACCTGTAACCCTGCTTAATATATTGTCAATTCCAGCAGGATTCGCAAAATAAGCTCCTCGTCCTTCCCCAACATTAAAATCTTGAAAACTGTGGAAAAGGTTACTACCCCTCACCGCACCTCCATCAATGCGGTCAACCTTATCATCTATCGGCTTTACCTGTGATGCTTCATTTCCCAAAGTCGTATCTGGAGTAATTTGCGCTACCGTGCGAGTACCAATAGAAGCCACAAGGCACCCAGTTAAAATGGGAACAGCAACCCTTAGCTTCCACAAAAAAATTTGCCAGTTTGCAGTCACGGTTAATTTCCTCCACAATTATTATTTGGGCAGATGCCGAGCGAACATCAAGCAAATATGAAGCATGTGTATGGCAAGAATATCAGAATCGTTCTTATTTTGCTAGGTATGATTATTTACATTTACTTATCATGGATTACTAAGTGTTTTTTGTAACTAGTCACATTTGCAGCAATAGTATTTCTCTATGAAAAGTTATTAGTTTTGGTACATATTTATACTTGACAAAATTGTGTTTTTGCTCGCTTAAACAGGAAATTGATGAATTTAGTCAAAATCTTTACTATTTTTTAATTATTTCGGCTCTGATAAATAACTCTGAAAGCCTCTTCATGTATTATTAAACACAAAAAAATAATCGTGTAAATTCTTGTAAACATAAGATTTTTAAATATTTTATGCCCTAACTCTGAAAGACTCTGAAATAATATTAGTAAAGAACTAGCAGTAATAAAGCTTGGAGGAAGTATGCTACCGCACGATTTTTTAGCGCAGATGGCGTGCGACTACGAACTGTCGAGAGAACAGGAGGATGTATTCTTGCTCCGTTACAGTGACGAACAAAGTTACAGAGAAATTGCCAAGCAGCTAAACACCTCCGAAGGCGCCTGTTTAAAGCGGATGGGGCAGGTGTATAACAAATTCAAAGTCAGTGGTAGCAGTCGCGGTAAGGAAAATCGACTGCGAAACTTTTTAACTAACAAGTGGCGCCAACAAGTAGATAAAACCACTGTCGCAAATAATCTCGTTTCTCCAACTCAAAGCAACCCCCAAGAAACCAACAATACGAACCCACGCCATATACTGGAAAACCTACCCAAGCGCGAATGTACCACATTTATCGGGCGCCAGCAGGAATTAGCACGGTTGTTAAAACTGCTTCAAAAGGAGCATTCAGCTAATCTAATAAGCGTTGATGGTATTGGTGGAGTGGGGAAAACAACATTAGTACTAGAAGCAGCGCATATGAGCTTACAAGCGAGTGTGCTTCAACCCAGTTTAATTATTTCTGAATTTGAAGGCATTTCCATACCTCACTTTGAAGCAATTATTTTCACATCTGCTAAACAACAGTATCTTAAAGCACTGCAAATTCTGCCTCGTCTTAAAAGAGAGCATAATCTCAGTGATATCTACCGGACTATTGCCCACACTCTTGAATGTCCTGAAATTAGCTACAGTTCACCAGATGCCCAGCTAGAGATGATTTGTGATGCTTTAAAGCGTCAGTACACGTTGCTGATAATAGATAATCTGGAAACTATTGAAGATAAACAAGAAGTATTAAGTTTTGTTTACGATTTGCCACCTACAGTAAAAGTCGTTTTAACAACGCGCGAACAGGCTTTATTTGTACCAATTCGTTTAGAATCGTTAGCCGAAGAAGATGCACGGGGCCTAATTCAACACCAAGCTGAAGAAAAAGGGCTGAAGTTACTAGACTTTGAAGCACAAGCTCTGTATCAAAACACTCACGGCATCCCCGCCGCAATTGTTTATACCATTGGTCAACTATCAGCAGGGTATTCGCTAGCAGATGTACTGACAAAACTTAAAGGCGCCACAGGGGATGTTGCACGCTTTTGTTTTGAAACTGCCGTACAACGACTACGCGGTCAACCAAGCTATCAAATATTAATGACTCTATCTCTATTCTCGGCGCCTGTTGAGCGAGAAACCATTGCTGCAATTACTTTAGAAGATTCAATAAACACAGGTGAAGGATTAGCCAAACTTCAACAACTTTCATTAGTTCGCCAGCAAAACGCACGTTATGCGTTACATCCCCTCACTCGTGAATACGCTGCTGCGGAACTTAAGAAAGAAGCGCAATTTGAGCAAGAAGTACGAAATCGTTGGGTTAACTGGTACATAAATTTTACCAAGGAATATGGAAATCTTGACGAGAAAAAATGGCATCCCCAATACAACCACATTGATTTGGAGTGGGAGAATTTGCAAGACGTGATGAAATGGTGCAGGGCAAAAGACAAATATGAAGATGTTTTAACGTTTTGGCATCAAATTAAAGGATATGCCCATGTACGAGGATATTGGGATGGGCGCCTTCATTGGGCTAGTTGGTTACTCGAAGGCGCCGAGCAACGAAGCGATTGGTCTACAATTACCGAAGTATTATGCGATTACGGCTGGACACTTACTTTAACAAGACAACCAGAATCTTTAGAAAAAGCTAGTACACTTTTACGGCGCGCTTGGGAACTTCGAGAACATAAAGATATTAACTTCCAACTCGAATTAGTAAATCGATTGGTTGCACTTTCCACCCATAAACAGAAATTTGACGAAGCCAATAACTGGCTAAAAATCAAACGAAATATGCTCAAATCTGGAGTAGAAGAATTAGAACGTCAGCGGCAACAAATACAAAGCCTCTATTACGAAGGTAAAATCCATTTTATCACCAAGGATTATGCTCAGGCTAAAAAACTTTATCAAAAAGCACTGCAACAAGCAAGAAAAATAGCATGGCAACGGCTAGAAATTCTCATCCAAAACTGGTTAGCGGATATTGCAATTGAACAAGGCAATTTAACCGAAGCACAACAAATTTTAGAGCAGGGCTTACCAGTAGCAGAACGCAATCAAGAAACCTACTCAATCGCTTTTCATCAACGTTCGTTTGCACATTTATTTCAACGTAAAGGAGATTTGGAAAAAGGGCGCCATTGGACAGAACAAGCAGCCAATAGTTTTGAAAGTTTGAGGATGATACCAGAAGCAAGAGAAATGAGAAATTTACTTGAAAATTCAAAATAATTGTGATTCAAATTGTGAAATAATGTATATATACATTATTTATTCACAAATCATCTAGGGCTGCTAAAAAACAAATGAACACCTTTTCATATATAGTCGGAGCAACAACGGAAGTTCAACAGGGTTTAAATATATGGATAACAAAAATTGACGAGTATCTACAACTCTACTACCAAGGAGATAGGGAAAACGCCAAAAATACTAAATTTTTCAACTGTATATCTAAGGTGGAAACACTTGATGAAGAATTAATAAGTAGACGTGATGATTTTAGAGCCGTAAAAGATGCTCAAGGAATAATACAAGCAGCATGTATTATAGAAGTAACACGAATTGATATCGATGACCAAATTTACACAGCTTTAGGAATTGAAAGCCTGACAAACGCACCGTGGAATACTATCGCGACTCCACAACCTGAAACTAAGAAAGGTGCTGCTACTTCGCTTGTTAAAGAATTGGTACATGAGAGCCGACACCTTCAATTCAATGGTATTATAAAGGCAATAACAATACCAGCAGCACGAGATTTTTATAGAGAAATTGGGTTTGTAGACACAGACGGGTCGGGAGAAATGGTTCTCACACCCAATGCAGCTACCATGTTCCTAATCGACCAAGAACAACGCCGATTATCACAACCATTTGATTAAAGGAGATCAAAATGTCATCAGAAATCTACCAACCGACACCTGAACAACTTCAACATTGGGAAAAACTTGATGAGTTAGATAAATACGCATCTGCAGGTGTTATGTCTCTTGAAGAACAAGAACGGCGAGTCAAAAACCTCCTTGATAAAAACTATTTTCACCGTCGTTTAGAAGAATTGCGCGCTCACAAACAAAAGCTGTTAGAAGACTTAGCTTGGGTTGAAGAACGCGAACAGTTGTTGATTGCTGAAATAGATAGACGAGAACAATCGGCACCTACTATTGACTCAAATAACCAACACTAATTAATCAACATGCTGTAGAGACGTTACATATAACGTCTCTGAGCGTGCGTTATTTGTTGGCTTGCACTTCTTGGAACTCAACCTACAATTAATACACTAACCGAGGTATTATGCGATTACGGTTAGACACTTACTTTAACAATTAATGAATACATACTATGACACAGGAAATTAAAAAATCAAAAACTAGAGAAGAACTAATTAAATGGCAAGAGGAAATATATGAACTAGAAAAATACGCATCCGCAGGTGTTATGTTTCTTGAAGAGCAAGAACGGCGAGTCAACAACCTCCTTGATAAAAACTATTTTCACCGTCGTTTGGAAGAATTGCGCGCTCATAAACAAAAGTTGTTAGAAGATTTAGCTTGGGCTGAAGAACGCGAACAGTTATTGATTGCTGAAATCGATAGACGAGAACAATTGGCGCCTACTATTGACTCAAACAACCAACACTAATTAATCAACACGCTGCAGAGACGTTACATGTAACGTCTCTACACCTCGTTATTTGTTAGGTTCCACTTTGTTTCATCCAACCTAGCAATTACCTAAGAAGCCAACCTTTACTGCAAGGGTCTACACAAGCACTTGCTTGCTGTAAATTACTATTACTGAAGATAAAAAAAGCACCTTGATTATTGTCAATTTCCTCACTTAAGTTAATACCAAAGTGTTCTGCAAATAATGCTATAGTTTCAGCAAAACCTTCTGACCAAGCTAACTTTTCTATCTCAATCTCATAATCAAAATTAGGATTGTGATGTAAGAAATAACCAAAGAGTAATTCACAATCGCTAGCATATTTATGAGTATCCAGAATGTGGTAATGCCAGACAATATCGATTTCACGAGTGGGAATAATCGCACGGTTTGGGTAAAGATAGATTAAATAAAGGAACATTTTGTAACGCTCAATTGCTTGTGAAACCTGTTTGTGATTCCACCCCAAACCATGTTCGGGGTGAATCAACCGTTTCGCTATTGGTTCCAAATCTAGAGCTTTTAACTTTGTTTGGAAAATACTCTTACTCACTGTAGTAAATGTTGCTAATTGCTGTTCAGGACACAGACAGCAGCAATTAAGGGTTTTCTGTTTTTCCTACCCCTTGGCTTATCTCATTAAAGACCATTGTCCAAAAGGTTGTCCGTCTGCCGCAGAAGTGTGATAAATACGCTTATCATCGATTCCTTTGGCAAACACATAAATACGATTACCTAGAGAAGCAGCAGAAGGAGCTACATCTGTTGTGCCACCACCAGGCATTTCAACCCAAGCTCCAAAGGGTTGCCCATCTGCAGCAGAGGTATGATAGATACGATTATCATTGATTCCTTTAGCAAACACATAAATGCGATTACCCAAAGAGGCAGCAGAAGGAGCTACATCTGTTTTGGCGCCACCAGGCATTTCAACCCAAGCTCCAAAGGGTTGTCCATCTGCCGCAGAGGTATGATAGATACGATTATCATCAATTCCTTTGGCAAACACATAAATACGATTTCCTAGAGAGGCAGCAGAAGGAGCCACATCTGTTGTTCCACTACCAGGCATTTCAACCCAAGCTCCAAAGGGTTGTCCATCTGCCGCAGATGTATGATAGATACGATTATCATTAATTCCTTTGGCAAATACATAAATACGATTACCCAGAGAAGCAGCAGAAGGAGCTACGTCTGTTGTTCCACCACCAGGCATTTCAACCCAAGCTCCAAAGGGTTGTCCATCTGCCGCAGAGGTATGATAGATACGCTTGTCATTGATTCCTTTGGCAAATACATAAATACGATTACCTAAAGAAGCAGCAGAAGGAGCTACATCTGTTGTGCCACCACCAGGCATTTCAGCCCAAGCTCCAAAGGGTTGCCCATCTGCGGCAGATGTGTGATAAATACGATTATCTAATCCTCTGGCAAAAGCATAAATACGATTACCTAGAGAGGCTGTAGCTACCGCACTTGCAGTACGAGAATTAGCCATTTCTCCTTGAACACCTTGTGGAATTCCTAGATGCAGAAGCGTGAAAATAAGGGCGCCGATAAAAGCAATCACAGGACGGCGCCGTAACAAGCGCTTTACATCCAGAGCTTTCAAATGTGATATATTGCTGCTTAGTTTTTTCATGATGATACTGTCCATGCGAATAAATTAGTCTATGAATTTTGCCGCTTTAACGTTAATTTCTACGCCATTTTTGATTATTCCCCCCTGTACAAGGAAATAAAATTAAAGGAGAAGAATTACCATTTGAATCCTCAACTTCTCCCCCTGCAACATCAATACACCTGTCTCCTAAACCTCGAATTGTGCCATCAGATGAAAAGCGCCATTTTTGATTATTCCCCCCTGTACAAGGAAATAAAATTAAAGGAGAATGATTACCGTTTGAATCCTCAACTTCACCTCCTGCAACATCAATACACCTGTTTCCTTGACCGCGAATTGTACCGTTAGATAAAAAGCTCCACTTTTGATTTTTACCCCCCGTGCAAGGAAATAAAATTAAAGGAGAAGGATTATTATTTGTATCCTTAACTTCACCTCCTGCAACATCAATACACCTGTTTCCTTGACCGCGAATTTCTCCTCTGGATTGGGCTGGTGTGGAAAACATTGTACTGAAAAATGTAAGCCCTAGTATTACGGAAAAAACTATGATAAATTTTGACGTATTTCTCAGATATGATAGTTTATTGCTACTTAGTTTTGTCATAACGATACTGTGCTGATATGTGTTCTAAAACTCATCAGAGTTAGTAATAGCTAATTAACCCTTGCATTTAGTAATTGGTTCGCTTTGTTCGCTTTATACACCAACTACAAAAAAACTAAAAATTTATTTTGGAGGGCGAAAATATTCAACACAAAACCTTAAAATGAAAACACAGTCCGCAGAGTGCCTGTAAAAATGGTGTTAGTTTGCGTGTTGCCAGGGTCGGAAATCACCTGTAATACTGGTGAAATCGAGATATTGTCGTTGACTGGTAATTTGTAAAATGCTTCGTAATTGGTTTGGGTACTATTAAACAAGCCAAGAATGTCATCTTTATCTTGAAAGATAAGAGGTTGTCCAACAGAAACCCCAAGACTAGCACCTTTAGCGAACAAATCTTTGAATATAACACCTGCTGACCAAGAAGATGGTTGAATATTACCAGGGAAGTTAAAAGCGTGACCAAAGCGACCGAACAGTCCGACTTTTTCACCAAGTGCTACTTCTAAATTTGCACCAACTGCACTATATTCTTCTCCATTTTGAGTTCCTCCGCTGTATTGAAGTCGCAGCGCAACAGCTTTGGAAGGTGCATACTCTACTTCAGCTATACCTAAATTGGAACCGCCAAATAAACCTCCCTCGCCGCTAGTATTATTGGAACCACTAAAAGCAGCTTGCTCTGCGCGATAAACTCCACGAATTGTAAATGCACCATTACCAGGGTTCCAACTAATTGCGGCGCCAGCACCAGGGGTATCTTTGGCTAGCAGCAACTGGTTGTTTATTAAGCCATAGGTTGAGAAGTTGTTTGCGCTGTTGTTAGCAAGACTGTTTCTATCTACATAGTCGGAAGCATAACCTTGAGGGAATACGGACACGCGGAAGTCTTCTGATAATGGGAAGGTGTAACTAAGTCGGTTGAGTTTCAAGTCAGCATCGGCACCGGAATAATCTAACCTGCTGTTGACCTGTAAAAAGTCGTTGACTTTGATGCTGGTGTTAATTGTCTCAGTTAATTTTTGGCTCAATTGCAACGCTTCTTCCCGTGAGGCACCTGCTTCTAGACGTTGAGTTGCTGTAATTCCTACCAGTGCCGAACGAACTTCATCAACAGTCTTATACTTTGCCAAACCTATATCCAAGTCTTCTAAGGTAACTCCCAACTCATCGAGTGGGAAAAACAATGACTCAAAGTTTTCCCGAATTATCCTCTCGCCAGAGTTTACTAAACGATTTCTCAAATCTCCTTCTTCTCGTTGTAAATAAGTAGTTGCGTCACCATTAGTTCCTGTTCCTGCTTGAAATTGAGTAAATAACTTGTCTTTACCCGTAAAACTGGTTTCTAGATTGATGCGGGTGCGATTGAAAAAAGTAGCGTTGGGACTATCTGTACCAGACTGAGTACCTGCGTTGATAGCAAAAACCGCTTGACCAGTAAGTTTTGTAGTAGTGGAAAACTGGTTAGCTTCTAGGGAAGCGGCTTTAACTTCTAAGGTATCTACTCGACCTCGCAGCGTCGTTAACTCTGTGGAAAACTCTTGTTGCAAGCGTTGCAGTGTCGCTAAATCTTCTTTGGATACTTTATCTGCTAGTCTTGCTTGCACAAAAAGGCTAATTTTATCCAAAGCAGCGTTTAAACCAGCCGCAAATTCGTAGCGAGTCATAGGGCGATTACCTTTGAAAGTAGCATCTGGGTAGCCAGCAATTACACTGTAACGTTCAACTAAAGATTGTAATGCTTGATACGCCCAATCATTTGGTTGCACGTCTGATAGCTCTGACACGCTTCTAATTTGGGACTCTATTTCGCTTGTATTACCAGATGGATTAACTTCGGTTTGAGCAAAGACTGGATTTACTTTGGTTGCAATACCGAGACATAGCAAACTGCTTAATATGTATAAATTAAAACTTTTCATTCTGTCTTCAACCGTGTAAAAGTTGTTGAATAGTATTTAAAACACAAAATTACTAGAGCTATTTAATGTTGTAGCTGAAACGTTATTTAGGAGAAGGAAAGGCGCCGATTTAAATGAGCTACCTGCTGCACCGTCTGGGTCAATCATTATTGCTGCCATACTTGAACCAACCGAACGAACGCTGAAAAACCCATCAACTAGGGGGTTAAAACTACGAAAACCTGAGCTATTAACAACTTCCGTGAGAACAATTTTGTCGCTACCAACTGTAAAATCAGTAATCCGATCACCTGCATCTGTAATGGCATTGTAGACAAAAAAGTCATTGCCATTGCCTCCAGTAAGGATATCGTTCCCCTGCCCTCCAACTAACCAGTCGCTACTGTCCCCACCAATAAAAGTATCGGCGCCAGCAAAACCAAAAAGGTGATCGTCACCTGCTCCCCCATCAATAATGTTGTTGGCTGAGTTACCATTGATGATGTTATTGAGTTCATTACCTGTGCCGTCAACAGCTGCTGTACCTTCAAGTAGATTGAGATTTTCGATATTGGCGCCAAGGATGTAACTAATAGCAGCATTAATTGTATCGGCGCCTTCGTTAGCATACTCAGTAACTACATCTCCAACGTTGTATATTTTGTAAGTATCGCTACCTTTTCCACCTATCAGCGTATCGTTGCCACCAAACCCATCAAGAAAATCATCCCCACCCAAACCAATCAGGATATTACTTTGATTGTCACCAAATAAACTATCTCCCAATTCGGAACCTTCCAAATTTTCAATAAACTGGTAAACATCCCCTTGGGCATCACCTGTATTATTTTGACTTGTACTTAAGCTAGCAGTCACTCCAGTTGTAGCAGTGAAATAAGACGCGAAATCTATGCCACTGACACCGTTAAGGGTATCTGCACCTAATCCACCAATTAACTTATCGTCACCTTCATCGCCTAAAATAGTGTCGTTGCCAGCATTACCGTAGAGAATATCATTACCTGCTTTTCCGTCTAAAGTATTGTTAGTATCGTTACCAGTAATAGTGTTATTAAGGCTATTACCTGTGCCATTAATGATACTATTGCCAGTCAAAGTTAAATTTTCTAGATTGGCGCCTAATGTGTAAGTGACAGAAGAAAAAACATTGTCATTACCTTCATTAGCATTCTCTGTAGTAATATCGTTGATATTATCCACATAGTAGTTATCATCACCTTGTCCGCCAAACATAGAGTCGGCGCCTATACCTCCATCCAAGGAGTCGGCGCCACCACCACCAATCAAAATATCATTGCCATCTAAGCCGAAAAGATAGTTATCACCATCGTTACCAGTGATACTGTTATTAAGGCTATTTCCCGTCCCACTGATGCTACTGTTACCTATAAGAGTTAAGTTTTCAAGGTTATCACTTATCGTGTATGTAACAGAGGAAAAGACGCTATCGTCACCTTCATTGGTGTATTCAGTGATTTTATCATCGATACTATCAACGTAGTATGTATCATTATCTTTACCACCCAACATGGAATCATTACTAAAACCTCCATCAAGGATGTCGTCTCCGTCTTCACCAATAAGAGTGTCTTCTTCTCCCAGACCCCAAAGGCGGTTATTTTGATTATCACCAGTTAAAGTATCTCCAAACTCCGAGCCTTCGAGATATTCAATCGACTTTAAAACGTCACCGCTAGCATCTCCACCAATGGCTAGACCCGTACTTAAATTAACAGTGACTCCAGTGGTTGAAGTTAAATAAGAAGCAGCGTCATTACCATTTCCGCCATCTAAAGTATCGCCACCTGCACCACCAATTAGTTTGTCGTTGGCATCTCCACCATAAAGGGTATCATAACCATCTGCACCACTAAGGCTATTGTCACTGTTGTTGCCAATAATCAAATTATCCAGAATATTACCAGTACCGTTGATGGCGCCATCACCAGTTAGAGTCAGATTCTCTACGTTTTCACTTAATATATATGTAACGGACGAGTTAACAGTATCAATACCTTCATTCGTATTCTCGGTAACTGTGTCGTTGAAGTTATCAACATAGTATACATCATTACCTTGTCCACCTAACATGGAGTCAGCACCTAAACCTCCATCTAGGATGTCATCGCCTTGTTCGCCATACAAGGTATCGTTACCGTCTCCGCCTTTAAGCACATTGTCAGCTAAATTGCCTCTGATTTCATCACTACCAGAACCACCCGTTGCATTTTCGATTAAGTTTATAATGTTGTCTGGCTTGTCTGCTGAACTGTAATCTATGCTTTTACCTGCTTTGTCTATCGCAAAAGCAAGGGCAAGATTATCTTTACCATTAATTGAACTGAAACTACCAGGCTTAAGGTCAATTTCTACCCTATTTGTCTGCTTTGATGCATCGATTGTGTCATTACCCCCAGCATCCCAAATCGCAAGTAGAAATTTTTCTCCATTGTTCCAGCGGTAGTTATTGTCTCCTAAATTTGCTCTTGTATTAGCTCCATAAAGAGACTGTACTGCAACAATGTCATAAAGTAATGGAGTTTGCGGGCTAACTGAAGAGGAATAACTCTTCCTACCATCATTGCTGTCGTTGTACGACATTAAACTATATTGCCAATTATCTTTGTCTTTGGGCAAGTAAATACCTTCTAAAATACCTTTTGAGTAAGCTTTTTCCTCTTCTTCCTTTTCTTCCTTGTTAAGCGCTTTCTTTTTATTCGCGTCATAGGGACCTGGATGCTTTAGTCCTAAAGTGTGACCTATTTCATGAAGCATGGTATAAAAACCATAAGAGCCAAGCGTTTGGTCATTATTAGGGGTAAAAGCATTGTTCAACCATAAATCACCTCCTATTGTTTTACCTGGAAAAAAAGCATGGGCTGACTCTACAACAACAAGAACGGGATTGTTATCTTGATCTACAACAGATTTACCCTTATCATCTGTTTTTTGAACTTTAAACTCTCCCGTTCCAAAGCGAATTTCGCCTTCATCCTTGTCATCATATTTAAAAGTGATGTTAGCAACTGTTTCCCAAAGTTTTAATGCATCATGGGCAGCTTTTTTCTGAGTATCATCGAAAGCAACAAAGTTGGTACGTTCTGAAGCAACTTCAGGATAGTAATCAGGAACCTTAGTCATGAAGCTATAAGTAACTTCAGTTATTCCATCAGAGTTTTTAGTTTGCCATTTTGTTCCTGCCAATAAAGCATTAAAATGCAATTCTTTTTTATCTGTTTGATTTGAACTAATATTGTTACCATCTATAAAACTAGAATTAAATTGTCCATTTACTGTTGATAGAGAACCTAGACATTGCAGGCAAGCACACCCATAGACTGCTCCACTAACACCTGCATCGGAAACTTGGTCACTATAATTTTTTTCAGACAAAGGCAAAATGGACATACTACCATTCAAATTGTAAGTCGTCATACAATAATTTTCCTAGTATATATAAATTTTCAATCATTAGCTTTCACTAATGTATTAGGAAGAATGAATGCAGGCAAAAAACTTGTAGCTCCAAGCACTAATGCAAATGTAGTTCGAGTAAAAAGTTTCATTTCTCATCTCCAAAAAACTAAATGCTGTCATTATCTTTCTTGCAAAATATAATTACCGCTGCCACTGTAATCATGAGAGCCACCAGCAGCACAAGCTCCAAGAGAATCTCCACCAGCAAAACTAAGCGCTTGGCATTTATGACACCATCGCCATTCAGCCTGACCCGAATAATTTGGGGAATCTTCTTTTGACTTCAACAAATAATCTCCGCTTCCTGCTGAATTATGTTTTCCACCAGCAGGACAAACTCCTCTTGAACCTCCACCAGCAAAAAAAAGTTCTTGGCACTTATTACACCAACGCCATCCATACTGACCGCGCAAATTGGCTGTATTTAATATGAGTGAATAGTTACCACTGCCTTCAGAATTATGCGAACCACCAGCAGCACAAGCTCCTAGAGAATCCCCACCAGCAAAATGTAGTACTTGACACTTATTACACCAACGCCATTGATCCTGGCGATTAACTGTTTGGGCTAAAGTTGGATAAAGCAAGTTTGTTGCACTTAAGCCAACTGCTCCTAACCCAGCAATTTTCATTGTCTTCAAAAAATCCCGTCGTGTCCTCCCACAGTGGAAAACACTATTTCGGCTGTATGATTTTTTCATAACATCCTCTTGAACTCCCGTTTTTCGTGAAAGCACCTTATATATCTGAGGTTCCTTCATGCTTCTAGGCACTAATTGGTTTGCTTTTTGTCGGTTATACACTTAGGGACTTCCATATAAAAAAATCTCCAAAATTTTCTTGTGGAGCTTAAGTCCTCTAACGCCCCAATTAAAACAGGCAAGGATGCCTGTTCCACATTCCGGAAGAATTTAATTTTTGAAAGTCCCTTAAATCTCTATAAAATTGCAGGTTGTACAGAAATATATCTATGTGATTAATTTTGGGGAGTTGGCGCCAATTTACCTGCGGTACACTTTGTGAACAAATTTCTCTTCTCTGTTTTCCCTGTACCTATTTGGTAAAAAAAGACACCAAAAAACGCACAGGCAGGGATGCCTGTTCCACAATGTGTTATAAATCATCAATAGTTATAAGTCAGCAATTAATCTTGCTTTACGGAGAAAGAATCGTAGCACAGTTTCTTCACGAGAAATAATTTCAGCCCTACCTTCCATTCCCAGTTGAATGTGACACAGATTTTTACCTTTACCCAACACCAAAGTTTTTGGTTCAATAGTCACTTCATAAAAAGCACCAGGAGCAGATGCTTTTGGAGTAGTAGTTTCTTCATTCTTAGTATTTTTTTGAGGAGCAAGCGCATCTGGAGAAATTGCTTGTACTTTGCCGTTGAGAGTGCCGTAATCTGGGTAAGGACAAGCACTTACTCGCATTTGAACTTGTTGACCGAGTTTTAATTTACTTTTATCTTCAGATGCAATTGCAGCTTTTATAACCTGAACAGCATTACTTGGAACAATTTGCACTACTTCCTCACCCGCGCGCACGGTTTGACCAGAGTTTCTCAGGTTAATTTGCGAGATAGTACCATCTGCTGTAGCTGTAATGGTGGTTTGAGCTAGTTCAATTTCCACTTGCTTAAGTTCGCTAGTATCCCGCTCTAGCTGTTTCTCGATTTCAATTCGTTGCTTAATTAAAGCTTGGAGTTCCTTTTCTAAAGTAGCTTTGTTACTTAGTCCTGCTGCTTTTTCTTGAGCAATACGCGCGCTAGCAATTTCTACTTCAGCATCACTAGGGTTTAAAGCTACTTGAGTACGTTGTCTTCTGGCAATGGCAGCATTAACTGCTTGCTGCAAACGTTTAATTGTTTGTTGCTGCGTCTCCACAACTGCTTTTTGTGCTTCCACTGCTTGTTGTTGCTGTTTTACAGATAATTGAGCTTCTTCTAATTGATTCTTAGATAAAGCTCCTTCCATAGCTACATTCTCATATCGGGTTTGCTTTAACTTAGCTGTACCCCAAGCTGCTACAGTACTTTGGAGATTTGCTTGTGCTGTTTTTAACTGTGCTTCTCCGGCGTGCAATTCTTCTTCAGCTATTCTAATATTGGCATCGGCTTCTTGCAGTTCAGCAATACTGGTAATTTTTTTATCTTGATATGAACGACGGTGCCCACTCAATTCAGCTTCGGCGCCTGTAACAACGCGGTTGATGCGGTCGGTTTCGGCGCGAATTTGACTGTTGAGGGCATTTATTTGAGCATTTATTTGTACCTGTTGCAATCTAGCTTGTTGAATACTAGTTTGCAATTGACTCTTTTTGGTTTGTTGACGGGAGTCGTCGATAGTAGCTATCGCATCTCCTTTTTTCACAGTTTGATTTTCTTTGACATAAATTTGTTTTACCTGACCTTCTGTCACTGCTTGTACAACTCGTAATTCCCCTGCTGGACGCACAACTGCCTGTCCTTTTAGTGTCTCTTTAAATTTAGTAACGGCTGAAATTGGTACGGCTAATCCTAAAACACAGAGAATAAACATTCCGCCAAAGGTTGTCCAACGACTTATTGGTGGTAAAAATTCGTTTGTTTGAATAGGGGGTAAAAAATCTATTTTGCTTACCATATTATTTTTATTAGTTTTATTTAATACACAGTACTTTGTTGATCCCCCCAACCCCCCTTACTAAGCAGGGCTTAAATACCTCTCTTTTCCCCTCAATACGAGGGGATTAAATGCTTCTCTTTTCCCCCCTTATTAAGGGGGTTAGGGGGGATTTTATTCTTAATTAACACCAGCAGATTTGCCGTTTCTATTATGTGAATTTAATGCCAATGTATGCTGAGGAGCAAAGTCATCTAAAAAATCTAAATGTTCGCCAGGTAATTTACGCAGGTCTTGTGGTTTACCTTGTATTTTTAAACGTCCTTGTTCTAGTAATACAACCCAATCCGCGCGCTGTATAACCTTGGGACGATGGCTAATTAAAATAGTAGTTTTACCACGACGATAGTATAAAAGCTTCTCTAGTACTTGCGCTTCACTTACTGGATCAAGGGCGCCAGTAGATTCATCTAAAATCAAAATAGGAGGGTCAGTAACTATTGCCCTAGCGATGGCTAATCTTTGCCGTTGTCCACCAGAAAGGTTGGCACCAAATTCTCCTAAAACAGTTTGATATTTATCGGGAAGCTTACTAATAAACTCATCGGCGCCTGCAATTTGACAAGCTCTCACAATTTCTTCAAATGTAATATGAGGATAGCTAAAGTTAAAATTATCAATAATAGAACGACTCCAGAAATGCGGCTCTTGAGGTATTAATACTACTTGTTGGCGTAAACACTCTAAAGATAAATCTTGCTGATTATAGAAACCATAACGAATATTACCAGACTGAATTTTATATAAACCAGTAATCAATTTTGCTAAAGTACTTTTACCGCAGCCAGATTTACCAATTAAAGCAATTACTTGACCACCGGGAATAGTTAAAGAAAAATCTTGTAGTAAGTCAACTCTACCCGAATGGTGAAAATTAAGTTCATTGCATGTAATATCAGTATTACCGGGTATTTCTGCCCAAGGCTTTTTAAAATCATTCTCATCTTCTGGAGTAGCATCGATAACTTCCGTTAAACGCTGAACTACTATTTGAGCAGTAATAAACTCATCTACTAAACCAATTGCAGCACCCAGAAAGCCTAGAAAATTACCACTCATGCCGTTATATGCCATTAATTGCCCAATACTTAAATTGCCCCTAATTACTAAGAAGCTACCCATCCAGAGGATACCAATACTAATGAAAGTGGAAAGAATGCCTGTAACTGTACTGCTGTAAAGTCCCAGTTTCATGTTACTCCAGCCTAAGTTAGTAAGGCGCCCGTAATTGCTTTGATATTCCTCCCAAGCTTGAGATGTAGCTTGTGTAGTTTTTAACACCTGGACACCACGAAAGGTTTCCACTAAAAAGCCTTGATTTTCCGTACCAGAAACAATTAAATTGCGGGTTTTTTGACGAATTGCTGGTAAAAAAAGCCAGTTAACAGCCGTAACAATAATAAATGCAATAATAGAAGCGAAAGTTAATTCCACGCTGTAAAAGAGCATAAAGCCCAAAGAGACTACAGCGATAAAAAATTGGCTAGGTAATCCAAGGACGATTTGGGAAACTAAGTTATTAATGGCATGAACATCAGCAATGCGACTAACAACTTCTCCACTGCGGCGCCCTTCAAAGTAAGATAAAGGTAAATGTAATAGCTTGCGTCCGTATTCTAGAATTAGTCCTAATTGCAATCTTTGACCGAAGTGACCAATGAGATGAGACTGTACTAAGCTAATGGCACTTCTAATCAAGTTCATGACAATGGCGCCAATAGCCACAGTAGTTAATAATTGAGTATCTCCCCGCACTAAAACATCATCGGTAAGTAGTTGCATCATAAAGGGAGTTACTAAAGCAAGCAACCCAATGGCGATATTAATAGCAATTGCTTGTGCCAGAATAAAGCGATAGGGATAAACTCGTTGGATATAACGTCCAAGACCGTCAATTTTATCTGATTCTTGTTGAAAAAAGCGACCTTCATCTGGCATTAACAGTAACATCACACCATTAACCCAACCTGCCATCAACTCCTTGCGAGTCAGGTAACGAATACCAACACCTGGGTCAGCAATTACGTATTTTTTGCCTTTTTGTCCATATAATACTACCCAATGATTGCCCTTCCAGTGAATAATGGCTGGTAAAGGCGCCTGATTTAGTTGGTCGATTAGTTGAGAAGTCGCTTTAACTTGACGGGTATGGAATCCAAGGACTTCTGCACCTCTGCTTAAACCCAGCAAAGAGGTTCCTCTAGACCCAGTGCCAACAGCTTCCCGGACACGGTTAAGTGTAAAAGTGCGTCCATAATGTTTGGCAATGGTGGCAAGACTTGCTGCTCCGCAGTCTTCTTCACTATGTTGAAGAGCAATTTGATATCTCATTTCAAGTACAAATATTGACGAGAAAATAAAGTCGGGTTAAATGACCCGACTTGACTATGACATTTAACTTGTTAGTATGCGAATCTAAGGAGCTTGCTGTGCGCGTTTAAGTCAAACAGTAATTTTATGTTCTATCTTTTGCTCCTTGAATTGCAGATTAGGCTACGCTATAAAGTTCGATATCATAGGGATTGCCTACAGTCTTTTTGTTGTCTTGGAATTCATATTTACCTCCGTTCGCCAAATTATACGATTTATTTTGCACGTAGTCATTTCGACCGTCGGTATCAAATGTAATCTTTCCTCCGCTGTACGCAGTCCATATCCATGACTCACCTGGTTTATGTAGCCATTTTTTACCATCTACGATGTAGGTAATGTTGTATCGCGTATCGTTTTTAAGTGTGAACACTTCGTATCCACCACTAATAGTTTCAGCAGCTTGTTCATCAAGTTCTTCAACTAAAGCAAGGTTTTGTAAGATGTTTTGATTGTCTAACATAGTTTTTCTCCAATTAATTGTGTGTTGATTTTTATCCACTTAAGTTTCCTGTTGTGAATAAAATTGATGTAACTAGATTGGGTGCGCGCATTCAAAGCGTTTACCCTTCTGATTACTTATTGGTTCGGTTTTTAGTTTTATACACAGCGCGCAGAAATATTTTTTTCACATATACCCTCGTACATATGTATTGCTCGCTATAGTAGTTATGTATTCAAAAGTTTTTATTTACCACAGAGGCGCAGAGTTCATAGAGAAGAGTAGGTAGCTCATGCTTGTCCTTAGCTAATTTACTAAGAGTCTCTGCCCAGTTGATGCTACTTATAGCTGAACCTTTAGTTAGATCTGTTGCGACGTTTGCGGCTCCGGGTTCTCCTTGAAGATAAGCGAGAAGTGCTGAAGCATCAAGAACGCTTGTAGCTTGTAAGCTCATAATTGAGATTCTCTATGACGTTCTTGAATTAGTTCATCAGCAAGGCTGATTCCAGGAGCGATGTCTTTATAAATACCTTGTAAGAAATTAAAAAGTTTAAACCTAGCTAGCATTGTATTGGGATGTTTGATTCTTTACCGAATCACAGTTACAAATACACCAATGTGCCCAATTTGCTCAAACGCTCCGACCCTTATTTCTATCACTTCGTGGTATTGCAACTCGTAAATAAGTGTTGTTTTGACCACTATTTCAGCGCTATACTTAAGCACGCGATGCAGCAATTAAGGGGGCGCCTACCATAGAAGATTTCGCAGATTTATCACCGCAAATTAGGGAATACATAGCAACTTGGTCTGAAAAAGCTCTGGAAAATGCTAAGACATGGCCAAAACCAATTTGGGCTGAAGTCTCGGAGCTTTTATCTAGAAATGACCCCATAGTAACTGGGGTTGTTCAAGAAGTTGCCGAACGCTCCCCCGAAGACGCTGTTACTCGCACAGGCAAGCTAGCACAAGTCTTACGATCCAAACGCAAACTACCTCAATCTATTACAAAAGGGACAATATTTAGCCAACCAGGTGAGAAAGGAGGTTACACGAGTACCTTGTATAACGTAGTAGAAGACACAAATTTAATACTTAAGGAAGGAGGCGGGCGTTTACCAAAAGAAGCAAGGGCTATGATAGAACTGGAGATGTTAGATATTCCAACTGTTTACATTCAGAGAGTCCAGCTTAAAAATGGCGAATATGGGTTACTTTTGGAAAAAATAGAGGGTGCTGTGGGTAGTAAATCAATTATTGGAAGAACTAAAACACCCTTAAACCCTCCTGAAAATACTGAGGTTGTTACACAAAAAACAATAAACGCTTTGGAGGATATTTATCAAAAGTTGAAAAAAGCAAGTGCAAACGTTGGCGATTTTCAATTTCTTGTGCGAAGAAGAGATGGCGAAGTATTTGTAAACGATCCTACTAATTTCGGCTTACGTAGACAAGGACCTCAAGGGGATATCCAAAATATCATTGAGCGATTTAAAAAAATATTAAAATATCAGAACAAAGGAGCAAAATAATATGTTAACAGATACTGAATTATTAGCTTTATTGCCATCGAAACAAAAAGATTTTTTGGCTAAATGTATTGGTCGCCGATTGGTAGAAATTGACCGTTTTTTTGGAATCGATCTTCCATCTTTTCTTGAAGGTGGGCATTTTACTGAAGCAGAGTATTTTTCTTATAACTCAGGCGCCGTACAATTTCATTTTGAAGATAATCTTACTTATCTACTTGATGTTTATGGGGAAGAGCTATCAATTGTAGTGTTGCCAAGTAGCCCTGAAGGCAACGAGTTTACAAAAATATGCAAACTCTCAAAATTACCCCTTGTTCCACCTTTACTTAAAGATTGTATTGGCAAAATATGCCGCGATGTACGTATCTGGACTATAAAGGAAGATTTTGAGTCTCTTGAAGCTAAACAAGTTGCCGTATCTTACCTTTTTGATGATGAGAGTGAACTATTTTATTGCATTTATCTGGTAGAGGATTTTGATAGTGATTATTTACTTTTAGGACAAGATGTCCCACGTGATAAAATAGCCAGTTGTTTTTCAATTGCCCTTGGAGAATACATTGACGCAAGAAAATTATCAGAACCAGTTTACAGTCCCGCTTAGAGTTTTAATTATAGAAGATACTGAAGAACGTCAACAAGTTTTAACTTCTCTTTACCGTTCTCATGCCTGGATGTTAGTTAATACTGGGCACCGTGCCATTACGCTTTTAAATGCTTATGATTTTGATATTATTTCTCTTGATTATAATTTACGTGGCGAGTTAACTGGCG
>ERZ1066118.475-NODE-475-length-36537-cov-8.513130_pt1 | contig 36537 bp, 41 predicted proteins | sample MGYA00382765_ERZ1066118 | MGnify/ENA primary metagenome ERZ1066118 (study PRJEB33369, sample SAMEA5778348) | biofilm metagenome | biome: Industrial cooling water; feature: Water cooling tower basin; material: Biofilm | place: United Arab Emirates | collected...
CTTCGGCAGGTCATTTCCCGCCGATCGACGTGCTCGACAGCAAGAGCCGGGTGCGCGATGAGGTCATCGATGAAGATCATCGACGCGCCGCCGACGCGCTCTTGAGGTCGGAAGCAGCTTACCGGGAGAAGGAGGACCTGATCCTGGTCGGCGCTTATCAGAAGGGGATTGATCCGCAGGTCGATGTGGCGATAGAGACACGGCCGACCGCCCTGTCCTTCCTTCAGCAGCGCCCCGACGAAGGCGGCAGCTTCGAGAAAACACGTGAGGAGCTGCTGAGCATCACCGCGCGCATCCCGGGTCTGCCCGCCAGGAAGAGCGCATGAAGCCCCGCTTCTCCCTCCAGCGAATACTCGAGCTGAAGGAGCGGAAGGAGCAGGCTGTCGCGATACGTCTCGCGGACGCTCGCACCGCTGCCGAGAGGGCTCGCGAGCTGGAGGAGGAGATCGACCGGCTGAAGCAGGATAGCATCGAGCGCAGGATGGGAGCTCCGGGAGCTGGAGCCACGGTGGGGCAGCTTCAGAACACCAGCTTCGTAATCGAGAAGCTGGAGCAGCAGCTCACCGAAGCGCGGACGGCGGTCCGGCAGGCCGATGTGCAGGTCAACGCCGTCCTGGCCGAGTTCAGTATCGCGACGCGCGAGCGCCAGGTGCTGGACCGCCTGAAGGAGAAGAAGCGTGAGGCGGCGATGCTGGAGGCAGCGGATGCTGATCGAAAGACGATGGATGATATCGCGCTCAGCCGCTTCGGACGGCGTAGCCAGAACAACAATGGGAGTGACGAGTGAAGAAGCTGATGATGCCATTCGCTGTAGGCCTGGCCATCGGATTGGCCGCCACCAGCGTCTTCTTTGGATTCCTGAAGGGCGAGAACCCGACGCTGACGGAGAGCCTGAGCGCCGCCGTCGGTGACAGCGCGCATTCCGCGGAGGGGCCGGCGGAGCATGGAGACAGTGCTGCCCATGCCCCCGCAGATTCAGGTGTGCATGCGCTGACGGACTCGCTTGGGGCGCACGCGCTCGTCTCAGCTGCCGGGGTCAAAGTTGCCGATACGACGGCTGTTGGGCCGGGGTCGCACACACCCCAGGACAACGTCTCGATTCTGCCTGCGGCTGCGTCGGCATCGAGCTCGACGGGCACGGCAACAGGGCCGTCGATGCAGACCGCTCAGCTGGCGAAGCTGTTCGCCTCGATGCAGCCGAGGGAGGCGGCTCGGGTACTCGACAAGATGGATGATTTCGAGGTGCAGGTAATCCTGAATCAGCTCGGGAATCGCGAGGCCGCGGCGATCCTCGGGAATCTCTCACCGGAGCGGGCTGCGATGATCAGCCGTTCCGTGATTCGTGGCGAAAGGAGTGCAAATTGACAGCTCTGATTGGTTCGCTGCTTAACGCGGCGTCGTCAGCGGTAGATCGTCTGACAGGGGGGGGATCGAGGGGAATCGCGGAAGCGCAGGGCAGCTCGACCGCGCGTGAGTTCGCGACTCTCCTGGCGGCGATGAGCTCGCCTCAGGCGCGTGCACAGGCTTCAAGGTCACAGAGTGTGGCTGCCGAAGGAGTGGCAGATTCCACCAACGCTGATACCGAGCTGACCTCTGAGGAGATGCTTGCCCAGCTCGCCGCGCTTCTCGGCAGCACCGCGGTCGTCACCGCGGCTGATGTCGCTGCGATGTCGGAGGAGGAGCTCGCCGCGCTCGAGGCGGCCTCGGCTGAGGCTCTTGCCGCGGCCGAAGCGGAGGACGCGCGGGCTGCAGCGCTGCCGAACGTGTCCACCACTGCTGCCGTCGAGGCAGGAACCGCCGCGGCAGGAGGTGCTGCCTCCACAGCCGCTGTCGCGGCCCCTGCCCCCACTTCCGTAGATAAGAATATCGACAGGCTTCAGCCGGAGTTTAGGAGGCGGCTGGACCGGGTGATCGATCGGATGGAAGAGGAGTTCGGCCACACGGTGACAGTGGTTGAGGCCGTCCGGAGTCAGGACCGCCAGAACTACCTGTACGAGCAGGGCCGGACGCGCCCCGGTAACGTCGTCACGTGGACCCGCAACTCGAACCATCTGGATGGCCGGGCGGTCGACGTGATGATCGACGGGACGTACAAAAATGCGGCTGGATATGAGCGCCTCGCACAGATCGCGGCGCAGGAAGGCCTGAACACCCTTGGTCCGAGGGATCCCGGGCACCTGGAGCTCCCCAGAAATGTCGAGGGTGGGGGCATGCCGCAGCTGCAGTTCGCCGCAGCCGCGCCGGCCACCAACCCGGCCGACGCTCCTGTTGGGCCAATGCGCCTCGCGCAGGTCGCCCGGGTTGCCACGGTTGCCCAGATAGCCCGCGTCGCTGAGGTCGCTCGAGTGGCCGATCCCACCGGTGTCACCAGCACGATTCAGTCGCCGCAGGGTGCGCCGAATGCTGAATCGGCCGCGGCCGTTTACGCAGCGCGCATTGCCCAGGGTGCCTTCGACGGACAGCAGGGAAACTCGGACGGCCGCAGGCAGGAAGGCTCCGCAACAGCGTTGGAGATGGAGCTTCTTCGTGGGGATGCGAGCTTCAACCGCGCCTTCTCCGGCGACGCCGTGTCGGGGACACAGCTCACCACCGGATCCGATGCAGTACAGCGGGCGGCGCAGATCCTCGCAATGAAGGAGGGCGGCTCCACCGCTCCGATCAACCACCTGATGCTCCGTCTGGACGGAGCAAACGGTGGAGAGGATCGGATCCGCGTCGATCTCCGCGGTTCCACGATCGACACGACGCTCAACATCGAGAACTCTGCTGAGGCCGAGCTGCTCGCTTCCCGGGCCGGCGAGCTCCGGCAGTCGCTGGAGAGGGTTGGACTGGAGGCGGAGGCGGTGAGGGTTAGAACCAGTACGGTGACGGGTGTCGAGCGCGTTGAAGTCGCACGCGCGACCCTGGCGGCGGCTGAAGCCGAAGCTGGCCGCGGCGGCAACCGCTCCGGGTCCGACAGCTCGACAAAGCAGGAAGGTTGGAAGGACGCGCAGGAACAGCAGCGTCGCGCCTCGTCCGAGTGGCGCCACCGCTCCCGCAAGGAGCAGCAGCCAAAACAGGAGACAGCGTGATCTCTGACATCACCAGCCTGGGGGGCGCACCGACACAGGTCCCCGGCAACCCCGGAGGCAAGCTCGGAAAGGACGAGTTCCTCAAGATGCTCGTCGCCCAGCTCAAGAATCAGGACCCGATGAACCCGATGAAGGGCGATGATATGGCCGCCCAGCTCGCCCAGTTCTCCAGCCTGGAGCAGCTCACCAACATCGGTGACCAGCTCAAGGCGCAGGCTGGGCTCCAGGAGGGGGTCATCGGCAGCATCAATGACAGCGCGGCGATGAGTCTGATCGAAAAGACCATTCTGGCGGTTGGTGATCAGGTCGAGATCCCCGGCGATGGAAGCGGAAGCGTGCAGTTCGAGGTCGGCGGCCAGGGCGGTCTGGCGACCCTCCGGATCTTCGATGACAAGGGCAAGCAGATCGGCTCGCGCCCCCTTGGGTTTGTGAAGGCCGGACGAAACGAGTATGAGCTCGGCAGTGCCGCCTCGGGTCTCGCAGCTGGAGCCTACAACTACACGGTCGAAGTCGTGGACACAGCGGGGAAGCCCGTCCCTTCACGCAACTTCATCTCGGCGAAAGTCGACGGAGTGACATACGGTGCCGACGGCGCCGTCCTCATGGCAGGCAAGCTCAGGATCCCGTTCGGAACGATCCTGCAGGTCGGAGCTGATTAGCCAACAGCTGGCAGACATCGGCGATCAGTCATCAGCTATCGGCAATTGATAGCTACTTACGGTCGGATCAGCATAAAAAGATCGGCAGATTTTCGGCAGCAGGAGCAGCGTCTAAAAACGTCCCGAGCGATCCTCATCAGTTCTGATAGCTGATAGCTGATAGCTCAATCCCAGAGGCCCAAAAAAGGCCGCTAACCAGGAGACTCGAAAATGATGAGATCGCTCTTCTCAGGCGTTGCCGGCCTGAAGAACCACCAGGTCCGCATGGATGTGATCGGTAACAACGTCGCAAACGTGAACACCGTCGCGTTCAAATCGGGCCGTGTCACCTTCAAGGAGGGTTTCGCTCAGCTGCTTCAGGGCGCCAGCCGCCCGCAGGATGCACAGGGTGGCGTGAACCCGCGGCAGGTCGGCCTCGGAATGCAGATCGGGTCTATGGATACGATCTTCACGCAGGGGAACCTGGAGACGACGGGCGTTCTCACCGACCTCGCCGTTCAGGGCGACGCCTTCTTCGTCGTCGCTCGCGGGACGGAAAACTTCTACACTCGTGCTGGTAACTTCCAGCTGGATGCGGAGGGACGTCTGGTCAGCGGCACGAACGGCTTCCGTGTTCAGGGCCGCATGGCCGAGAACGGCGTGCTCAGCCAGACCATGTCTGATATCACCCTCCCGACCGGCCAGCAGACGCCGGCTTCGGCGACAACGGTCGCGGGAATCGGAGGCAATCTCGACGCTGACGCTGCCGTCAACGACGTGGTAGAATCCACCATCTCCGTCTATGACTCCCAGGGGCAGCAGCACGAGCTGAAGGTCATCTTCACCAAGACTGCCGCAAACACCTGGACCTGGCGTGCCGATCCCACTGCAATGGGCCTCGCGGCTGGCGGCATCACCGACAACAACGGTGACGCTACCGTTGGTGGCGGTACTCTCACCTTCAGCGGTGCGACCGGCCTCCTGACCGCCCCGACGACTAATCCGACGCTGGCCTTCACCCCTCCGGGAGGTGGCGCGGCGATGTCGGTAGTGCTCGACTTCAACGGTGGCGACGTCAACGGCTTGACGCAGTTCTCGGGAGCCTCGAGCTCGGCGTTCGTGGACCAGGACGGCTACATGGCGGGCACGCTTCAGAGCTTCAGCATTGACCGCACGGGCACCATCATGGGCGCCTTCAGCAACGGTAACACGCTGATCCTTGGTCAGATCGCTCTTGCCTCCTTCAACAACCCTGGCGGCCTGATGCGTGGCGGCGACAATCTCTATTCGCTCTCCTCCAACTCGGGTGAGGCGCAGATTGGCTACGCCTCCGACAACAGCCGTTCGACCATCGCCAGCGGAACTCTCGAGATGTCGAATGTGGACCTCACTCAGGAGTTCACGAACATGATCGTGGCTCAGCGTGGTTTCCAGGCGAACGGTCGCGTCATCACGACGACAGACGAGATGCTGCAGGAAGTTGTGAACCTCAAGCGGTAAGCTGATCCGCCCCAAAAAGGTGGTTCGGGGAGCTGGGACGAAGAAGCGCGGCAGAATCACATCTGCCGCGCTTTTTCGTTTCACCATTCACTCGTAGAACGAGGTCTCGGCTTGATGCAGTGGCGTTACCGGGCTGCCAGAGCCTCAGCCGCTCCCCGACCTTCGAAGCCTAACCAACAGTCCCTCTTCGCGCACCGCTCAGGGAATGGCTTCAGGTACCGTAATTGCTTGCAGGAGTGCGCTTTGCGAGATTCTGAACCCTGCGACGCGGCTGAAAGGAGAGGTACAGTTTGGCACTACGAACTTTCACAACTCCAGAAGGCCTTTCCTGCAATGTCTGGGAAGTTTCGGCGGAATCACTGTCGAACAAATTCAATCCTCCCAGGATGTATGAGCGACGTGGCCAGGACATCCTGACTTACCGAGGTCCCGAACGTCGCAATCAGGAGCGGCGAAAGAACGCGGGAAAGCTGCTGACTACATTGCGCGACTTCGCGGGAGGATGGCTCGCGTTCGAGTGTGGCGGGGAGAAGCGACGCCTGGTTCCGATCCCGCCACAATGGGATGATCTGCCGGAAGATAGCCTGGTCGACCTATGGCAGAGAGCCAGGCCAGCAGGGCGAACCAAAGGAAGCGGCTTCGGGTGAGTTCCCACCGGCCCCCATCAGATCCGAACTGGCATACATCAGCAGACAAGTCTCCCCGTCGGAGTCCACCGGGTGCTTTCCTCAGTCGGTAACCCCCGCCTACCGCCTCACCAGAGCATCGAACAACTCGCGGCATGACCGCCTCGGCAGGCCGGGTGGCGCTACCCGGGACACGACGTGGAGCAACTGCAGAGTGCTCATCGTTCGGTTCTGATCGATCTGGATCGCTTCTCTTGTCGAGATGGCAATCTGCGCGAGCGCATCCCTGTTCTCGGTGCACTTCGGCGCCAGGATGAACAGAATCCTTCGATAGGGTGCATCAGACCCTGCCGTGATCGCAGTCGAGTTCTGGTCGAGCGCGGCGAGTCGGGCCTCGATGGGGGAGGAAGTCGTGATGCCCGTCTCCGCGTTCAGCGGTTTGTCTCGCCGCGCGGGAAACGCGATGAAGGTGGCGGCGACGAGGATCACGAGGGACAGCACAATGCGTCCCATCGAAAGGCGGTCCGACGTCGATGCTGAATTGTTCAAATGCGCCTGGGGGCTTGTAACACGGCCGGCTGCCATCACCGCTGCAAGGTCTGAGCAACTTCGGCGCCGGTTGCAGTCGTGTTGGTGTGGCGCGGGCGCCGCCTGGGTGTACAGCTCCGGCAAGGCCGACTATGATCCAGCCAAGTCTGCGCGAGCCGTCCCTGTTATACTTGTCTAGAACATTATCGCCCGCGGTTTGCCTAGCACCTCTTCCGGAGGGTGGCGGGAGACGCTTTGATATAGCTATGAGCTTCCATACGACACATCATGATTGAGCCGGTCGTCTCGACCTGCCCCTATTGTGGCGAGCTCGCGGAGGTGGAGGTGGACGAAACCGGTGGGGCGGTCCAGCGGTTCGTCCAGGACTGCTTCGTTTGCTGCCAGCCGTGGGACGTGGAGCTCGTCGAAGTGCAAGAGGGCGAATGGATGGTGACTCTGCGAACAGCGGACGAATGACTCACTCCGACGCGTCAAGTGACGGTAAGAGAACAAAATTGCGGAATCGATGCGCATCGCAGGGGCCATTCCGGGGCTGTTTCTGCTCTCACACCTGTCGGTGAGCGGACCCCACTTCCGCTGGTCCCCGTGTGTCCGGGTTGCGCGTCCGTTGCCCTCCAGGGGAACGACCATGATTACCCGCGGGATCTTGGGTTTCCGGCTGAGTACGAGTCAGTCGATTTCATCCTTGCCTCCGTTGCGGAGGAGAACGGCCTCCAGGTCCGGAAGCACATCTCCCCAATCGTCAGCTTATCGGATGGTGCTTCAGCTTTGCGTACCCGCCCAGTGAGCTCTACTCCAGTCTATGAGGCATAGGTGAAGGGGAAGAAAACCCTTGCGACGATCGGGTACGAGGCGACCACCGTTGATCGGTTTCTCGAGACCCTGACCAATGCCGGAGTGAATCTCCTGGTAGACGTTCGTGCCGTCGCCAGCTCCCGGCGCCCCGGCTTTGCGAAGACGAGTCTCGCCGCCAATCTCGCCGGGGTGGGTATCGGCTATGTCCATCTCCGTCGGCTCGGAACGCCCAGCGAAGGCCGTGTTGCCGCACGAGCCGGCAAGCATGCCGCGATGCGGGAGATCTTCCTTGCTCACATGCGGACGGAAGAAGCACAGGACGAGCTGAGGAACCTCGGTGACATTGTGGCTGGCGCGAAAAAGGTCTGTATCCTCTGCTTCGAGGCGGACCCGGAGCACTGTCACCGCACAATGGTTGCTGAAGCGCTCGGCCAGTTGATGCCTCTGGAGGTTCAGGACCTTCGACCTGGCAGGGAGGAGGAAGCTTGAGCACCGGAAGGCAGAAGCTTCGCCCCCCCGCGAGCGGTATCCGGTGCCTGGCGACGTGTGCAACCCCTCTGAAGACCGAGTCGCTTCTGGAGGCCTACCGCCAGCGCCCGCCCTGCCAGCAGAACGACTACCCTGGCTAGATCATTCGTGCAAAGACGCCCGCCACCCGAAGCCGTTGAACAAGGGGCTTGATCTGAGAGGGACTGCACTTCCAGAATTGCAGAGAGCGCGGCCCAGTTGCTGGACTGCGCTCCCGCTTTGTCTGACCCGCGGGTCAGTTTTCTTGCTCGGCGAAGATGATCCGCAGCTGAGTCCCCCATGGGTCGCGGGCGACCAACCCACCCCCATCCTTGGTGACAGCCACGCCCGCAGAGCTCAGACTCTGCAGAGCCGCATCCACGTCGGCAGCCGTGGGAAGCACGATCTCCCACTCCAGCAACCTGGCATCCCCTTCTCCCGCCGGCCTGCTCCCCGCAGCCCAAGTGTTCAGACCCAGGTGGTGATGGTACCCACCGGCCGATACGAACAAGGCTCCGGGATAACTCCAAACAATCTTGTCGAAGCCGAGCGCGTTGTGGTAGAAAGCGGCGGCCTGATCGATATCTCCTACGTGCAGGTGGACGTGGCCGAGCGTGGTCCCGGGAGGTGCGCCCGTCCAGTGCTCGCCGAGAGCTGCGGCCACAACGCTCTCAACGTTCAGCGGCTGTGTCGCCATCGCGACCTGCCGGGATGCATCGTAGACCCAACTTTCCCGCCCGCGGTCGGCGTACACCTCGATTCCGAGACCGTCAGGATCCTGCAGGTATAGCGCTTCGCTGACGAGGTGGTCCGATGCTCCTGCGCGCTCGTTCAGATCTCCAAGGTGCGTCAGGAACCGGCCAAGGGCGGCACGATCCGGTAAAAGGATCGCGAAGTGGTAGAGACCCAGCAGGCCGCGCCGCGGAACTGGGGCGACGCCACGCTTCTCCTGCAGCTCCACGATCGCGCGCCCGCCTGCCCCCAGGAGCGCTGTCCCTGCGTCTCTCGCCACGAGTTCGAGGCCCAGCACGCGTGTGTAGTAGCCCAGCGATCGCTCCAGATCAGCGATTTGAAGCACGACCTTGCCTAGCTGGGTCTCCGCCGGAAGTCTGAAGTTTGGCGCTGGCACTCCCACAAGTGATCCGGCGGCTGTCGCACCCTCTACAGGGGTCATGGTGCTATCTCTCCCGGGTTAGTGCTGACCTCTTTATGCCTTACGCAGCTCGCACGATCCTGCTAACGGGGTGCCGGTGATGCGGAAACCCCTCTTCGGCCCCACGTCCAATCGCCACCAGTGCGGGTATCCGGACGTGCTCAGGCAGATCGAACGACCGCTTCACTGCTTCGGGGTCGAAGCCGAGCATTGGCGACGTCTGGTAACCCAGCCCCTCCGCCTCGAGTAGCAGGTAGCCCAGCGCGATGTTACCCTGCTCTGCGCCCAACGCTTCCCGCTCGGCATCGGTGCGCCCCGCAAAGGCCCCCGTGATCGTCGCACGCGCCCGCTCTCGCTGCTCCTGATCCATACCCGGGTGGAATGTCTCCTCCACGTGCTCCAGAGTGTCCTGCATATCCGTGTACAGGATCAACACAGTGGGCGCGGACAGCACCTGACGCTGATGATACGCACTACGGGCGAGCTTCTCCCTCGCTTCAGGCGTCTCCACGATCACGAAACGCCACGGCTGCAGGTTGAACGCTGAGGGAGCCAGCCCCGTGAGCCGGAGGATCTCGTTCAGATCCTCCCTGGGTATCGTGTGACCGGTGAAGGTGCGGATCGACCGGCGATGCTCGGCCGCCTCCCGCACGTTGAGAATTTCTATGGTCTGTTCCATGTCAGAAGTCTCGGCTCGGGTAATCTCACTCTCCTTCGACGCGCCCCTCCAGTTAGTTCCTGCGCCGGGCGATGAGTGCGTCAGCCGAGTAGGCCCCGCCGCCCATCATTCCGAAACCCGCCGCCAGGGCAGCAAGCAGCAGCACGAACTCATAACCGTTCGGCAGGAAGAAACCGGGTGGGAGGTGAACCAGGAAAAGCGCTCCCAGCATCACGGGAACGAGACCGAAACCGGCCGCTCGTGTCAGGAAACCGAGAATCAGAGCCAGCCCGCCGAGCAGCTCGGCGAGCGCCACCAGCGGTCCGGCGATAGCACCGAAGGGGATCCCGATAGTGGTGAATGACTCCGCTACCCCATCCAACCCGTAGACGAAGACCTTTTGCGCGCCGTGCGCGAAGAAGACGAGCCCGGTGACGATACGGATCAGAGCCAGGCCGCTGTTCACGCCAACGGACTCCGCCGAGATCCCGGCCCCGTGCAGCGTCCGTGGTGGGTTTCCTGCGACGCTGCTCAAGGTCGCGCTTCTTTTGGCTGCAATGGTGCTCATCATGCTCTCCTGGTTATGTGTTTGACTATTAGGCGTGATAACACACGCCCGTGCAAAGAAGCTGTCTTTCCTCGATCGTAGGGCTCGTACTGCGGTTCTGCCCCTCTACCGCGCGCACCAACCTTATAATCCGTGTCCCACGCCTATATGTTATAACACGCGTATTGGGAAAGCAAGTCACCCGTTACTGCGGAGCTCCCCCAGCAGCGAAATGAGCTGTCGAAGCTTGCCCTCGTCGAAGCTGCTGAACTGACGCCGGTGGATCGACTCGATCGGCTCGTCGAGCTTGTTCACGAGCGCCAGGCCTTCGTCCGTGATCTGAGTTGTCACGTAGCGTCTGTCGCTCGTACTGCGCTCCCGACGGATCAAACCCAGCGCTTCCAGGCGGTCGAGCAGACGGGTCCCATCCGGTACGGCTGCGATCATCCGGGACATTACTTCGTGCCTGCACAGCCCGTCCGATCCCGCGCCGCGCAAGATGCGAAGGACGTTGTACTGTGTCGGCGTGATGTTGTACGGCTTCAACGCCTCCGACAGCGCGTGGTCAAGCAGCGCCCACGTCCGCCCGAGGCTGATGTGTGCTTCCTGCTCCAGACAGGTGAACGGCTTCGTCTGGTTGATCTCGGTACAGATGTCGGATTCCATGGTCTGAATGTACGTGTCATCACACGGACCGTCAACCTGCGCAAGATGCGGATTGATCGAGATTTAGCTACGATATGCGGATGCGATCTCATGGTGTAAGACCTTCGTCCGGAGGATCAGGATGAGCCAGCCGGAGCTGAACGAAGCGGAGTGGAGAGACCCCGCCAATTGGCACGGGGGCTGGCTCGGTATCTATCGATCGGAAAAGGATACACGCATCATCGTGCCCAAGAGGCACCGCCTGATGGGGTGGACCGTCAACACGGGTCAGCGCGTCGGTAGACTGTTGATCTATGGCCTGCTTCTTCTGGTACTCGCGCTGCTGGCTACCGAATGGATCTTGTAGCTCCATGCGGTACGGCACTGACTGAAGGTCCACGCACTCTCCGGGGCGTAACCGGACCGTGAATCATGCGCCGCCAGTTCGCAGCCCTGGTGGGATCCTATTCGATCTGGAAGGGACGCTCCACATCGGGGATCAGGCGATTTCCGGAGCACCCGAGGCGATCGCACACCTGGCGAGGCTCGCCATCCCCACACGCTTCATCACCAACACAACCCGCTACTCCCGGGCGGAGCTCGCTACGCGGCTGAAGGCGATGGGTTTCTCCCTGGAGGAGGATGAGATTTTCACGGCTCCTCGATCGGCAGCCGAGTGGCTGCGTGGCCGATCACTTTCGAGGGTGATGCTGTGTTTACCGGAGAGCACGCGAAGCGACTTCTCGGGGTTCGACCTTGTGGAGGACGGGGCGCAGGCGGTGGTGGTCGGAGACCTCGGTCGCGAGTGGACGTTCGACCGGCTGAACGCTGCATTCCGGGCGCTGCTGCAAGGCGCCGTACTCGTCGCTCTTCAGAAGAACCGTTACTGGAGGACGGATGATGGCCTCACCCTGGACGCCGGACCCTTCGTAGCCGCGCTGGAGCATGCGGCGAATACGACGGCGGTTCTGGTGGGTAAACCGTCACCCGACTTCTTCTTGCTGGCCGCAGATTCTCTGGGGGTCGCCGCGGACGACGTGCTGGTCGCAGGTGATGATGTCGAGGCAGACGTCGGTGGAGCTCAGTCAGCCGGAATGCGCGGGGTGCTCGTGCGGACCGGCAAGTTCAGCTACGAAGCGCTGACACGAAGTGGTATCACCCCCGACGAGATACATGACTCGATAAAAAGCCTGGTAGATTCGCTGGCGTCTGCGCCGGGGATCAGTTCAGGCGCCGCCACCGCCATCAAACAGGGCCCGGAAGTTCTGGGCTAGAAGCGGGCCTGTGCCGGTGTCCTCGTGCTTGAAGAAAACGTACGCGTCCGACCAGCTCTGATTGCGAACATCGTCAGCCCACTTCTCCAGCTCCGCAGCTTCATAAACGACTTGGCGGAGCCGCACGTAACCCCAATCGGCTGTGGCAACGAAGGGCGTGTTTACCTCCTCGCCGTGGGCGATACAGAGCGCCGCGTTGGCATCGCGAAGAGCTGAGTAAACCTCCTCGTCGAACCAGGTAGGGTTTCTAAACTCGAACGCCACTCTGACTCCTTCCGGCACTATCCCGAGGAAGCTTTCAAGGCGGGCGATGTCCTTCTTCAGGTTCGGCGGGAGCTGCATGAACGCCGGGGCCAGCTGCCTGCCCAGCGCGCCGGCTATGCGAAAGAAATCTCCGGCAGGTTCGGAGACCTCCTTGAGCCGCTTGCGGTGTGTGATCTGCTGCGGCGCCTTCAGCGCAAAGGCGAAGGTGTCAGGCACCTGGCTCACCCAATCGCGCAGAACGGCCTCCGAGGGCATTCTGTAGAAGGTGTTGTTGATCTCGACGGCCGGGAAACGCTCCGAGTAGTACCGCAGCATCTGTGCGGCCGGTAGGTCGGGCGGGTAAAAGGAGGGCTTCCACTCCTTGTATGCGAAGCCGCTGGTCCCTACTAGAAGGCGCATGGGAGATCCGTGACGGGTGAGCTCAACCTTCAGCTGAAGACTAGCCTCCGCAGCAGCAGGACGGCAAACACGCCCCGGGCTGACTCCCGCGATATGAGGAGCCCAAGCATGTTTGGACCGATGGTTACAGCATTGGGCCGCTAGTGGTAAGATCATCCCGTCCGGCCGCGTACGGTTCCTGATAAGATCAGCATCGGCGGCGGACGAGAGGCTTCCATCACCAGCGGCTGGATCGCCGTTCAGGCTCCCGTCAACCTGCAGGGCGTGAGTATTCCGAAGCATCCATTTGCGTCCTGCTCCCGTCCCTTGAACACCCGCTCCCGAGGTGGATATGCCAGCATGCGCACACGTGGCAGAAATCAGGAGGGTTGAGCCCACGACTCCCGATGGCTGTGAGGAGTGCCTCCAATCAGGGAGCCGGTGGGTTCATCTCCGGATCTGCAGATCGTGCGGGCATGTCGGGTGCTGCGATTCCTCGCCGAATCGTCACGCACGGAAGCACTTCGAGGCGACGGGTCACCCAATCGTGCAGTCATTCGAGCCTGGCGAGTCCTGGCGCTGGTGCTTCGTGGATGAGATCCCGGTTTGAGCAGCTGCGGCTGAAGTGCCGTCCTGGGTCGACTAGTGGCCTGTTTACGCGAAATCGGCAGTGCCGAGACCGTCGATGCGCCCGGCTGGCAAGTGACGCCGGCGCAGGCATAGCGGGGCTCTACGGCAAGCCGGCGCCGCGCCGCCAGACGGGATGAAGCGGCGGTCGCAGGTGTCGATTCCGCGTAAACAGGCCACTAGGATTGTAGCGGCCTCGCGCCTGCCGGAATAAGCTGTTCAAACGTTCCGTATGCCGCGGCCGGGGCACACCAAGCAACCTCAACTCCTCCCCGCTTCCTGCTGTTCAGGTAATGACGCCTCCCATCTCGCTAAGCGGTGACGCCTCCCGGATGCAAACCGATGTCATCCATCGGTTTCTCAGCGAAGAATCCTACTGGGCGCAAGGTATTCCGCGCGAAACTGTCGAGGAGTCGATCCAACACTCGCTTTGCTTCGGGGCTTTCCAGGGCTCCGCACAAGTCGGCTTTGCGCGGGTGGTAACCGATCGGGCGACGTACGCATATATCTGCGACGTCTTCGTGCTTCCCACCCATCGGGGACGCGGGCTCTCGAAGAAGCTGGTGGAGGAGGTCAACGCACATCCGGATCTTCAAGGCCTCCGCCGATGGGGTCTGGTGACTCAAGACGCCCACGGCCTTTACTCGCGGTTCGGCTTCCAGGCTCCAACGACAGCAGCGCATTTGGAGCGACGGGATCCGGAGGTTTACACGCGATCCGCCAACCGCCGCGGCAATCCCCTCCAGGCGGCACACGTACTCAGCGAGAGAGCGGGCTGAGCTTCCCCGCCTGATCGAATGCCAGTGAGCCCCACGTTGGTTGGCCTGCAGAGGCTGCTCAGTCAGCACATCGCCGAATCTTCCCACTCCTCCCCCGCCGCTTTAGTCGCGCATTTCGGGGCCGTTCAGGCCCAGGACTACAATGCCGCTCTGTGGGCGATCGGCCTCCGCTGCCGCATTGATAGCGAGCGAATCGTCCAAGCCGCCGTTGCGGACCGCTCGATTGTCCGCAGCTGGCCCCTCCGAGGAACCCTCCATTTCGTTGCCGCCGCAGACCTCCGCTGGATGCTGTCCCTTCTATCCACGCGTCAGTTGAGGGCTGGGGCAAAGCGCTTTCGCGAGCTGGAGCTGGACGAACAGATCTCGAAGAGAAGCCAGGAGCTGCTGCGGAAGGCCCTCGAAGGAGGTCGGCAGCTCACCCGAGAAGAGCTGTACCACGCCCTGGAGCAGGGCGGAGTTTCGACCGATCATCAGCGGGGATACCATCTGCTCTGGCGGGCCTCACAGGAGCAGGTGATCTGCTGGGGTCCGCGACGAGGCAAGGAGATGACATTCGTGCTCCTCGACGATTGGATACCCCGCACCGCTCCTCTCACGGCAGACGAGTCTATCTGTAAGCTCGCCACGCGCTACTTCACCTCCCACGGACCGGCGACGCTCCACGACTTCGTCTGGTGGTCCGGCCTCACCGTCGCCGAAGCAAGGACCGGAATCGAGACGAGTGGAGCCGCTCTGGCGGAGCGTCAGATTGGCGGAAGGAGCTACTGGTCCTCAGTGGCTGCAGGTGCCCCGGAAGCCGAGCCGATGCGGGCAGCGGCGTCGATCCAGGAGACTGCCTTCCTTCTCCCGGCCTTCGACGAGTATGTCGTCGCGTATCGCGATCGTTCCGACCTGCTGGAGCCCGCCTTCGCGAGGACGCTCAACGCGGGCGGGGGGATGATCAAACCTGTTGCTGTTGTGGCGGGCCATGTGGTGGGGGTCTGGAAACGGACGCTCCGAAAGGGAAGGGTGGAGATCGAAGTGACTCCGTTCCGGAAACTCGCAGCCTCCAAACGTCGCATGCTGGAGCTGGCGGTGGAGCGATACGGCAGCTTTGTCGGCGTTCCTGCCGAGATGTCTATCCTGTAAGGCATCCCAAGAGCGATCGGATGCCTCGGCACCTCACTTGCCGATTTGAAGCCAGCTCAGGCAGAACCTTCAGGCTGAATCCTTCGGAGGCTGATGATCCGTGTAGAAGTCGCGACGCATTTCAACGAAGACGCTTTTTCGTTCGGCCTCGCCCAGGGGCTCGCGGACAGAATCCGTGGCGCACTGGAAGGCGTGAAGTGCTCCGAGCATGATGAAGAGTCGTCTGTACGCCTAAGCACGGAAGGAGTGGCTCAGACCGTGAACGACATCAGCATCGAGATCACCGGGTGCTGTGACACAGTGAGCGACAAAGTCCGTGCGGTCGTGAGCGATATCTCCCCGACGATGCGGGTGCGTTAGCCGCGAGGCTCCCACCGCCCAGGTTACAGCCTTCCACCCGCGGCCTGGTCAGCGCTGTAGAGAGGCGGTCGTTGCCCAGCTACGATCAGCCCGCAGACGCTATGACACCACCGCCCTCGCCTTCGGGCGTCGCTGGTGCTCGACCTTCGCCGGACGCAGGCTGTCCCCCGTTGCTCACGACCCTGAGAAACGCTGCCACCACGTCCGGATCGAACTGGGAGCCACTCTGTTTGCTGATCTCTCCTATTACGCGATCCATCGGCCATGCTGGGCGATACACCCGGTTGTGGCTGAGTGCGTCGAAGACGTCGGCGACGGCGACGATCCTCGCAACGAGTGGTATTTCCTCCCCCTTCAGCTGCCGCGGATAACCAGTACCGTCCCACCTTTCGTGGTGACAGAGCGCAATCGTTTCCGCCATGCGAACGAGGTCGGCTCGCCCATTGGCAAGGATTACGGCGCCCAGCACGGTGTGGCGCTTCATCACCAGCCATTCCTCCTCCGTCAGCGGGCCAGCCTTCAGCAGGATCGTGTCGGAGACTCCAATCTTTCCGACGTCATGGAGGGGAGCCGCGCGGTTGATCAGGCCGACGATGTCCTCCGGTAGCCCCAGCCCCCTTGCGATACGCGCGGCCATATCACCGACGCGCTGGGCGTGGAGCCCGGTCTCGTCGTCGCGGAACTCACCCGCCCGGGCGAGTCGCTCCAGAATCTCGAGCTGAGCATTCCTTAGCGACTGCGTACGCTCCTCGACGCGCGCCTCAAGCTGCATGTGCAGCGAGCGCGTGTGCAGGAGGTTGCGGACGCGCAGAAGCACTTCGGTGGCATCGAAAGGCTTCACCAGGAAGTCCATCGCACCAAGTGCGAGCGCTTCCCGCTTTCGCTCGGAGTTCGGATCAGCCGTCAGCACCAGAACCGGGAGGTACGCGCCCTCAGGAAGAATCCCTCGGAGCCGCTCCAGCACCTCGACCCCGCTGAGCCGCGGCATCTGCAGGTCGAGGAGGATCAGGTCGGGGTTGATCTGCTGTGCGAGCTCGAGGGCGGTCTGGCCGTCGGAGGCACTACGCAGATCCGTATATCCTGCCCTGCCTAGGATGCGCTGAAGGAGCAGGACGTTCGCATCTGCGTCATCCGCGATGAGAATTCGGGCTGAGCTGAGCGCGACGGAGGCGCGGACCCGCGGGTCGAGCAACCCGTCGCCCCCGGAAAACTGAACGACATTGTTCATCCGGCCACCGCCTCAGCCAGAGCGTCATCGACTGCATTCATGAGTCGATCAACGGAGTACGGCTTCGTGACGTAGTCCCGCGCCCCGGCCTTCAGGAGCTGATCGATCTGCTTCTTCGTGGCGTCTGCGCTGATCACCACCACCGGGATGTCCTTGAGGGCAGGGTGCTCATGAAGTCGCCGAAGTACCTCATGACCCATGATGTCCGGTAGATGAACGTCGAGGAGGATGAGGTCAGGCAGATGCTCGAGCGCGAGCTCGAGTCCCAGCCGTCCCTGCATCGCCGCAATGATCCGCAGGTTCCTGCGACGGCTGAAGAGGCGCTCGACCAGGTGCAGGTTCGAGACGTTATCCTCGATGTAGAGGATGACCTTCTCGGAAGCGTCTCCAAGTCGGTTGGGCGCGGGAAGGGGGATATCTTTGATCGCCGCCTCAGGATCTGCCGCAACAGGGAGGTCGATCCAGAAGGTGCTGCCTAAGCCTGGAACACTCTCAAAGTCCATACTCCCTCCCATCGCCTGGGCGAGGCCACGCGAAAGCGCCAATCCTAGGCCGGTGCCGGATATTCCCGCTCGATCGGCACCCAGGCGTTCGAATGGCATGAAGAGGCGCTCCGTCGCTTCCGGGGCGATGCCGCAACCGTTGTCCCTAACGCTGACGCGAATGCTGCTCGCTCCCTGGTCCTCGCAGAGCAGCCATACGTCACCGCCGTCACGGTTGAACTTGATGGCGTTCGAGAGGAGGTTGAGCAGTACCTGCTTGAATCTCTGCTGATCAGCTCGGACGAAGCCTTCGCATCCATCCACATGCAGCTTAATCCCGCGCTGCTGCGCGATTCCCGTCACGAGCTCCAGCGACTGTCTTACGACCTCCTTCAGCGATACGGGCTCGACGGAAAGCGCCAGTCCCCGCGCTTCGATCCGCGAGATGTCGAGGACTTCGTCGATCAGCTGGAGAAGGTGACGGCCCGCCCGGAGGATCTGTTCTACACTCTCACGGTTGGATTCATCAGGGATCTCGAGCTCCAGCAGTTGGGCGAAGCCGAGTATCGCATTCATCGGCGTCCTCAGCTCATGGCTCATGCGGGAGAGGAACTCGCTCTTCGCAAGGTTCGCAGACTCTGCAGCCTCCTTGGCCAGTTCGAGGGAGCGTGTTTCCGTCACATCTGAAAGCGCGCCGATAACTTCGTTCACCTCACCGTCCGGGCCTCGCAGCGCGCGCTGTTCGTCCCACACCCAGCGATAATGCCCGTCCGAATGCATAAGGCGGTACTCGACGGTGCTTTCGTCCCCCTCCTGGAAACGGGCCGCTATCTGGAGACGAGCCCGATCCTCGGGATGTACCTTCTCGTTCCACCACTGTGTGTCGAGGGTGTCGTTCGCCTCATAGCCGAAGATCCACTCGATGTTGTCGCTGATCCAATCGGGTCTGAAGTCGCCGTCAATCTTGCGGAGCTTGTAGATGATCGCTGGGCTGGAGGATAGGACGTGCTCCATCCGGCTCTGCGTCTCCGCCTGCTGCGCCTGAGTCACCGCAAGCTCGGCGATCTTCAGCTGGAGCTCGCGATGGGCTGCCGAGACGTTTTCAGCCATCGCGTTGAACGACCTTCCAAGTTGGCCCAGCTCATCTGTACGGCTAACGCGCGCGCGCCGACTGTAATCGCCAGCGCTGAGGGCAGCTGCCGCTTCGGCCAGCTCTGCAAGGGAGCGTGTGACGCGGCCTGTGGCGACCCACGCGAGCACAATCGCCCCGATCAGGAGAACCGAGCCGAATAGCACCAGCCAGCGAAGGGCTTGGCGGGGGCCGGCCAGGATAGCGGAGAGCGGCTGCTCAGCGACAACCATCCAGGGCGCACCTTCAACCGCCGCTGCCGCCACCAATCGGCGTGAACCTTCCGTCAGAGTCTCTGCGGTAGTGCCGGTGAGCGCCGCGAGGTCCACATCGCGTGGTGTGACGGGCCCGCTGAGGTCCGTCCAGACGTCGCCGGCGGCATTTACCAGGTAGAGTCCGACACCGCTCCCGATCAGCGACTGAAGATGAACGCGATCACTGGGTGAAGTGGCGAGATAGCGTGTCCGGATGGCATATCCAAGCAGGGTGTCACCACTGCGAACCGCGGCGATTCCCTGATAGAACACGCTGTCGCCCATTACGGTGAACGGCCCAACTACGCCGTGGCGTGATGAGGCAGCACGCTCGAAGAGCCCTGGAGCTGGGGCGACCCCACGAGTCTCGGCGCCGTCCGATTCGAGGATGCTCCGGCCTGTAGCGTCGTGAACGGCAGTACCAGCAATGTTGGCCGCGGTGGCCGCCGGCTCCATTGCCTCCCGGACGGCCGCACGAGAAGCATTGTCGCTACCTTCCAGGAGCTGGACGACGGCGGGAGCCGAAGCTACCTCCTGGATATCGGGACCGATCAGCGCGGCTGAGGTGCTCAGCATCTCCGCCAATTCCTCCGAGGCGTTGACGAGCCGGCCCCGGGCTGCTCCGATCGCACTCTGATTCATCTGATGCGCGGCAGCCGCAGCAAACGCGGCGACTACGCCCAGGATGAGGACGCAGTTGAGGAGGGTTGCCCGGAGGCGCAACGATCGAAGAACGAGCATGCGGTGCGGACGCCGAATTGCAGTTTTACGCCCTTCCGACTGCCCCCGTGTCTGCGAGTGCCATGCTTACGGAGAGCTGTCGCTGTTGAAGGGCGGAGAGGCCAGATCCATCGTTCTTTTCGAGTATATATAAAGACTGTTATTGTCGCAAACCCCCTTCACCAAGGAGCTTTGTTCTCCCTATCGACCATAAGCTGGGGTTGGAGCGGTAATGCGCCTGAACGTATCCTCGCAATCCGCCTGTCCGTGCGAAGGCCCGAGACGCTCAGGACGCCTACGCTGTTGCTCGCTGGGTGACCGGCATCTGAGTGTTCGACAAACCTGGATCAGAAAGAGAATGGTAAGCTCCGGCTCCAGCTCACCGATGCGGATCAGGCTTTCAGAGGAGCGTCGTGGAAATCTTCTTCGGGCGCTTCAGCAGTACTTCGATGACAACTTCGACGAATCCTTAAGTGCTTTTCGTGCGGAGGGCCTGCTCGACTTCCTTCTCGTCGAGCTTGGGCCAACCGTCTACAATCAGGGCGTGCGAGATGCATGTGCGGCGATGCAGGAGAAGCTCCTCGACCTGGAGGGCGAGGTTTACGAGCGGGAGTCGCCCTGAAGGCGAGGTGCGAGCAAGACCCTGACGTTCTGTGAAAAGGAAGTAGATGAGGATTCTGGTAGTGGGAGGGAAGGGGACGATTGGGAGCGCTGTCGTCGCAGATCTGATGCAGCGTCACGACGTACTGGTGGCGGGACGAACCGCCGGTGACTTCAGCGTTGACCTCACCGCCTCCGCGTCGATCGAAGCGATGTATCTGGAGATTGGGGAGCTGGACGCTGTGGTGTGCTGTGCCGGAAAGGGAGCGTTCAAGTCACTCGAGAGCCTGACGGATGAGGACTTTCAGCTCAGCCTCTCGAGCAAGCTGATGGGGCAGGTGAATCTCGCCAGGCTGGCAGTCGCTTCGCTGAAGCCAGGGGGATCGATAACCCTCACCAGTGGGTTCCTTGCTCGCGAGCCTGCACCCGGCAGTGCGGCTGTCAGCATGGTCAACGCAGCACTCGAGGCGTTCGTTGCTGCCGCTGCGCTCGAAAGCCCGAACCAGATCCGCATCAACGTGGTGAGCCCGCCGTGGGTCACGGAGACGCTCCAGGCGATGGGAAGAGTGGATGATGGTGGACTTCCCGCTGCGACCGTTGCGCTGGGCTATCGCGCCGCCGTTGAAGGCGACGCGCGGGGCACGGTCATAGACGCGCGGCAGTTCGGCTGAGAAGAGGGAGCAATGTCTCGGGCATTTGTGCGTGAAGATGAGGGATACGTTGCGCCGGGTCGGTTTGGTTTGCCTCCCGCGGGGGATCCAGGTTATGACCGTGCCGCTGCCCGGGCGCTGCTGGATGCCGCGCGCGACGCTGAGACCTCCAGCGCGGAGAGTGCAACGGGCTACCGCTGGGGAGAGCCCCGACTTCACAAACACGTGCGACTGATCCTCGAAGAAGCGGAAGCTCTGCCGGAGGAAGAACAGGATGAGCGGTTCATTCGTGTGGCACGCAGGTTCCTCCGCACGGCCGAATGAGCTGTACCTCGGAAGATCCAGCGACGGCAGCAGGCATTACTCCGAGCGCGCCGCTGGCCCGGTGTGGTCATCGCCAACTCGCGCAGCACCAAACCCGACCTTTGAGAGAAATTGATCTGCCGATGATGGGCTCCCGTATCGCCAAACATTCCGGGACGCTGTCGGCGGCTGCCCTCGCGGTCCTGACGGGCTGTTCAAGCTCGATCGGAGTGCAGGAGGAGGAACAGCTGGGTGACGAATATGCGGCCGAGATCCGGCAGCAGGTGCCGGTAATCAACGATCCTGCGGCTGTTGCGTATATCGAGCAGATCGGCCTCCAGCTGATTGCGCCGAGCGATGACAGCGGGCGTGATTACACCTTCTACCTCGTCGATTCACCGGAGATCAACGCCTTTGCGATCCCCGGCGGGCATGTCTTCGTGCACACGGGCCTTATCGAACGAGCTGACGAGCTCTCCGAATTCGCCGGAGTGCTCGGGCATGAGATCGCGCACGTGGTGGAGCGACACGGAATCGAGCAGGTCGAAAGGCAGCAGCAGGGTAACATGGTGCTCGGGCTGGTCTACATGCTGATGGGCCGGCAACCGGATCTGCTGGAGCAGGTGGTGATACAGGGTGGAGGCGCAGCGATATTCGCGAAGTACGGCCGGGACGCGGAGCGGGAAGCCGACCAGCGTGCAGTGCAGATGCTGGTTTCCGCGGGCTACCATCCTGAGGGAATGGCTACCTTCTTCGAGGAGTTGATGTTGGAGAGCCGCCAGTCACCCATGCTCGTCGAGCAGATCTTTTCGACCCACCCGACCAGCGCGGAGCGAATCGAGAATGCGCGCGCCACGATCGAGACGATGGGCGAGCTGCAGGAGGAGACTCTGCTGAGAGATACGCCTCAATATCAGCAGTTCCGTGCCCGCATAGCTTCGCTCCGGTAGCACTCTCTGCTGAACGAGCCCACCTCGACCCGCCACTGTCGGTTATGCGATCAATAAAGATGCTTGCCGCGATCCGCGCGGCATTCCTCAAGAATGTCGAGGGCCTCACCCTCGAGCAGCTGCTGTTCATACCTGCCGGCCTCCGGAACAACATCCTCTGGCATCTTGGTCATGTAGTCGCCACCCAGCAGAGTCTGCACTACAAGCTGTCGGGACTGCCGCTGCTGGTCAGTGAAGATTTCATGGAGAACTTCCGCCCCGGAACGAGTCCCGAAAAATGGACCGCCACCCCGGATGTGGACGAGGTAAAACGGTTGCTCGTATCGCTTCCGGAGCAGCTCGCCGCTGACTACGAAGCAGGCAAATTCAAGGAGTATCAAGGCTTCACGAGTCGCACCGGGGTATATTGTGAAGAGGTGGAAGCTGCGGTCGAGTTCAACCTCTTTCACGAGGGGATCCACCTGGGGACGATCCAGACGTACAAGAAGATGCTCGCCGCCTGATCTCGTGAGGGCTCCAGCACGATCTTTCGATGCTATCCTGAATCAAGGCGGGTGAGACTTTCGGCAAGCTCGGAATGATCGTTTAGGGACAGGCTAAGATGCGGCGTCGTTCCAGATGGCGACCCAGGACTCCTTGGGGCTTTCGCAGGTCTCACCCACCCGCTTGCAAAGCGGTCATCCATCCTGATTCGCGAACGACTTGGCTTCTGGATTCAATGGCAGGATCCCCACTCGATAACCAGCCCCCTTCTCCGCTGAGAATTTCGGCCGCCTCGGCGGCACATGAGGAAGTGGTACTCGGGCTGATGAGGGAGTTCTACAGCGCTGAGCAGCTCGAGTACCGCGAGGAAATCGCGTGTGCAGCGTTGCGGGAGCTCTGGCCGAATCCGCGGATCGGCCTTGTCTTTTTACTCCAGGCGGGGGAATCCCTGGTCGGCTACGCCATTCTCACCTTTGGCTTCAGCCTCGAGTTTCGCGGGCGCGATGCGCTCGTTGATGAGCTTTATGTCCGGGAGGAGTTCCGGGATCGGGGCTACGGCGGCAGTACGCTTACCTGGCTCGAGGAAGTTTGCCGTGCTGAGGGCATCCACGCGCTGCACCTGGAGGTCGACCACGCGAACCCGGCGGCCAAGCGGCTCTACAACCGGGTAGGATTCGTAGATCATGACCGGCACCTGCTAACGAAGCGCCTGGACGGGAGCCCGCTGAAGCCGCGACCTGGGCAGGGCGCAGATCCGGTTGAGCACTCCACGGCTCACCGTACCCGGCTGGCGTGAAGCTCCCGAAGTACATCGCCAATCTGGGCTACGGCAGCAGGCGGGAGGTGGAAGCCCTGTTCGCCAGGAGTAGGGTAACGCTACGCGACGGCTCCCCGCTGCAAACCGGCGATACGGCCGCGCACGAGGATATTTTGATCGATGGACAGCCGCTGGATCCACCGCCCGGCGTGGTCGTCATGCTCAACAAGCCCATAGGCTATGTCTGCTCGACTCAGGACCGGGGTGCGACTGTTTACGATCTTCTTCCGCCGAGGTTCTCGCGGCGATCACCGATTATCGCACCAGTCGGCAGGCTCGACAGGGACACCTCAGGGCTCCTGCTGATGACTGATGATGGGCAGCTGAACCACCGCATCACTTCTCCTCGCAGACACGTCACCAAGGTGTATGAAGCCGAGCTCGCAGAGCCGCTGTGCGGGGCTGAAGCGGAGCTGTTTGCCTCCGGCACCCTGCAGCTGAAAGGGGAAGACGATTCGCTAGCTCCAGCGTGGCTACACGTTCTGTCTCCGACGAGGGTGCGGCTGGGGGTCAGCGAAGGTCGATATCATCAGGTACGGCGGATGTTCGCCGCAGTCGGAAATCACGTCCTATCGCTGTCTCGAGTAGCGGTCGGAGGACTGACCCTCGATGGTCTGGAGACGGGCAGGTGGCGAGTGCTGAAAGAGGATGAGATCGGGAAAATTCTCCCCGACTAGTGAACTTCGCGACGCCGCTGTCTTCGCTCTTTTCCAGGACACTGGGGCCTACAGAAGGCGTTTGGTGGCGCTCAAAACCTTGAAGCGTCGCCCATCCTGTATGAGCTCGACGGACCCGAACTCCCGCTCGATCGCCCGTTCATACGGTAGGGTGCGGTTGGCGACGAGATATAGGCGTCCGTCGGGATGCAGGACCTCGTGTGAGTCCCTGATGAATTGCAGGGGGAGGTCGAGATCGGTCGCTTTGCCGATGTGGAACGGCGGATTGGTAACTACCACATCGAAAAGCTCGCCGCGTACAGCCTCTGCGATGTCGCTCGCCAATACCCGCGCGTTGGGGAGACGTGCGGCCTCCGCGGAGCGCTGAGCAGAGCGAACCGCCTCTACGTCGGCATCGAGCATTGTGACAGGAGCACCGTTCGAGAGTTTGCCCGCCACCAGGCCGAGAGCGCCGGCGCCACAGCCGAGGTCGAGCACCGAGTCACCTCTGCGGATTTCCATCGCCCGCGCCAGCATCTCCGTTGCTTCATCCAGATGCTCCCACGAGAAAATCCCGGGGCGAGTGTATAGCTCGTAAGGTTCGTCCCTGAGGGTCACACGCAGCAGGTTGAAGGCGTCGCCCGACAGGTAGGGAGAGGAGAGCTCTTCCAGCATCCCGTGTTCGGACGTCTCCTTCCGAGCGAGCGCTACGCGATGTCCGCTCTTCGTGACCAGAACTTCCGCGTTGCCGAACAGCTTCTCCAGCAATCGAGCCGCGCTCTTGATTCCCTCAGTCGTTGCACCCCCGATGTAGCAACGGCCCCCAAGGGAAATTGCCGCGAACGCATCACCCATCAGCTGCAGCAGCGGCAGCTTTTCGTGCGGGATCCGGATGACGGCCACCTGCGCCTGAAGGTCCTTCGGAAAGCCGACCGTGCCGTGGGTGAGAGAGGCAGTGGCGTTGGAGATTCCATTCAGTAGAAGAGTTCTGCGGGTAGCCTCGAACGCGACGACATTTCGATCGCTCATCCATATTCGTCCGGCGTGCCGGGCGAGGAGAGATGCGAGGATGCCGCCGCCGCCACCGCCATTCATGATGAGCGCGTTCTCTCCGCGCGCGAGCTCCACCTCCGCTGTTAAGAGGCTGATGGCCGGGTCGATGTCGCCGGAAGCAGCGACACCCGGTTTGGTAGCAGCACGAACAGTGGCGCCGCCCGCTTCGACGATCATCTCACGCCACGAATGGTAATCGGCTTCCGCTCTCTTCATCCTTCCTCGGGCGCTGAGCTCGTCGCTTGTCTAGTGATGACGCAGAAGGCTTGGAAATTGCCGCGCCTGCCGCGGTCTTCGAGCTATCACCCATGAGCGCGCCCGGCGCAGTGAATCTATGCGCAGCAACCCGAAGCGTGAATTCATCCGGCACACGGTGGACGTACCCTTCGAGATAGCCAAATTCGATGGGGAGCCGGAGCACGCTACCGTCCGAAATGTTAGCTTTGGAGGCCTCGCATTCACGACCGACAGCTGCCCTTCCGTCGGCGCAGTGATCCAGCTGCGCCTTCCCACGGTTGACCCGCCGTTCGAAGCCCGGGGCCAGATCGCGTGGTGCAGGCCCGAAAAGGGCGCCTTCCTCGTCGGCGTCGAGTTTCTCGATGCGAGTGACGCGTTCCGTGCCAGAATGGTGCAACAGGTCTGTTCCATCGAGCGGTATCGTGCCGAGACTTTGGAGCAGCAGGGGCGCGATCTATCCGCGGAAGAGGCTGCCCTGGAGTGGATCCGCAAATACGCCGGTGCCTTTCCGGACGTCGATATGGCTGAGGCGGACGAGACCGCTGCGTGAGCTGGGGCGATCTCATCCCTGTATAGCTCGCCAGCCGCGACCTGGCCACCTTCCAAAGGTCGCGCCACGATCGCTCAATTGCTTCGGCGGAGTGGCCCGTTTCCTCCCTGTTCGGCTGCGCCCCTGCCGGCTAGCTTCCGCGGCTCTGTCACCTCCAGCTGCTTAGCCATTTCACGAAAGGCTACTCGACTCGATACGATCGATGTTCAGCCAGAGGCCGGAGGGTGCTTCCCCGCAGCCGACGAGCGCGGGTACGAGTCAGAATCAGGGTCCCGATCCTCTGCACCTGGCGGCATGCACACTCCTGCTGGACGTCGCTCACGCCGATGGAGAGTTCTCGACGTCAGAGCGGGCGCATCTGGAAGAGGTGCTGGAGCGGCATTTCAATCTCCCACCCGCAACTGGAAGACAGCTGCTCGAGCTGGCGGAGAAGGAGCGCGGCTCCTCGATCGATCATTTCCGCTTCACCTCGCAGCTTCAGAAGGGCTACGATGTGGGGCAGAAGATGGTGCTTGCCGAGATCATGTGGGGGATCGTCCTCGCGGACGGCGAGATCGCGGAGCACGAGCAGTATCTCACCCGAAAAATCGCTAACCTGCTGGGCCTCGCACCCGGCTACCTCTCGGCAGCCAAAGCGGCTGCTGCTGAAAAGGGCAATCAGTAGGAGCGGCCGCCGATCATCCACTTTCACCGCGCAGACGCGCGAAGAATCGCGGGAAGTCGCGCGACCCTCGACCTGTTGTTCTCTCACGAACACACTGGGCGGAAAGCATACGCAGCTCCGGCTAGCGGAGCATGCGACTCCGCTTGACGCTGCTTGGCACCGGACGGCTCCCGCTTTCGCGGGAATCGCGGGTGTGGGGGGCTGCTTCGGAACGGGGATAGTGCGGGCCCGGAGTTGCTGCCGCCCCACCCGCTGACCCGATCCTTCCCCCTTCGCGCCGCCTTCGCGTGCTTCGCGCTTTCGTGTGAATCGGCTCGAGCAGTGGCAACCGAACCACTCACAATTTCCCCCCTCCGACCGATACTACTCTGAGTGTGAACCGAACATTGCCATCCTCAGAGGAACCATGTCGAATACAGCCGACGAACAGCAGCCGGCAGCTGGGGGTCGTGGTCGGGCGACCCTGGTAATCGCTCTCACTATCGGTCTGATCGTAGGAGCGGGAGCCGGATCACTGGTGGTCGGGCCACTCCTCGCCGAGTCTGGTGGAGGGGGCGGTGCGCACGGTGGCCAGGCCGGATCTGCAGCTGATGGCGCAAGCCTCGAAGCCCAGTGCGAGGCGCTCTTTGCAGAGTGGGAGGTGGAGATGCGTCCGCCGGCTCCTGCGGCGGTCTATACGATCGAGAACATCGTCCTCAATCCCGCGCAGTCTGGTGGTACACGCTTCCTCATGGCGAGCGTAAGCTTCGGTATGCGTGACGCGCTCGGTGTAGATGAGATGACACTCCGCGATGCGGAGATCCGCGACATCGTCATCCGCACCCTCGGAAGCAAGACTGTCGAGCAGCTCGCCGACACGAACGTCAGGTCGACGATCAAGGCGGAGATGCAGGACCAGGTCGCGCAGCTCGTCGGAAAGCGCAAGCTGATCGACATCTACTTCCCTCAGTTCGTGATCCAGTAAGCAACTCAGGCGGATGGGCGGGACCAGCTTTGGTCTCGCCCTCTCCTTGTTTTCTGTAAAACGGTGCAGAATGCGGCGCCGCAAAATGACTTCCCGATCGAACCCCCTCCGGTGCGATCGGGCGCCTGCATCTGTTCCTGATCTGACGACCGAATGAGCCTGCGGATAAGCGATCCGGCCGACGATAGCTACTCAGCCCCAGCTGCTCCCGGCAACATAGCGGACGGGCGCGTGGCGGCGTTTGCTGAGCAAACCAGCACGATCCCGGACGCAATCGCGCTGAAGATCGTCAGTGCCGCCTTGCAGGAGGACGAGGTAATCGCCGGGTATGATCTTGGAGAGACGGCATTCGTCCCGGGCTTTGGGCTCGACTCTGCTGCCGACATGGCCTCCGCTCATGGGTTTCCGGGAGTTCGGCCGCTCCGAGAGCAGCGTAACCGGGTCGACGAGCGGTCGGTTCAGCCGGGCTCGGCCGGGGACGAAAGTCTGTTCGCGTCGATCGGAGCGGCGAACGATTTTGACGCGTCCATCCTGGCGGACTTCATCGCCGAAAGTCGGGATTGTCTGCGTGGCGCGGAGGCGGCTCTGCTCCAGCTGGAAACCGACCCAACGGCGGCTGAGCCGATCAATGTAGTCTTCCGGGCTTTCCACACGATCAAGGGTACCGCGTCGTTCCTCGACCTGCCGCAGATCAGCGAGATCGCCCACCACGCCGAATCGCTGCTTCAGCGGTTCCGGGAGGGCGAGCTTCGTTGCACCGGCCCACGCGCCGACCTGGCGCTCCGCTCGGTGGACATGCTGCAGGCGCTGCTCAACGGTATCGAGACGGAAAGCCTCCTCGGTGAGTGCGCGCCGCAACCCGCCGGGTATGACGACCTGATCTGCGATCTCGAGGAGCTGCCGATCGAGGTGCTCACCGAGCAGGATGACAGGCCGCAGAAGATTCGCCTTGGCGACATCCTGGTTCGGGATGGTTTGATCTCCCGTGAGCGTCTCGAGGAGGTCTTCGCCACGAAAGGCGAGGAGTCGATCGGGCTGGCCCTCGTACGGACTGGCGCGGTTTCACTCCCGGACGTCGCTAAAGCGCTGCGGAAGCAGCAGGGGAACGCCCCGTCCGAAACCGCGCATGAGTCGGTAAAGCTCCCCAAAGATAGAGTGGATCGCCTCTTCGAGCTGATCGACTCGCTGCATGTCCTCGCCAGCAATGATCCGACGGCCTTGGAGCTGGCTGACGAGCCGACCCTGCTTGTAGCTCAGCTCCATGAGCTGTCGGTCTCTCTGCGCTCGGTCGCTGTCGGAGAGGTATTCCAGAAGATGACGCGCGTCGTAAGGGACGCGGCGCGCCGTGCAGGGCGCGAGGTCGAGCTGCTGATACGAGGTGAGGAGATAGAGGTCCCCCGCGCGATCGCCGGCCATCTAGCCGACCCGCTCGTGCACATGATCCGCAACGCCGTAGATCATGGGATTGAGCCGGCTGATCTACGCGAGGCGTGCGGAAAGGGGCGGGTCGGACAGATAACGTTATCCGCCAGCTTCGGCGAGGACGCTCTGGTCGTCACGGTGCAGGATGACGGCAAGGGGCTGGATCGGGAGAAGATTATCGGCAAAGCGCTCGCGGAAGGGTTGATCCTGTCCGGTTCGGGGCTCAGCGATCGTGAAGTCTACGACCTGGTGTTCGAGCCAGGCTTCTCGACCATGGATGTGGTAAGCGAGCTCTCCGGCCGCGGCGTGGGGATGGACGTGGTGCGGAGGAACATCGAGCTCGCGGGTGGCACGATCGATATTGCTTCTGTGGCGGGGAGTGGAACGACGTTCACCCTTACCTTTCCCCTGAACGTCTGATCTGCACGCGGCTCACAAATCGATAGGGCGGGTGCACTGGCTGGGTGCACCCGCCCTTTGTTTCGGTATCCTGTCAGGGGGCGTAGATGTCGCCCATGCCAATGGATCATATCTGGCTGACGGCTCCCTGCCACCCCCGAACGTGTAACTCCCTGCCCAATCAATTCCCTCCGGCTCACAACCCGGTTCTCAGCCCTGAGTGTCCGCCTCAGGCCAGGCGGGCTGTCAGCTCTACGCGCGAGTAGAGCTGATGAGCTGGTCCACGAGCTCCTGCCTGTCTGCGGCATTGGACACCGTGGCTGCAGTATCGAACGTTACCGGCCCACTCCTCGGCTCGATTTCCTCCGGCTCCAGTATCCCGTCCGACCCGAACAGCTTCACGAAGCTAGACAGGTGTGACTCCATCTCGTGCAGGATGCTCGAAGCGTGGTTCAGCTGCTGCGAGGTGATGTCCTGGAACTGGAGGTGACCAATCACGTTGTAGATCTCCTCCCGGAGCTCCGGCGCCACGCGTGAAGTCTTCCCCTCCAGAGCCTCCTGCTCAAACCGGTCTACCAGGGCAAGCGCCCGATCGAGCCCGTCGAGCATGTCGAAAGCGGCACTCTCGGTGGCGTCGGATATCTCGTTGAGCTTGGCCTCGGTGAACTGAAGCTTTTGGACCGCCGTCCGCTGGATCAGGTCGCGCCCGCTGCGCACGCTCGTGAGCATCTGGGAGATCACGCCGTAGGCCCGTGCGAGTGCATCACGCGTCGCATCAGGACCGGAGGCCTGGGCTAGAGCGAGAAAGGAATCGACGTCTATTGACGGTTCGGGCGCTTCCGCCCAGCCAGTGCTGACTGCTGCTTCGTTCATGGTGTTGCCCCGCGGGTCGGGTCTAGGGGAGATCAGAGGACGGGTGTGGTGGTGAGGATTTGATCCAGCTTTTCCTTCAGGACGACAGGCGTGAACGGCTTGACGATGTAGTTGCTGACACCCGCCTCGATGGCGGAGAGGATGTCTTCCCGAACGCTTCTGGTGGTCACCATTAGAACCGGGACCGACTGTCCGTCAGGACGTGCGCGAAGTTTCCGGACGAGATCCAGGCCGCTCATCTTCGGCATGTTCCAGTCTGTGATGATGCAGTCGATCGAGCCGTCGAAAACCTCCAGGGCCTCATCCCCATCGCCAGCCTCGGCCGTGCGGCTGTAACCGATCCGATTGAGCGAGTTGACAACAATCCTGCGCATGGTCGCGGAGTCATCTACCACCAGGAACTTCATCGTTATCCCTCGCGCCTGTCGATCGTCTGTGATGTCCTTTGTGAGGTCCTTCAAGCGGGAGTCTCGGCCCCGTCCCTGGAAGACTTGAGCTCTCGGCAGACGGAATTAACCGCCGAGCTTGACCCGGCAGAGACTTCCTAGCGGCACGTTCCAACACCCTCCGCAGCGTCCCTTCCCAAAGCATTTACGCATGCTCTAACTATTTGCAAATACATCGGTTGCGGCGATCTGCCGAGATTAGTCCGCAGGTACTTTAGAGTAGGTATACCCCCTGCCTCTGTCATGGCACGTCGAGTCACGCGTATTGACCGGCGTCGAACCCAGAACAGGTGCAGAGCGCTCCATGTCATCGGAGATCCTTTCACAGAACGACATCGACCTTCTCCTCGGCGGAACCGCCGGTGTGAAGCAGGCGCGACGGCCGGAGCAGTCCGTTGCCCTCTACGACTTCAGGCGGCCGCATCGCGTCTCGAAAGAGCGTCTCCGCACGCTGGAGGCGATGTACGAGCGGCTCGTGAAGTCGGTCGAAGGGTGGATGATGGGACGCGTTCGCGGTCAGATCGAGTTGAGCCTTCAGGGCGTGGAGCAGCTGAGCTTCGCCGACTTCACCCTCTCTCTCTCGACTCCGTGCTGCTCATACCTCGTCGACATCCGGGATTCCGGTGGTCAGCAGGGCGTGATCGACTTCGGGACCGACTTCGCCTTCTTCCTTGTCGACCGGCTCCTTGGGGGGCGCGGGAACAGCGACCCGCTTCAGCGCGCGCTGACTCCTATCGAGCGAATGGTGGTCCGCACGGTGGCGGAGCGCATCACCAGTGCAGTGCGGGAAATCTGGGAGGACTACATCCAGCTGGATCTCGGCGTCGCCGGCTTCGAATCGGTACCGGAGATCCTCCGCGCAATGAGCGGTGATGCACCGGTGCTCGTCGCCAGCATCCAGGTCTCGGCCGGCGGTCAGCAGACGATCCTCTCGATCTGCCTCCCATTCGCCGTGCTCGACACCTTCTTCGCCGATGCCGCGGTTCACCGCCGGGCGAGCGTTACGGGCTCGGACGAAGAGCGCCGCGCGAACCGCCGCGTTGTGGAGAGCTCTCTCAAAGTCACACACGTACCCGTCGCTGCGCGGCTGCCGGAGTTCCGCATCTCGATGCGGAACCTGACGGCGCTCAGCGAGGGGTCGATGCTGACGACAGGGCTCTCGAAGAGCTCGGACATTCAGGTGCTGGTCAGCGGCGTTCCGCGCTTCGTCGGAAAGCCTGCACGCGTCGGACGTAAGCTGGCGGTGAGCGTCACCGACCCGATCGATAGTGCCCCGACGGATGGGGAGAACGACAACCTGTGGGAGGAACAGTGAGCATGGAAAACACGGAGGAGGCGGTGCTCGAGCAGGAGGAGATGAGCGCCGAGGCAACGATGGCCGCGCAGTTCGAGGAGCTGACGGGAACGATAGGGCAGGTCGGCTCAGCGCCGCTCTCGACCCTCTATAACCTGACCCTCCCCGTAGCGATCGAGTTGGGCCGCACCTCGATGAAGGTTCAGGAGGTTCTCACCCTCGGTCGCGGATCCGTGATCGAGCTTGACCGTTTGGCGGGTGAGCCTGTGGACGTCTACGTCGGAGACCGCCGATTCGCAGAGGGTGAAGTCGTGGTGCTCGGCGAGAATTTCGGGGTTCGGATCACAAAGATCCTCCCTGCTGCCGGCACTGAGAACAGCTGAGAAGAACGGGATAATGGGTCTGATTGCGGGGTTCGGTCTCGTCTTCCTCCTCCTCGGCATCTGTCTGCGGACGCTCAAGCGCGTTCATGACGGCGGAATGGGCCGCTCGGGCCTGCGTATGGAAGTCGTCCAGCGCGTAACCGTGGGGCCGAAGCAGGGGATCGCCGTTGTCCGGATCGGGGAGCGGCTCGTCGCCGTGTCGCTCGGTGACGGGGGTGTGCGGCCGCTGCTCGAGCTCGGGGAAGAGGAGAAGGCGGCTGTCGCGGCCGCTGCGCTCCTTCCGCAGGCGCCGATCGTCGCGATTCCGCACGGCCTGCAGGCGCTGCTTGGCGCCCGCACCGGGCTAGCAATCGAGCGAGGACTGGCGCGGGTTGGAATTCGGACGGCGGGAGTGCTGCTCGCCCCCCTCGCGCGTCATTCCCGCGAAAGCGGGAATTCAGAGACGGGTGCTGGTGCTCTGGCGGCCGCCAAGGATGGACCCGCCCTGGATCCGCACTTTCGCGGGGATCACCGGGGTGGCGCTGACCGGGCTCGGCTGGATGCTGCCGGGACTGCTGCCGTTGCGGAGCCGGGGACGATCGCCGGCTCCGGCCGTGACGCGATCGCCACCCGCGCCGCTGCACTTCGCCAGCGCCACTCGCCGCTTCATCACCTCCCGGTGCGGGTCCCGGATCTCGCGACCGCACCGCTCCGCAGCCGTGACGTGAACGGCTTTGATCGGGGAGCCGAGCCCGCGCGGAAGCCCCGTGGAAGCGTCGATGCGGGCGCTCGTGATGCCGCCGAGCGGACGTCACGACCCAATGCTCCGGCTGCCGCGGCCACTCAGTCCTTCGGCTCGATTCTCCGCCAGGTAGCTGCCGAGCGCTTTCGCACGGCGCTGGGTGGTGCCGCCCGTACCGCACTCCTTCTCCTCCTCGCGAGCGGGATCGCGGTGGTAGCCGACGTCTCCGTCGCCAGCGCACAGGCAAACGCCGAAGTCGCTAGCGCGGTGGCTCAGGCCGACACGATGCTCACGCGTCTCGCCCCGGAGATCGACGTCCGCGTCGGTGACGCCGCCGGTGGCCTGCGCCTCAGCGGGACGGTCGGCGTGGTGGTGATGATGGGCCTGCTGACGCTGCTGCCGACGCTGGTCCTGATGATGACGAGCTTCACCCGGATCTTCATCGTCCTGGGATTTCTGCGTCAGGCGCTCGGCACCCAGAGCGCACCTCCAGGGCACCTGATGGCCGCGCTCGCGTTGCTGCTAACAGGGTTCGTGATGGCCCCAACTCTGTCCGAAGTCAACAAGACGGCGTTGGAGCCCTGGATGGCCGGACAGATCGAGCAGGGGGAGATGCTCGCCACCGCCGCCGGGCCATTCCGCACCTTCATGCTAGGCGAGACGCGCGACAATGACCTTCAGACCTTCCTCGACATGAGCGAGACCCCCGAGGTCGAGCGCGCCGAGGACGTCCCGATGGTCGTGCTGATGTCCGCCTTTGTGACGAGCGAACTCCGCACCGCGTTTCAGATCGGCTTCGCCCTCTTCCTTCCCTTCATCGTCATCGACGTCGTCGTCGCGTCAGTGCTGATGAGTATGGGCATGATGATGCTGCCGCCGCCGATGATCGCGCTCCCGTTCAAGATCCTGCTCTTCGTCCTCGTCGATGGATGGACCCTGATCGTTCAGGGCCTCGTCTCGAGCTTCCACTGATGATGGCCGTGAATCAAAGGGCCAAGTACCAGCCGGCGTCCGCTGCATCTCGCATGGCTGCGTTTCACCTCGTCGGCGTAGCGCTGCTACGACTCCTCGGCGTGCCTTGCCATGCGAGCGCATCGGCCGCCTTGAGTGCTTACAAGAACTTCGACTCACTGCACTGATGTCACACGCTCTCGTCGTCGACATGGCGCGCAACGCCGTGATGCTCGCGCTGATGCTTTCGGGGCCGCTCCTCCTCGTCGCGCTCGCCGTCGGAATGGTGATCAGCGTCATCCAGGCGGTGACGCAGATCCAGGAGCAGACGCTGTCCTTCGTTCCGAAGCTTTTCGCAGTGACCGCGACCTTCCTGGTCGCGCTGCCCTGGATGCTTCAGCTGGCGATCAAGTACACGACGGAGCTCTTCCGGAGCTTCCCGATCCTGGTTTCCTGAGACGCACCTTGGACCTTTTCGCCCCTTCCGCCGCACCGGTTCTCGGTCTCCTGGGCTTCCGCCTGGGAGGCCTGATTCTGATTGCGCCGGTCTACTCCTCCCGCACCGTGCCTGCGTCGCTCAAGGCAGGATTGATCGTGATCCTCGCTGCGCTCATGCACCCGGTTGCGATGGGGACGGCGACGCAGGGAGTTCGGATCACCCCGGCTACTGCCCTGACCGAGACGCTGATTGGATTCGCGATCGGACTGTCGGTGGCGATGATCGTGGGAGCGGCCGAGGCGATGGGAGATCTGCTAGCGGTTCAGATCGGTCTCTCCGGCGCCGCAGCGCTGGATCCGCTCTCGACCAACCAGGTTCCGGTGCTGGGAACGTTCGCGAGCCTCTTTGCCGTGACGCTGCTCCTCTCGCTCGACGCTCACACCATGATGCTCGGTGCGGTCGCGGACAGCCTGCGGATGATGCCCATCGGGGGGACGCTGAACTTACGCGCCGGGCTGGAGACGATGGTGGGGTGGGGCTCAACCTTGTTCGAGCTGGGTGTCCGCTTCGCCGGGCCGGTCATCGCAACCGTTCTTCTGGCGAACGTCGCACTCGCCATCCTGGGTCGAGCCGCGCCCTCACTCAACATCCTCGCGGTCGCTTTCCCTATCCAGATCGGTCTCGGCCTCCTCGTTCTTTCCGCTTCTCTTCCGCTGATCGGAGCCTTCTTCACGAGCTGGACGGTCGTCTACGACGGCATGCTCAGCGAGGTGCTCGGCGCCTTCACCTCCGGAGGCGGCGATGTCCGATAGCTCGAACGAAGAACGCACAGAAGAAGCGAGTCCTAAAAAGCGTGAGGATTCGTACCGCGATGGCGAGATCCCGAAGAGTCAGGAGCTCAACACTGCGTTCCTGCTGCTGGGCTCCGCGCTCGTCATCAACACCGCCGGCCCGACGCTTGGCGCGAGCGTCCTCGCCGCCTTTCAGCACGGAATGGTGATGGCCGGCGGAGCGACCCTGGACGGACCCACGAGCGTCGCCCTGATCCAGATCATGGGTTGGAAGGTGCTCGCAGGCCTCAGCGTCTTCCTCTGCTCACTCGCGGGCGTCGCTCTGGCGATCAGCGCGGCGCAGGGCCGGGGTGTTCTCTCGACGAAGCCGATCGAGCCGAACTGGAACCGCATCAATCCGCTGCCGAATACGGCGAGGATGTTTGGATCGCAGCCGTGGGCCGAGCTGCTCCGCTCTCTGCTCAAGCTCCTGATCGTTGGTTTCGCCGTTTATGGGTCGATCCGCCTCTCGTGGGGTGAGTCGGTGGCGCTCTCGCAGCAGGCACCATTCGCCCTGCTGGATGTGACGCGTCGTTACGCAGTACGGATGCTGATGACCGCAGGCTTTGCCTACGTAGCGCTCGCGATACTCGACTACGGCTATCAGGTCTGGACGCACGAGAAGCAGCTCCGGATGACCAAGCAGGAGCTGAAGATGGAGCACAAGCAGTCCGAGGGTGACCCGCTCGTGAAGCAGCGTATGCGCAGCATGGGCCGCGCACTCGCCCGGCGGCAGATGTTCAACGAGGTGCCGAACGCCGACGTGGTGATCACCAACCCCACTCACATCGCCATCGCCCTGAAGTACGACCCGTTGAAGTCGGACGCTCCCGTGGTTCTCGCCATGGGGGAGCGCAAAGTCGCAGAGCGCATCAAGGCGATCGCCAAGGAAGCAGGAGTTCCGATGGTCGAGAACCGGCCGCTGGCACGCGCCCTCCTGGGGAGCAGCCGCGTTGGTATGTCGATCCCGGCGGAGCTCTACATCGCCGTCGCCGAGGTTCTGGCCTTCGTCATCCGGCAGCGTAATCCGGGCAGCTACGCCAGGAGCAGCGCATGAAGCCGATGACAGCGCAGCAGACGGCGGACAGCCTGAACAAAAAAGGCGCGGAGATCGGACTCGCCGTTGGAGTCGTCTTCATAATCGCGCTCCTGATTCTGCCTCTTCCCGGATTCCTGCTGGATCTCCTCCTGGCGCTGAGCATCGCGCTCTCCCTGGTGATCCTGCTGGTGGCGCTATACACCACCAATCCGCTCGACTTCAGCAGCTTCCCGTCGATGCTGCTCCTGCTGACCCTCTTCCGCCTCGCGCTGAACGTCGCGAGCACGCGGTTGATCCTCACGGATGGTCATGCAGGCGCCGTCATCGAGGCGTTCGGCGAGTTCGTGGTGGGAGGCAACTACGCGGTCGGAACGATTCTCTTCCTGATTCTCGTCGGCATCAACTTCATCGTCATCACCAAGGGTGCCGGGCGCGTCGCGGAAGTTGCCGCGCGCTTCACCCTCGACGCGATGCCGGGCAAGCAGATGGCGATCGACGCCG
>ERZ1066118.478-NODE-478-length-36345-cov-7.472527_pt1 | contig 36345 bp, 31 predicted proteins | sample MGYA00382765_ERZ1066118 | MGnify/ENA primary metagenome ERZ1066118 (study PRJEB33369, sample SAMEA5778348) | biofilm metagenome | biome: Industrial cooling water; feature: Water cooling tower basin; material: Biofilm | place: United Arab Emirates | collected...
CGCGCGAGACGTGCCGGCTCCCGCTCACTTCAACCGGGACAGCTTTACGATGCGCCTCCGCCCGAGCAGCGGCTCGGCGCGACCGGGATCTCGCGGCACAATGCGCATGCGCGATGGGACGAGATCGTTGGTACGGCATCCGTGGAAGAGCGCAGGCAGCTCGTCCTTCGCTCATTCGCATGGACGAGCGCGATCAACGTCGAGTGGCTTCTGGCTCCCGCGGCTGATGAGGACCCGGAAGGGCTTGAGAAGGCATTCGAGCGTTGGTGGTATCTCCTCGAGGAGGAGCCGGCGCGACCCTGTATACTGAAGATCGGGGAGAGGCTTCAGCCGTACCCGATCCGACTGAAGGGGGTCGAGAACACGCCCACCGCTACTTTGCTGGAGGCGATCGCGAGGATCTCCGTCGAGCAGGATGAGGAGCTGGATGACCCCCGGCTCGGTGCGGCTCAGAACCTGACTCGTGAGCGGTTGGTGGGGATCGGAAAAAAGCTGGAGCGCCTCAGGGGGGAACTGCTCGGCGCAGGGGAAGCGGAGAAGCTGCGAGAGCTCGGTGATCTGCTCCTGGCGCGGCTCCATCTGGTGCCGCGGGGCGCGGCGAGGGTGACACTGGAGGATTGGGAAGAGCAGGAGGTCGAGATCGAGCTCGACCCGACACTGGCCCCGGCTGAGAACGCCTCCCGCTACTACGACAAGGCGAGTCGCCGCCAGCGTGCGGAACAGCAGATTCCGCGGCTGATCGAGGGAGCCGAGAACGAGCTCACCAGGTGGAGAGAGGCCGCCGGCCAGCTTGCACGCGGCGAGCTTCCCGACTGGGTCGCCAAGCTGCTGGAGGCCCGGCAGGTACACACGGTCGCGGCGACCTCAAAGGGTCCTTCCCTTCCCTACCGCGTCTTTCGCACCTCAGGCGGCCTGGAGGTGCGTGTGGGTAGGAGCGCCAGGGACAACGATCGCCTCACCTTCCATGCTTCCTCGCCCAGCGACGTGTGGCTCCATGCGCAGTCGGTGCCCGGCTCGCACGTGATCCTCAGGTGGTCGGATACAGGGGCCGCGCCACCTGCTCGCGATCTAGCAGAAGCGGCTCAGCTGGCGGCCGTGTACAGCCGCGCGCGCAACTCAGCGACGGTGCCGGTCATCTGGACGAGGAGGAAGCACGTGCGGAAACCGCGCGGAGCGGCACCTGGATCAGTGATCCCGCAGCATGGGAGGACCGTCTTCGTGGAACCGGATCCGGCTGTATTAGAAAGACTCGCGGTGCGTGACTGATCGGCCGAATTACTTCCCCACCACCGCTACCGACTCCACCCCCTCCCGCAGCGACCGCACAAGCTCACCCGCAGCCGCAACACCTTCCGTCGCGAGCACAGCGACCACAGCGCTTCCCACAATCACTCCATCCGCGACAGCGGCAACGGTTGCCGCCTGCTCCGGCGTGGAAATCCCGAAGCCGACTGCGACAGGCAGCTGGGCAACCGATCTAAGGGCAGTCACCTCGCTCGACAGGCCGGCCGAGAGCGAATGACCCGCCCCCGTAACCCCCGTTCTCGAGATGTAGTAGGCGAAACCCTGAGACCTGGAGGCGATGTGCTTTGCCCGCTCCGGTGTGGTTGTTGGAGCGATGAGACGCACGAGATCGAGAGGGGAGCTCTCGATCTTGCGCTCCAGAGCCGAATCCGCATCAACCGGCAGGTCGGTCAGCAGCAGACCATCAGCCCCTGCGTCGACCGCATCGGCGAGAAAGCGGTCGACGCCGTAATCCATGATCGGATTCAGATAGCTGAAGAGTACGATCGGCGTCTCCCGCTGCTCGCGGAATTGTCTCAGAAGCGCCAGGCAGCAGCTCAGGTCGACGCCCTGCTCAATCGCCTCAAATGACGATTTCTGGATAGTGGGACCGTCGGCCAGTGGATCGCTGAAGGGTATCCCGAGCTCGATTACGTCTGCACCAGCATCGGCCAGCGTAAGGAGCGTCTCCAGTCCCTCGCGGATCGTTGGATGTCCGCCGGTCGTGTAGATCACGAGCGCTGCCCGGCCTTCCGAGCGAGCGGTATCGAACGCCTTCTGAATCTCTCCAGTCTGCCTACGCAAAATACTCCTTGATGTTGATGCCGTAGTCCTCGGGGTCCGTCGTCTTGATGATGCTCCTGCGCGGAGATCCGGTGGCAGGATCGATCTCGCTCAGGCTCACCGTGAAAGGCGGGTTGAGTGGGAGGCCCATGTCGTCATAGATGACGAGAACCGTCGGCTGATGACTCGCCTCAGCGTTGGCTTCAGTCACCACGGCAAGCTCGAAGGTATCGAGCACCACCAGGCTGCCGACCGGATAGAAGCCGGTCATGCTGATGAACGCCTTCACGAGCAGCGGATCGAACCCTCGAGCGGGATTGTCCCGCATCTCCCGAAGCACGGCGTCCGGAAGCCACGGTTCTGCCTGATAGCTGCGGCGGCTTGTCGCCGCGTCAAAACCGTCGGCAATCGCAACGATGCGTGAGAAGAGTGTCGGATTCCTCGGCCGGACCGAGCGCGGATAGCCGCTCTGATCGATCTTCATGTGGTGCTCGTAAGCCGTCAGCATCGTCCGGAACGGGATCTCGCCGACGCCTCGCATCTCCAGAAGCGTCAGCAGTCCCTCCGTTGGATGCTCGTGGATCAGCTTCCACTCGGACGAGTCCAGAACGCCGGCTTTCGTGGTCAGCTCAATTGGGGTGCGGGTCTTACCGATGTCGTGCAGCAGCGCACCCATCCCCAGCTCATAGAGCTCCGACTTCGCCAGCCCGAGCTTCTTCCCGAGCGCGATGCTGAAGATGCTTACGTTCACTGAGTGCATGAACGTGTATTGGTCGTAGTCACGCAGCACAGTCATGCCGATGATCGAGCTCTCATTGTTGAGAACCTGGTCGACGATCTGCTGGACGGTGCGTTTGACGCGGCGGAGGCTGACGGCACGTCCCATCCGCACTCCTGTGAGCGCCTCGCGGGCGACCGCGACCGACTGCATGTACGTCTGACGCGCCTCTGCACGCGCATCCTCCACCTGCGCAGGTGCGGTCTCGCCTTCAGGCGCCGCCCGGATGTGCTTTGCCGCGGAATGCTCGAGTCGATCGGAGAACGACTCGAATGGAGTGGAAGGATCCGGATCCTGGAGGAGGAGCGAGAGCAGCGCGATCCACTCCTCCCTGGCCGGTGCCCCCTCCACCTCGAGGTAGCCGATCTCGTGTCCCTTCAGGGCTCGACCGACCGCGCCGAAAGTGGCGTAGCTCGCCAGGTCCACGCGGAGCCGCAAATCGTTGATGAAGCAGAAGTCCCCCACGTAACGGAGGACGATGCCGCCATCCTGCTCTGTGATCACTGCGGCGAGAGTTTCCACCTCGGTGAGGGCGTTCTGTACCGCCTGGTTCTCGAGGGGATACAGCTTCAGGGCTCGGAGGGCGGCATGAAGGGCGAACAGGAGGTCTCGACCGGAACGTTGACCCGTGCGGTCGTCGCCGGCCTCATTCCGCGTGTTTCCGCGTACGGAAGTGTTTTCCGCCGACATCATCCTGCCTCTCCTCGTATGGCCCGTGCGACGGCGGTGCGGACGACCGGATCAGTGTCTCCAGCGGCGGAATTCAGCGCTTCACGAGCGGAAGGGTGCCTCACTTTGGCGAGAGCGAGCGCAGCGCACGCGCGAAGCTCGGGCGACTCACCCCGGCCCAACCAGCTCTTTGTGTTCAGGATCTTGTCGAGGACAGGGACGCCCTCCGGTCCGCAAATTCTGCCGTAAGCCTCGAAGAAAGCAATCTTCTCATTCCGATCGGCCTCGCGGAGGCGCTTTGATCCGATGGCGTTCTCCAAAGCAGAACGTGCCTGGGCGAACACCAGCGTTCCGAGTGCACGTGCCGCGGCGACCCGCACCTCGCGACTCCCATCCTCGAGCAGAGGAATGAGTCCGTTGCCTGCCACTGCACCGCGCAGCGAAACGAGCGCCTCCACAGCAGCGATGCGAACCCCGGCGTCCGGATGCTTGAGGAAGCGGAGGACGTCGTTCAGAGCCGCGCCGATTTCGAGTCTTCCGACCCACTTCAGGGCGCCGACCAGGAGTGAAGGATCGTCCGTCTGGAGAAGGTTCAACACCTCCTCCCGGTTGCCTTCCGCGAGACGCTGGATACAACCTTCGAATGCGCGACGAACGTCCGGCCGCTCGAGGCGGTCGGCAGCCCGCATCAGCGATCCGATGGACCGTGGGGGGAAGTAGCCCAGGAGCTCGAGCACGGAGGGGTCGTTCAGCCTCTCCGGCATCTCCTCGAGGATCTCGGCGAGCTGAACGATCATCTCGTCCGTCCCGAGAATATCGAAGAGGCCTCTGATCTGGCGCATCGCGGGCGGCTTGAGGACGCCACGCTTGCTCGCCACCTCGACCATCTGCCGGAGCAGCGATGCCGCCCGCCCGAACTCGGCGCTGCCGAGCGCGGAAGGTAGCAGCTCCGCAAGGATGCAGACGATCCGCACCTGACGCTCTTCGCTGCCATCCTCGAGCCGGTCCAGCAAGGCGCAGAGCACATCCTTCCATAGATCTCGCTCGCTTTCCTGCCGGACCTCGTTGCGCAGCTTCCGCAACTCAGCTTCGTCGAGGAAATACAGCGTCTCCTGGAAGTCGTCCGCGGTGAGGGTGTCGCGGTTGGCGCCTTCCTGCCGAACGGCGGCAGCGTTTACCGAGCCCGGTGACGGTTGCCCTGCAGCAATCCCCTCGACCCCCTCCGCACCCGCTTCCACTGCCTGATAGCGGAGGTTCGCCATGTCCTCCTGCCAAAGGAGGGTAATGAGGTCGTCCTCGTCACCCTTCAACGACGGCGCCCGGGCGAGGACGCGCAGAAGTGCCGGCACCTCCGCCTCAAAGCCGGGCAGAAGAGTCAGCTCGCGAATGCCGTCCTTGTAGAACAGGAAGGGAAGATCCGAGCTGCTCTCCCCCGTTGGGAAGACGATCTGTCCCTCCCAGATGATCCGGTCTTCCTCAATATCGAGCCGGAGCTGAGGGAGCTCCTGCCACAGGCCGGCGAGCCGCTGCTGAAGATTCGTGATGAACTTCTCCAGCATCGGGTTGCCACCCTCGTAAAGCCGGTAGCTCCGCAGAGCGGCGGCGAGAGCGCGAAGCACCTCCTCGACCTGACCGACATCAAGTGCGGAAAGATCCGGGTCCACGACCGGGGGCGAGCCGTCAGGGAGGGTCATCCGGCGCGCCTAGAGAGCTGCTTCCCGGTCAGCTACCTGCGCCACGTCCTTGTCCCCACGGCCGCTGAGGCAGACTACTACAGGCCCCTTTTCCGCCCACTGCTTTCCATCGCGCAACAGGTAGGCGATCGCATGTGCGCTTTCGAGCGCGGGAATGATCCCCTCCAGACGCGCCAGCTTGTGGAACCCATCCAGCGCCTCCGCGTCGGTTGCGCTGGTGTACGTCGCGCGCCCCGCGTCCTTCAGGTACGAGTGCTCGGGTCCAACGCCGGGGTAATCGAGGCCTGCCGAGATCGAGTGCGCAGCGGCGACCTGACCGTGCTCATCCTGCAGAAGGTAGGAGAGGGAGCCGTGGAGGACCCCGGGCTTGCCTGCTGTCAGGGTGGCGGAATGGAAGCCTGAACCAACACCCTCACCCGCCGCTTCGACGCCGATCAGCGCGACTTCCTGGTCGTCAACGAAGGGGTGGAACATGCCCATGGCGTTGGAGCCGCCACCGACACACGCGACAACGGCCGCGGGGAGGCGACCGGCGCCCTCGAGCATCTGCGCCCGTGTCTCACGACCAATCACCGACTGGAAGTGGCGCACCATCTTCGGGTAAGGGTGCGGACCGACAACGGAACCGATGATGTAGTGCGTCTCGGTCACATTGGTGACCCAGTCACGGATAGCCTCGTTCGTCGCATCCTTGAGCGTGCGAGTACCTGACGAGACAGGGCGCACCTCGGCTCCCAGGAGCCGCATGCGATAAACGTTGAGCGCCTGCCGCTTCACGTCTTCCTCACCCATGTAGACCACGCACTGCAGCCCGAACAGAGCGCACACCGTAGCTGTGGCAACGCCGTGCTGGCCTGCGCCGGTCTCGGCGATGATCCGCTTCTTTCCCATCCGTCCCGCCAGCAGAACCTGGCCGAGGCTGTTGTTGATCTTGTGGGAGCCGGTGTGGTTCAGGTCCTCTCTCTTGAGATAGACCTCGACCCCGCCCGCAGCCTCACCCAGGCGACGCGCGCGATAAAGCGGGGTCGCGCGACCGACGTAGTTCTTCCACAACGCCTCCAGATCGGCCCAGAAAGCCGGATCAGTGGCTGCCACGTCATAGACAGCCTCCAGCTCGTCCAGCGCTGCGATCAGCGTTTCGGGAACGAAGCGACCACCAAAGCGGCCGAAACGGTCGAGGCCATCACGTACTTCAGGTGCAGCCGTACCGGACATCAGCCTACTCCATTATGGGTCACGGACCGCGCAGCCTCCGCGAATGAGCGAATCAGATTTTCGTCTTTGATACCCGGGGCGCGCTCCACGCCGCTGCTGACGTCAACGACGTCTGGCGTAAGCAGATCGACGATCTCGACCACGTTGGTGGCGTTGAGCCCGCCTGCGACTACGAGCCGCAGCTCCGTCTGAAGACGGCCGCGGACCTCAGCGACCTCTTCCCAGGGGAAGCGGGCGCCAGTTCCACCGCGCGCGTTCGGCGACCAGCCGTCAAGCAGAAGTCCGTCGACGAAACCTTCATAGGTCTCGACTGCCCGCTGGAAATCGGAAGCGGAACGCACCGCCACCGCCTTCCACACTTCTGCGCCCGTGCGCCTGCGTACCGCCCCCGCAAGGTTTGGCGGCTCATCGCCATGCAGCTGAAGCACCGAGAGCTGCAGCTGTTCGACGAGATCGATGACCCGAAAGGTGGTGCCGTTTACGACAACGCCCACGCGAGGGAGACTGGATCCAGCGAAGATCTCGTTCACGCGCCCGGGAGCAACCGTTCGCGGACTGCCTTCCGCCAGGATCACACCCCCATAGCTGGCTCCGGCGGCCTCGGCGGCGCGCACGTCCTCGGCCCGTGTAAGCCCGCAGATCTTCACAGCGGTCATGTCGTCCTACCTTCTCCGGATCAGTTGATTGCGAGTCTGGCCTGCCAGAGCGGCGGCCGCAGCTCGCACGTCCTGCTGCCGCATGAGGGACTCCCCTACGAGAATCGCGTCAACGCCGGCATCGCCCAGCTGCCGAACGTCCTCGGGAGTCCTGATGCCGCTCTCTGCGACGAGAGTGATGGAAGGGTCGATGACCGGGGCCAGACGGAGCGAAAGCCCCAGATCGGTGACGAAGGTGCTCAAATCCCGGTTGTTGACGCCAATGCAGCTCGCCTCGATCGCCAATGCCCGGTCGAGCTCGCTCGGCTCGTGGATTTCGACGAGCACGTCGAGCTGAAGGTCGCGCGCCAGTTGATAGAGGCTCGCGAGAGTCGGATCATCGAGGATGCGGACGATGAGAAGAATGGCATCTGCTCCCGCTGCTCGGGCCTCATAGACCTGAACGTCGTCGATGACGAAGTCCTTCCGCAGCAGCGGCACACTTACAGCCTCACGTACTCGCCGCAGGGCCTCCAGGTTTCCACCGAAGAACTCCTCGTCAGTCAGCACCGACAGAGCGGCAGCACCACCGGCGACATAGCTCCTCGCGATCTCCACCGGATCTGCATCGCCGCGGATCAGTCCGGCCGAGGGCGACTGCCGCTTGATCTCGGCAAGCAGCCGAACCTCGCTCGAAACCCGAAGAGCAGCCTCGAAGCCTCTCGTCGGCGGGGCACCCTCCGCCGCTTCCCTGAAGCGCATTGCATTGCGGCGCAGCCGATCGACTTCGACCGCTTTCGCTTCCACAATCCGGCTGAGGCGGTCGTGAATCTTCAGCTCACTCACCTTCTAAACAGGCTCCTTGCCTTTCGGCTTCGCTTCGGGTACATTGCGCTTCGGTCTCTATTCGGCCGCCAACCTGAACGGGTCTCTACATGCCATTGACGAAGCGCCAGCGCGAGATCCTCGACTATGTCGAGAGCTTCCTAGAGCACTATGGCTACTCGCCGAGCTTTGAAGAAATCGCCAGCAACTTCGGCTACTCCTCGCTCGCGACGGTGCACGAGCACCTCAGCAATCTGGAGAGAAAGGGCTACTTACGGAAGAACTACAACAAGAGCCGCTCGCTGGAGTTGATGCCCGCGGAAGGTACGCTCGCCGTTGAGCTTCCGCTTCTCGGAAGCGTTGCTGCGGGTCTGCCGATCGAGGCGATCGAGGAACAGGAGACGATCGCGGTTCCGCACGACATGCTGCGCTCGGGCAACAATTACGTGCTGCGGGTTCGCGGCGACTCCATGATCGAGGAGCAGATCCGCGATGGCGACTTCATCGTCGTGAACTCACGTCAGACGGCGGACAACGGCGAGATGGTGGTGGCGCTCGTTCACGGGGAGTCGGCAACCGTGAAGAAGTTCTACCGGGAGCGCGGCGGCCGAATCCGGCTTCAGCCGGCGAACGTCACCATGGGCCCGATGTACTTCGACGAGCATGAGGTAACGATCCAGGGGATCGTAGTCGCGGTGATCCGGAAGTATTGAACCTCCGGTGCCTAAGGTGGCAGCGGGGAAGCTGAACGTCAGACAGGAGAGGCAGAGATGAAATCGAGCAAGAGCGCCCTGTTCATGGTGGGCCGCATCGACAAGCAGGGTCGGAAGATCGTGTTCGTGAATGAGCCGGTTCAGGCTCCTTTTCCCGGCCCGTTCGAGCTGCACGCGGTGTTCACGATCTGATCCGCTCAGTTCGGTCGAGTCGCAGCCTTGAGGCGCTCGAGCTGAATCAGTGCGACACCCTCGTCGAGACCCTGCTCGGCGAGGCGAACGCCGGCGGCAACTCCATCTGCCTTGCCTGAGACCAGCAGGGCTGCCGCGGCGTTCAGAACAACTGCAGCACGGGCAGCTCCCCTCCGCTCTCCCTTCAGGATCGCCAGGATAAGCTCCGCGTTGGCCTGCGGGTTTCCACCGGCGAGCTCGGCAGCATCATAGGAAGGCCAGCCAAGTTCTTTCGCCGGATCGAAGTCAAACCGTCTCGTCCTGCCGTCCTTCACTTCGACAACGTGTGTCACTCCAAGGGGGCTCATTTCGTCGACGCCAGGCTCGCCATGGACGACCAGCGCGTGCTCATGCCCCAGCTCCACCAGCGCCTCGGCAACTAGATCGAGGAAGCGGGCATCCGGCACCCCAACCACCTGACGCTTCACGCCTGCGGGGTTGGTGAGCGGCCCGAGAAGGTTCATGATCGTGAACATCGCCAGCTCCTTCCGCACCGGACCGACATGCCGCATGGCCGGGTGGTGATTCGGCGCGAACATGAATACGACGCCAATCTCATTCAGCACGCCGGCCTGCCGGTCCGGTTGAAGATCGAGTCCGACGCCGAGCCTCTCCAGAACATCGGCGCTCCCGCAGCTCGAGCTGAAGCTGCGGTTCCCGTGCTTCGCTACGCGAACCCCAAGGCCCGAAACGAGCAGAGCAGCAGCCGTCGAAATGTTGAAGGTGGTCAGCGATCCGCCGCCTGTGCCGCAGGTGTCGATCATCCCCACCACATCCGGCATTGTCACGGGAATCATCGACTTCCGGAGGGCGCGAACTCCGCCGGCCACCTCTGCTGCGACTGCACCGCGGGTACGGATCGCAACCAGCAGCGCCGCGATCTGAACGGGCGTCGCATTCCCCTGCATTACCGAGTCGAATGCGGCTTCTGCCTCCTCTGCCGAGAGAGGGCGGTCCACTGCGATGCGAATTAGCTGATCGAGACTCATCGGGACGTAGGAAAGCACGACTGAAGAGGCATTTTTGTCGAATTGGCTTGGCTACCTGCACGCCAAAGCTACTGAGCGGCGAAGTGCGATGTCAATTCGCGGAAGTTCTGGCGTTGCTTGACATTCACCCCCCTCAGCCTAGCTTTTTCGCCGCCATGGAAGACCGGGGAACCCAACGCATCGCCTTCACCGTCCAATATGACGGGTCCTCCTTCTTCGGATGGCAGCTTCAGCGCGAGGAGCGGACGGTGCAGGGGGAGCTGGAGTCGGTACTCTCGCGCCTCTTTGCGGCTCCGGCGCGAATCGTTGGTTCAGGTCGAACCGATCGTGGCGTCCACGCCATGGGCCAGGTCGCAGCCGTCGATGCTCCGGAGCAGTGGTCGCCGCGATCACTTCGCCGGGCGATGAATGCGCTCCTTCCGGATGAAGTCTGGATCTCCGCCGCGGCCGAGGTCGCAGACGATTTCCATCCCCGATACAACGCGCTCGAGCGCTCCTACATCTACCGGATCGGCCTCTCCCCCGCCGCGTTCTCTCCCTTCCACGCCCGCTGGTGTTGGCCCCTCGCCAAGACTCCACAGCTCGACCTGCTGCAGGAAGCCGCACAGGCAATCGTGGGCGACCACTCCTTCAAGGCGTTCGCGAAAGCCGGCCAGGAGCACCGGGGCGACCGCTGCATCGTGACCTCGACCGGCTGGAACCCGTGGGCGGACATCGGATTTGAGTTCAGAGTTTCTGCCAACCGTTACCTTCACCACATGGTCCGGTATCTTGTCGGCACGCTGGTCGATATCGGGTTGGAGCGCCGGCCGCTCGACACGATCGGCTCGTTGCTTGAGAGCGCGCCTGGGCTCACGACTTCTGTCCCCGCACCGCCTACCGGACTCTATCTGTCCCAGGTGCGTTATCCTGAAGGGGCCTACGCTCCCGTCGAGGAAGCGACCTGGAAACGCACTACATACGCCTAGGACATAACCAGCAGATGTCTTCTTCAGACGAACGATACTCGAATCCGCTGACGGAGCGGTACGCCTCCGGGGAGATGTCCTACATCTTCTCGGCCAAGTTCAAGTTCGGCACGTGGCGGAAGCTTTGGCTCGCCCTGGCGGAGTCGGAGCGTGAGCTCGGGCTGGATATCTCCGACGAGGCGATCGCTGCACTGCGCGAACACCTCGATGACGTGGACGTGAAGCGCGCCGCGGTGCTCGAGAGGGAGCTCCGGCACGATGTGATGGCTCATGTGCATCATCTGGGGGAGCAGGCGCCGGCTGCGCGTGGGATCATCCACCTGGGCGCGACCAGTGCGTACGTCGGGGACAACACCGACCTCATTCAGCACCGCGAGGCGCTGCTGCTCGTCCGGAAGCGTCTGGTCGGCGTGATCGCCGCACTCGCGGAATTCGCAGCGAAGCACCGCGCGCTGCCGACGCTCGGCTTCACCCACTTCCAGCCAGCTCAGCCGACAACTGTCGGTAAACGCGCGACGCTCTGGCTCCAGGACCTCCTCTTGGACCTCGAGGAGCTGGAGTTTCGGATTGAAACGCTGCGCTTCCGGGGCGTCCGGGGGACCACTGGAACCCAGGCATCCTTCCTCGACCTGTTCGAGGGAGATCACGCCAAGGTCGATCAGCTCAATCAGCGCGTGGCTGAGCGAATGGGTTTCCCGCAGGTGTATGGCGTGACGGGGCAGACGTACACGCGGAAGGTCGACTACGCGTGCCTTTCCACGCTCGCTGGAATTGCTCAGTCCGCGTCGAAGATCGCGCACGACGTCCGTCTGCTCTCGCACCTGAAGGAAGTCGAAGAGCCGTTCGAGGAGCACCAGATCGGATCCTCCGCGATGCCTTACAAGCGCAATCCGATGCGCTCGGAGCGGATCACCGCGCTCGCCCGCCACGCGATAACGCTCGTGATGGATCCGGCGTTTACCGCGGCGACCCAGTGGTTCGAGCGCACACTCGACGACTCGGCAAACAAGCGGATCGCGGTCCCTGAGGCGTACCTCAGCGTCGATTCGATTCTGCTCATCCTCCACAACGTCTCATCGGGGCTGGTCGTCTACCCGGAGATGATTCGCCGCCGCCTGATGGACGAGCTGCCCTTCATGGCGACGGAGAACCTGATGATGCGGAGCGTCAAGCGCGGTGGAGACCGGCAGGAGCTGCACGAGAAGGTCCGGCGACATGCGATCGCCGCCGGCGAGCGAGTCAAGATTCACGGCCTCGAGAACGACTTGCTTGATCGGATCGCGGGAGACGAGGCGTTCGGCGTGGCCCGGCAGGAGCTGGAGGAGGAGCTGCGGCCGGAGAAGTACGTCGGCCGGGCGCCGGAGCAGGTTGACCAGTTCATCCGGGAGTGGGTGCGCCCGGCTCTGGAGCGCCATGCAGCTGACGTAAATCAGGAGACACCGGAGCTCCATGTCTGAGGTGCCGCAGAACAAATCGAACTCTTACGAGGCGCTACGCACCGAGCTCGCGGAGATCGATCTCCTCTCCTCGGTAACGGCACTCCTCTCCTGGGACCAGGAGGTGATGATGCCGCCGTCCGGAACCAGTCTCCGCGCCCAACAGTCGGCGCTGCTGAGTCAGACGGTCCACGAGCGGCGCACGTCGGACAACTTCCGGAACCTTCTGGAGCGGGCTGAGCAGGATCACGCTCTCACTTCGGACCAAGAAGCCGCCGCGAATCTTCGCGAGATCCGGCGCGGGTTCGACCACGCGGTGAAGATCCCGACTTCGCTCGTTCGTGAGTTCGCTGCGACGACGACGCATGCGCAGCACGCATGGAGGGACGCCCGTGCGAACAGCGACTTCACCGCATTCCGCCCATGGCTCGAGAAGATCGTCAAGCTGGCCAGGGCGCGCGCCGAGTGCCTCACCACCCCGGAAACAGCAGACCTCTACGACCCGCTTCTCGACGAGTTCGAGCCGGGGGCGAAAACCGCCGAAATCGTCGAGGTCTTCCGGGACCTTCGGGGCAGACTCACTCCGCTCATCCGGGACATCGCGGGTTCGTCGCGCCGTCCGAACAGGGAGGTGCTGTCAGTCACTCTCCCGATCCCAGACCAGACTGCGTTCAACGCCCGAATCGCGGGTCTCGTTGGGTTTGACTTCGACGCGGGCCGGCTCGACACGTCAACCCACCCCTTCTGCCAGAGCATCGGCTCTGGGGATACCCGGCTGACGACCCGCTACCGCGTCGATGGCTTCTTCGACGCGCTCAGCTCGACGCTCCATGAGACCGGGCATGGGCTGTATGAGCAGGGTCTGCCGAAGGACCGCTACCCGGGCCAGCCGCTCGCGGAGGCAGTTTCTCTGGGGATACACGAGAGTCAATCGCGGATGTGGGAGAACCTTGTAGGCCGGTCCCGCTCGTTCTGGACGTGGGCGCTTCCCGAGGCAAAAGCTGCTTTCGGACCCGCGCTGACCGACTTCGATCTGGAGACGGTTTATGGGGCGATGAACCTGGTGGAGCCCAACCTAATTCGCGTCGACAGCGATGAGGCGACGTACAACCTCCACATCATGCTTCGCTTTGATCTTGAGCGGGCGATGCTGAGCGGCGACCTGAAGGTGGCGGATCTTCCCGGCGCCTGGAACGAGCGCATCAAGGCGGACCTCGGTCTTGACGTCCCGGATGACCGGCGTGGCTGTCTGCAGGACGTTCACTGGTCCATGGCGGCGATCGGGTACTTCCCCACTTACACGCTCGGCAATCTCTACGCAGCGCAGTTCTGGGATAAGATTCGTGAGGACATTCCCCAGCTCGACGCATTAATCGCGGGTGGCGAATTCAAGGAGCTGCTCGCATGGTTGCGCCGGGAAATTCACGTGCGCGGCCGCAGGCTGACGGCGCCTGAGCTGTGCCGCACATTGACTGGGAAACCGCTCAGTGCCCTCCCCTTCATGAGCTATCTCGAAGGGAAGCTGAGACCGCTCTACGCCCTTTGATCGCCAGGCGAGTCATGCTTGCCGCAGGACCCGCGGAGCGGTTAGTTTTGCCCCCTATCGCGGCTCCTCGATCAGGCACAACGCGGGCTCTGTTTTGAACGACACGATCGCGCTAACGGACTTACCCGCTCCCCTTCTGCGCCGCGGCAAAGTCCGCGACGTCTACGACCTCGGGGACGCGCTTCTCATGGTCGCCACCGACCGCGTCAGCGCCTTCGACGTAGTCCTGCCCCAGCCAATACCCCGTAAGGGAGAGGTCCTCACGCTGATCTCGGCGTGGTGGTTCGCCAGAACCTCCGATCTCATCCCGAACCACCTTCTCTCCGTCGACCCGGATAGAATCGCCAGCGAGTACCCGCATCTCGCGGAAAGCCGCTCCGTTTGGGCGCGCCGCTCGATGCTGGTGCGGAAACTTCAGCCATTTCCGGTTGAATGCGTCGTCCGCGGCTACATCTCCGGATCGGCGTGGAAGGAGTACCAGGACTCGGGAACACTCGCCGGTGAGCCGCTCCAGACGGGGCTCGTTGAATCGGCGAAGATTGACCCTCCGATCTTCTCACCAGCTGACAAAGCCGAGGAGGGTCACGACGAGAACATCACCTTCGACCGCGCGGTTGCAGTGCTCGGTCGCACGGTGGCGGAGGAGCTTCGGCGTGCCAGTATCCTCCTCTACGAGCGGGGACGTGATATCGCCGAGCAGCGCGGCATCATCATCGCCGATACCAAATTCGAGTTCGGGCGTGATAAGGACGGAGTTGTTCGTGTGATGGATGAGGTTCTGACCCCGGATTCCTCCCGGTTCTGGCCGGCAGTGAGCTACCAGGCCGGTCGTTCACAGCCGTCATTCGACAAGCAGCCCGTGCGCGACTACCTCGAAGATCTAGTGGGCCGCGGATTGTGGAACCGCCAGGCACCCGGTCCTGATCTCCCTCCCGAGCAGATCGAGGAAACCTCCCAACGCTATCAGGAGGCATTCCGCCGCATCGCCGGACTCACACTTGACGAGGTTCCTCTTGCGGAGTGGGACGGAGCGTGAGGCCTACCCGACGGCACCTGCAGCGCGGAGTCGTCGTCCTCCCGAGCGCATTCACGCTCGGCAACCTCTTCCTCGGCTTCTGGGCAATGGTCTCCGCCTCGCGCGGGCAGTTTGAGACCGCCGCCTGGCTGATCGTCGTCGCTGCGATCGTGGACATGCTCGATGGCCGCATCGCGCGCTTCACCAGCACAGGCAGCGAGTTCGGCGAGCAGCTCGACTCCCTGGTCGACGCGATCAGCTTCGGGATCGGACCCGCGCTCATCTTCTACTTCCTCTTCCTGACGGAGGGGGTTTGGGGATGGACGCTCGCCTTCATCTATGTTGCGGCTGCAATTATTCGACTTGCCCGCTTCAATGTCGAGCAGGCGGGGTCCGCCAAAGCGAATTTCCACGGGCTGCCGTCGCCCACTGCCGGGATGACGATCGCAACGTTCTATCCGTTCAGTCAGACGCAGTTCTTCCGCGATCATCTGTCGCACCTCCCGTGGCAGATCCTCAGCGCGGGACTTCTTCTGATCATCGCGGCGCTGATGATGAGCCACGTGCTCTATCCGGTCGTGCCGCGCTTCGACCTGAGAACGTTCCGCGGACGCTTCACGCTGGGGTTGGCGCTCTTCTCCACAGTTTGCGCGCTTACGATCCCCTCTCTCTTCTTCTTCCCGGCGTGCATCATCTACATCCTGATCGGCTTGAGCCGATCGGTGCTGCATGGCTTCGACGAGCGGCTCCCTACGCGCGACCCGCTGATCGACGTGGAGGAGACGGTGGCAGGAACGAGGGAGCTCGAGTACGACTCGATCGAGCCGCGGCCGCAGACGGTTCGGCTGCCGGAAGAATCACCAAATGAGATGGGGCCATAGATGGCGTTCAACGTAGAAGTACGGGTTGTTCCGCGGCGCGGAATCCTGGACCCGCAGGGAAAAGCAGTTCAGGGCGCGCTCTCGACGCTCGGATTCGGCGGAGTCGGTGAGGTGCATGTCGGTCGGCTCGTCCGGCTGGAGATAGATGCGCGCTCAGCCGAGGAGGCGCAGGAGCGAGCGGTCTCGATGTGCCGTCAGCTGCTGGCGAATCCAGTTACTGAGGATTTCGAGGTAGAGGTTCTTCAGGGTGCTGGGAGCGGCCGATGAAGATCGGGGTCGTCACCTTCCCCGGCTCCAACTGCGACTACGACTGCTATCGGGCAGCGCGGGAGCTGCTGGATGCGGAGACGGTGTATCTCTGGCACCGCAGTCACGACCTCCAGGGCGTCGACGCGGTCTTCCTCCCCGGCGGGTTCAGCTACGGCGACTACCTCCGCGCGGGGGCGATTGCCAGCCTGAGCCCGATCATGAAGGAAGTTCGGGTTTTCGCCGATGAGGGCGGCCCGGTAGTCGGTATCTGCAATGGATTCCAGATCCTATGCGAGGCCGGCATGCTCCCCGGGGCGCTGATCCGGAACCGGTCGCTCAAGTTCAGCTCCAGGAACGTGCACCTTCGAGTGGAGCAGAGTGTAGCTCCCTACACATCCAGCTACGAGGTCGGGCGACTTCTGACTGTTCCCATCGCCCATGGCGAAGGATGCTATGTCGCACCGGACGAGGTCCTCGCCGAGCTCGAGCGCGATGGGCGGGTGATCTTCCGCTACTGTGACGCGGAGGGGAGCGTGACTCCCGAAGCGAATCCCAACGGTTCCGCTCGCAACATCGCCGGGATCACGAATGCCGCTGGCAATGTGCTCGGAATGATGCCGCACCCGGAGCGGGCCGTTGATCCGCTGCTCGGCACCCTGGACGGCGTCGGCCTTTTCCAATCGCTGGCGAGCTATCTGGCCGCAGTCTAGAGGACAAAGCCGCAGAGGATGATCCGCCGGCTCAGGCGAGTCGGTGGTTCCCGGGGTATTCCCCGGAATGGAAAATCGTGTAAGTCAGCGGGGCTGTCTTGAGTCGACTCCGGCCGCGAGTGGTTGAGCTACATCAGTTATGTCGTCTACATATCCAGAGGAGAGTACGGTGGCGGTTGAACCACGCGCAGGCGATCCCCAGATCACACCGGAGCTGGTAGCTGATCACGGGCTATCCCGTGATGAGTACGAGATGATCCTGGGCATTCTCGGCCGGGTGCCGACGTACACCGAGCTCGGCGTCTTCAGCGCGATGTGGTCGGAGCACTGCGGCTACAAAAACTCAAAGCCATTACTCCGTACTCTCCCGACAAAGGCGCCATGGGTGCTCCAGGGCCCGGGCGAGAACGCTGGGGTCATAGATGTGGGAGAGGGGCTCGCAGTTGCGTTCAAGATCGAGTCGCACAACCACCCTTCGGCTGTCGAGCCGTACCAGGGGGCGGCGACGGGGGTCGGTGGCATCCTGCGAGATGTCTTCACAATGGGCGCCCGCCCCATTGCGGTGCTTAACTCGCTTCGCTTCGGCGAGCTCGACGGTCCGTCTGAGGACCGGGTTCGCTACCTCCTAGCCGGCGTTGTGAAGGGGATCGGCGACTACGGCAACTGCGTGGGCATTCCCACAGTCGGAGGTGAGGTTTACTTCGACGCCGCGTACGAGGGAAATCCGTTGGTGAACGCCATGGCGATCGGGCTGATGAAGCAGGAGGAGCTGATCACCGGCATCGCCGAGGGTGTCGGCAACCCGATCATGGCGGTGGGCTCCAAAACCGGGCGGGACGGGATCCACGGCGCCACCTTCGCCTCCGCCGAGCTGTCGGAGGAGAGTGAGGCCAAACGGCCAATGGTTCAGGTCGGCGACCCGTTCACCGAGAAGCTCCTTCTGGAAGCATCACTCGAGCTGATCCACTCGGGCCACATCGTCGGCATTCAGGATATGGGCGCGGCGGGGCTCGTCTCCTCCTCGACCGAGATGGCTGCACGCGGCGGAACCGGTGTAGACATAGAGATCACGCGGGTTCCCGTCCGCGAGAGCGGCATGACCCCATACGAGATCCTCCTCTCCGAGACGCAGGAGCGGATGCTGGTGGTCGCGAAGGCGGGGCGGGAGGAAGATGTCCGCTCGATCCTGGGGAAGTGGGAACTGGATGCGGAGACGATCGGGTACGTCACCGACACGGGAAACTACGTTATCCGCGAGAACGGTGTCGTGGTCGTCGAGATCCCCGGTGAGCCTCTTGTCGATGCCTGCCCCACGTACACACGCCAGGGTGTAGAGAGCCCGACGATCGCAAAGCTGCGTGAGTGGACTCCCGCTCAGCTGCGAAGGCGTGATGAGGAGAGCGACCCTGCCTGGGTGCTGATGACGCTGCTCGATGCCCCCACCATCGCCTCCAAGCGATGGATCTATGAGCAGTACGACAGCACCGTGCGGACGAGCACCGTAGTCGGCCCCGGCTCTGATGCGGCGGTGGTGCGGCTGCGGGGGACACGGAAGGCGATCGCCGCCACGGTCGACTGCAATGGGCGGTACGTCTACCTCAACCCGCGCAGAGGCGGGCAGATTGCGGTCGCGGAAGCTGCGCGAAACATCGCCTGTTCGGGTGCGGTTCCCAGAGCTGTGACGGACAACCTTAATTTCGGTAACCCGCTCAAGCCCGAGGTGTACCATCAGCTCTCCGAGGCAGTCCGCGGCATAGGCGAAGCGTGCACTGTTCTGGAGACTCCGGTCACGGGCGGCAACGTCTCGCTCTACAACGAGAGCCCGACCGGCGCGATCTACCCGACTCCGACGATCGGGATGGTCGGCGTGGTGGAGGATGTCGATCACATCACCACCATCAGCTTCAGGAATGAGGGGGATCTTGTAATCCTGCTCGGCTCGAACACCGACGAGCTCGGCGGGAGTGAGTATCTGAAGGTGATCCACGGCTTGGTGGCGGGAGATGCACCGGCGATCGACCTGGCCTTCGAACGGCGGCTTCAGCAGAGCCTTGTCGCCGCAATTCGCACCGGAAGGATCTGCTCGGCCCACGATGTGGCGGAAGGCGGCCTTGCCGTCACGCTTGCCGAGTGCGCGATGAGCAACTCGGCTGCTCCTCGGGGTGTGAGCATCCAGCTGCAGGACGTAGCGCCGACCAATGCGCTGCTCTTCGGCGAGGCGCAGAGCCGCATCGTGATCTCCTGCAGGCCCGGCGACGCGGACGGACTCCTGAACCACTTCGCTGAGGCGCGAGTCCCGGCGCGGGTGATCGGCACGGTTGGCGGCGTTCGTGGGGTCTTCCTGGTGGAGGCTCCTGACGCGACTATCCAGCTGCCGATCTCGGAAATCGCGCGGACGTACTACAGCGCCATTCCACGCCGTATGGATAGGACGCCGCAGGATGTTGCAACGGCTTTGGAGTCGGAAGTTCACCGTCTTTGAGTCGGTAAGTCCGCCTCACTCCCGAAGGATGTAATTATGTGTGGTATCGCAGCGGTCACCGGAATACCCGAAGCCGCGAAGCTCGCGTTTCTAGCGCTCTACTCGCTCCAGCACCGGGGGCAGGAGGCGGCGGGTATCGTCGCTATCGATACCGCCGGGGACGGGCGCACCAGCATCCACAAGGGAACGGGGCTTGTCTCGGATGCATTCAACGAGCAAAGCCTTTCACGGCTGCACGGTCATACCGCCCTCGGCCATATTCGCTATTCGACCGCCGGCGGGGCGGGCCTGGTCAACGCTCAGCCGCTCCTGGTAAAGTATGCTCAGGGTGACCTGGCTCTCGCCCACAACGGGAACCTCACGAACGCGCAGGAGCTCAGAGATCGGCTCGTCGAGGAGGGCGCCCTCTTCCAGACGACGATCGACTCTGAGGTGGTGGTTCACCTCATCGCCCGCTCACGCCGACAGGGCGTGGACGCTCAGATCGAGGACGCACTGTCGCAGCTCGAGGGGGCCTTTTCTCTGCTGATAACGGTCAACGATGTTCTCTACGCAGCTCGTGACCGCCACGGCTTCCGCCCACTGATTCTCGGTCACAAAGAAGGGGCGTATGTGATCGCCTCCGAGAGCTGTGCGCTCGACATCGTGGGTGCGCAGTACATCCGCGATCTGGAGCCGGGCGAGGTGCTGCGTGTTCAGGGGGGCGAGCTCACGCCGCTGCCTTCCCTCGGATCGTACTCGGCACCGGCGCCGTGCGTGTTCGAGCTGGTGTACTTCGCCCGCCCTGACTCGCGGCTCTGGACCTATTCCGTGGATCGCTCGAGGCGCAAATTCGGGCGTCAGCTTGCGATCGAGCAGCCGGCGGACGCCGACTGCGTCATCTCTGTCCCTGACTCAGCCAATTCCGCCGCACTCGGCTTTGCGGAGCAGTCGGGTCTCCCGTTCGAGCTGGGGCTGATCCGCAACCACTACGTCGGACGAACCTTCATCGAGCCATCCCAGGCGGGGCGAGACTTCAAGGTTCGGCTCAAGTACAGCCCCGTTCGCGAGCTGCTCGACGGAAAGCGTGTCGTCGTCGTCGACGATTCGCTGGTGCGTGGAACGACTTCTCAGGGCCTGGTGAACCTGCTCAGGGAGGCCGGCGCCACGGAGGTTCATTTCCGCCTGGCATCGCCCCCCGTTCGGCATCCGTGCTACTACGGGATCGACATGCCGACGCGGGAGGAGCTTATCGCTTCAGAACGCAGCCCTGATCAGATTCGCGAGAAGCTGGGGGTAGATTCGCTCGGGTATCTCTCGCTCGAGGGGATGCTCGCCTGCGTGGATCAGAAAGGCACCTTCTGCTCTGCCTGCTTCTCCGGGAATTATCCCGCTCCGCTGGTTGATCTCGAGCGGGGATATGCGATCGCCAGCTGCGGATCGGCTGTCTAGCTGTAGGCTGAGAGCGAGGAAGAAGCGCCGGAGCTCGCATCGAGTCCCGGCGCTTTTCATTTCCCTTCTTTACGGTCGCACTGGATAGATCGCGGGTTCAAGCCCGTCCCCATCGACGACCCCCAAAGGCTCGAATCCTCACTGCATTCTTCAAGTATTCGCTCTCGACCCGGAACAGCCCTCTGCCCCTCGCCTGCGGCTACATCAATGGCGGGTTACCACTGGAGCTGACCTCTCTCGCCGCGCGCTCGAGCACCGAGTCTACGATTAGATCCCCGTGCAGCTTTCCGTTCTCGATGAAGATCTTGTTCGCGTCGTAACCGGCGGCCAGAACCCCAGCTATGTAGACCCCTGGAACGTTGGTCAACATCGATTCGGTGTGGTGGCTGGGAATCCCCGTCTCCCCGTCGATTTCGACGCCGAGATCGACCATCATCTTCGGGCTGGGCAGGTAGCCGATCATGGCGAGCACCCAGTCATTGGGGAGGACCCGGCGCTCCCCCGTGTCGAGATTCTCGATCTCGATCTCCCCCGGTCGAATCTCCCGCACCGTATGGCGCCAGAAAGCGGGTATTGCTCCTTCGGCGATGCGGTTCTCGATATCTGGCTTGATCCACGGTTTAACGCCTTTGTCGAGCTCGGCGAAGAGGTGCACGATCGTCACACGGGCTCCCTCGCGCCAGCAGGAGAGAGCAGCGTCGGCCGCCGAGTTGCCTCCCCCGATCACCACCACATCCTGATCGAAGTAGGGGTAGGGCTCGGTGAAGTAGTACTGCACCTTGCTCAGATCTGCGCCGGGGACATCCAGTTTGCGGGGATTGTCGTAGTAGCCGGTCGAGATCACGACGTTGGCGGCCTCGATGTCCCGGCGGCCACCATCGCGGCTGACGGTGTGACAGACGAAGGTGTCCCCCACCCGCTCAACACGAACAACATCGTGGTACTGAAGCACCTGGATCTGGTGGTAGTTGACGACTCGGCGGTAGTAGCGGAGCGCCTCGCGTCGAGTCGGCTTGTCTCCAGCGGTCGTAAAGGGGATGCCGCCGACTTCCAGTTTTTCCGGCCCGCTGAAGTAGGTGGTGTAGGTGGGATGCTCCATCATCGCCTGCGTTACGGCGCCGCGATCGATCAGCAGGCAGCTGACGCCGCGCTCGCGGGCTGCTACGCCCACGGCGATGCCACATGGCCCAGCCCCGATGACCACGATCTCGAAGCGCCCCGGAGCGTGGCTCACGCGGGTGAACCTCCTCGGCACGGAGCGGGGGCCGCCGGAGCCACTTCGCGTGCAGCACCGTGGTGAAGAGCCGCGACCTTCGCCTCGAGCCGCTGCTGCGGATTGTTTCCGCACCGGCTGTATAAAAGTTCACCCTCGCCGAGCCGATTGCTGACGAAGGTGGTTGTCTGGAAGATCTGCCCGGCAACCGGAGCGCCTGCCCGGGTTGCTTCGGACCCCGCGTGAACAGCTATCGTCGAGAAACCGTCGTCCGCGCCTCGGTTGCCCTCAGGCATGATTGAGATGGGAGACGGGGCGGATTACATCATCCGACAAATTCAGTACGACTCTGGCCGAGAGCAGCCGCCTCACCGTCGAGTTCACGGCGGGAAGCTCCAGCCCGCAGAGCGCCGCGAACTCTGACGAACGGCACCCGCCCCGGCGCACGAGAACGTCCCAGCACCTCGCTTCCTCCGAAGAACACGGGCCGAAAAGCCTCAGGTTTCCGGTGATGTCCTCCGCGGCGAGAAGCAGACTGTGCCGGTCCAGAACTGCCTCGACCGACTCCATGTGGTGCTCGTGTAGACCACGCGCCAGGAAGTACACCGGCACTGGCGGGTCCATCTCAGCATACCGCAGCAGCAGCTTGGCGACGATCTCGTCCGCACACGAGTAATCCATGATGCGGACCTGTGAAAAGTCGAGAATCGACAGGCACGGACCAGTAGCTTCGCTGAAGTCGGCAAGCTGCTGCTCGACTCCAAGGCGGACGGCGCGACCGGTCGGACGCGTCACCAGGTTGCTGTAGAACGAGGAGACGGTCCGCGGGTGGCGGGTCGTCAAAACGGTGGCGGCCAGTGCAAGCTGCTGCGCTGCATGCATCTCGCTGCGCTACGCAGCGCTGTCGATCGAGATACGCTCGATCTTGTCACCGCGCTCGAGCTTGTTCACCACCGCCTGACCTTCGCCGACCACTTTGCCGAAGACGGTGTGCACGCCATTCAAATGGCGGGTATTGGACTCGCTCAGCACGATGAAGAACTGGCTGCCACCTGTATCCTTGCCGGCGTGAGCCATGGAAAGGGCACCAACTTCGTGCTTCCGCGGGTTACCCTTCGTCTCACACTTGATCGTATAGCCGGGGCCGCCGCTGCCGACGCGCGGGTGCGTGAGCGGGAGCTCCTTGGTAAGCGGATCGCCGCCCTGCACGACAAAGTCGGGGATTACACGATGGAATACGATCCCATCGTAGAACTTGTCGTTCACCAGCTTCCTGAAATTCTCTACTGCCAGAGGCGCGTCCTCGGCATACAACTCGACCTTGAAGCTGCCCTTGTTCGTCTCGAAAGTCGCCGTTTCCATATTCCGTCTCGGTTGATGATGTAGGTTCGTCCTGCTAGACCCGCGCTGGCAGCACAATCTGGATCTGGGATCCCGGGAAATCCGGGAGGTCTTCCTGGCTGGGCGGAGCGTCGTCCCATTCGGGAATGTCGGCGATCCGCGCGGTTCCGCTGCGGATCGACACCTTCCCGCCCCACTTCAGCACACGGCTGCGGATCTGCTTCAGACCCTGGCCGCGACCCGGATCCCGGAAGCGGGTGACGCCGTGGAGGAAGGCCGCCTGTAGCGCAGTGAGGTCGCTCCAGCGATCCCCATGTCGCCCCGCGTGCTCCTTGGCTAACGACCCCCGGAATCCGACGCCAAGGTCGACAACACCTATCACGACCACCTGCCGGCCGAGCCTTTTCGCCCAGTTGTACGTCTGGATGCCTACCCAGCCGCCAGTCTCCGCGTGCTCGATGATATTCTGGCAAACCTCGGATAGCATGATGCTGAACGGCACCGCATCGGCCGCTGAATAGTTCAGCTTTTCGGTCAGGATCGTCCCCGCGCGCTCCTGCACATGCTCGATGACGCCGTGGACATCATCGTGCGAGCGAATCTTGGTGATCTCCAGCAGGACGTTTGAGGGACCAACAGGCTTCCGCTGGCCAATCCCCGCGGGAACCTCGAAAATCTCCGAGGCCTCCCGAAGGAACTCCATTCGGCCAAGGTAGCTCATCACCTCAGGCGACTCCGGAAGCTCAAGAATCGGCGGAGCGCCGTCTGCCGCCTTCATCTGCTGGCCCACCGCCAGCAGCCCGACCATCCCATACGGGTCGGCCCAGCGAACGTGACGCGCGTCGAACAGCGTGCCTCCGGTTCCCCCGTCTTTCTGCGACTCCTCGACCAACAAATCGAACCCGCGCTCGTCCAGCGTGGGAGGAACCGCGATGACTCGCTTCATTTACTGACCGGCCGAAAGAATAGGGGTTAGAACCGCGTCCAAGCTAACACTCCGGCAGCCTGCCGGGGAAGGTCGCGCAGGCCCTAAGCTGGTGCAGATGAAGGACGAAGAGAAGTTGCCACGGCAGGTGTAATCCCGTTGATCTCACGTACCTTCATCTTGGCTCCAGCGGCTGCGTGGGCACGCTGCACCGCAGCCTCCAGTGAACGGCCTTCAATCAATCCGCAGAAGCAGACGCTTCCCCAAACGTCGCCGCACCCGGTGGGATCCCCATCCACCAACTCGCCCAGGGGAAAGTGAATTATCTGGACCTCATTCTGAGTCTCGCCGTCACTCCGGATGCCTGTTCCACCGGTCCGAACCGCGGCTGTTGCTCCACCTGCGCCACGCGTGATCAGCACTATCTTCGGTCCGAACCCGGGAAGATCAGGCAGCAGCGCGAAAGGATCTGGCCGGGCGGAGCCCAGCAGCCCCAGCTCGGTCTCGTTCATCTGCACAATGTCGAAACAGGAAAGCCAGCACTCCCAATCGTCCAATCGCCTCGGCTGCCGAGCACCGTCGCCCGGAGGCCCCAGGAAGAGAGAGTGGAGGTCTGCGTAGATGGGGATGTCCACAGCCGCCCGAAGCGCGACTGCTGTGGAAAGATCGAGCTCGTTTCCAGCGAGGAAGTTCAGGTACAGCGCGTCGAGCTGCCCAACGAGCGGAAGAAGGTCGTCGAGCTCCCAACCTGCGACGCCCCCGGTAAGCCGCTCGAGACGGTCCGCGTGATCCTGGTATCGGAGCTCGACGCGATTGTTCGGCTCATCCACAACCTTCAAACCGCGGGTCGAACCGATACAGGGAAGCTGCGAAACGAACCGGAAGGCCGCGTCCGCCAGATCAGAGCCCACGCGGGCGAGCGGATGGATGAGAGTTCCGGAGGGATCGGCGGCCCCGAAGGCGGAGAGGGAATAGGTAAGCCCACCCCACTGCGTCAGGGGCTGAGCAGGGCCGAGCGCCGGGTGCCAGATCTCATCCCAGACGAAGGTTCCGAGCACGCCGATGGTCTTCATCGATACCAGGACGGCACACAGGCCCGGTACCTGGATCCATGGCTGAGTACCTCGAGACCGCCTCCGACAGCCGGGGAGGAATGAAGTTGCGGAACGAAAGCGAATACGGGGATGACTGCGAAGCGCTGGATGGAGGTCAGATTACTTCTACGACGGCTGCATGTCCCGGTGCCTTGCTCAGACGAATGTCCCGGGTGAGCAGTGGAGCTCGGAGAGCCTCAGCCAGCGCGACATACGCAGCGTCGTAAGCGGTGATGTTCCGTCTGAGAGCCCAGATTCTAGGTAGGAAGAGCTCATGACGATGCCGTTCAATCTGCATCGCCTTGAAGTCGGCAAATGCCTCCTCGGCGCGGTCAGCCGGAAGGTCTCCGGCGAGGCTGTATCGCCGGAGTACCTGCACGACTTCAAGATCCAGCACATGCGGCGCGTGCAGAGCTTCCGCCGGGTCGAATATCCGGTCTGCCAGAGCTTCAGTGGGACCGGTTCCCAGGAGGAGATCGATTACGGCTGATGCGTCGACAACGATCAACGAGATTCGCGCTCTGCGCGAACCGCCTCGACGGAGGATTCCCGCACCATCATCGGCTCGCGCCCGAGTATCCTCTCCCGCAAAAGCTGCGGAGTCGGCCGCTCCGCCACCCGCTCGAGCTCGCGAAGCAAGTACTCGGAGAGCGACATGCCGGCGTCAGCCGCCCGAACCTTGAGGGTCCGGTGCAGAACGGGGGGGACGTTGCGGATCTGAATCATTTTGGACATGTGTTGAACATGCTCGCATGTGCTGCGCATGTCAAGCGGCGCAAGTGAACTCAGACTCGCCCGTACGTCTCCTTCTTGAAGACTGCCGCGGCTCCAACCACTCCGGCGGTTCCCGGAAGCTCACCTGAGACGATGCTGCAGCGCTCTTCCGCGGACCTGAAGGCGCGTCGGCGAACTTCTGCACGGAGAGGAATGAAGAGGTGGTCGCCGGCGCGGGTGACGCCGCCGGCAATGACGACCATTTCAGGATTGAGGATGTTGATGATGTTGGCGATGCCGGCGCCGAGGAACTTGGCCGTATCCTTCATCACTTCGGTCGCGAACGGATCACCCGCGACCACGCCTTCGTAGACTGTCGCGGCGGTGATGTCCTCGAGCCTGCCATCGACCATGTCCTGTAGAACGGTCCCGACACCCGCTTCGATCCCCTCACTCGCGCGGAGAGCTATTGCGGGGCCCGAGGCATAAGCCTCAAGGCAGCCGTAGTTGCCGCACTTGCAGCGACGACCGTTCGCCTCGATGGTCATGTGCCCGATCTCGCCCGCTACATCCGAGATGCCGTGATAGATCTGCCCGCCGAGCACGATCCCGCCCCCGATGCCCGTTCCCAGCGTGAGCCCGACGAGCGTATCGACATCCTTCCCCGCTCCGAGCCACCATTCCCCGTAGGTCGCGCAGTTCGCGTCGTTGTCCAGCGTGGCGGGGAGGTTCAGCGCATTGGAGACAAGGTCACGCAGAGGAAAGTTGCGCCACCCCAGGTTGGGGGTGTTGATCACGAGACCCGACTTGGTGTCGAGCGGACCGGGGGAGCCGATCCCGACACCGGCGATCTGATCGCGGCGGCCGTTGGACTCCTTCAGCACGTCGGTAATGGATGCTTCCACCATTTCCACGATCCTGTTCACGACGAACTTGGCGCCGCGTCCAGAATCCGTAGGCATGATTCGCAGACCAAGCACATCACCGCCTTCGATCGGCAGGAGCCCTACAACTATGTTTGTGCCCCCGAGATCGACGCCGACGATCCAGCGCTTGTCTTTGTGTCCCATGCGTCGCGTGCTGTTCCAAGTTCTATTGTTCGGAGCACGAGCTGCTCCGAAGAACGTGCTATTCGCCGATGCGGAGGACCGCGAGAAAGGCTTCCTGCGGAATCTCCACAGTCCCCACCTGCTTCATCCGCTTCTTGCCTTCCTTCTGCTTCTCCAGAAGCTTCCGCTTGCGGGTGATGTCCCCGCCATAACATTTTCCTGTGACGTCCTTCCGCATCGCGCGCACCGACTCCCGCGCAATTATCTTGTTGCCGATCGCAGCCTGAACGGCAACTTCGAACATCTGCCGCGGGATCAACTCCTTCAATTTCTCCGCCACCGAGCGACCGTACTCGAAAGCCTTGCTCTCGTGAATGATCACGGAGAACGCGTCGATCTGATCACCATTGATGAGCATGTCGAGCTTCACCAGCGGGTTCGGACGGTAGTCGGACAAGTCGTAGTCGAATGATGCGTATCCACGCGTTGCCGACTTCAACTTGTCGTAAAAGTCGAGAACGATTTCGGCTAGCGGTAGATCGTAGGTGAACTCCACCCGCGTCGGATCGAGGTAGCTCATCCCCTTGAACTCTCCCCGCCGCTCGTGCGCGAGTTTCTGCACACCGCCGATGTACTCCGCTGGAACGAGGATTCTAGCCCGTACGTAGGGCTCCTCGATCTTGTCGATCTTGGTTCTGTCTGGAAGCGCCGATGGATTCCCCAGCGTCCTGACATCGCCATTGGTCATGACGAGCCGGTACTCCACGTTCGGAACAGTGGAGATAAGGTCGAGATCGAACTCGCGCTCGAGCCGCTCTTGTATGATCTCCATGTGGAGGAGGCCAAGGAATCCGCAACGGAAGCCGAAACCAAGCGCCGTAGACGTTTCCGGCTCATACATGAGCGAGGCGTCATTCAGCTTCAGCTTCTCGAGCGCGTCGCGCAGCTCCTCATACTGATCGGTGTCGGTTGGGAACATCCCCGCGAACACCATCGGCTTCACTTCCTTATAGCCGGGAAGGAGCTCGGCCGCGCGGTTGTGGGCGTCCAGGATCGTGTCGCCGGCCTTGGTATCCGCGACCTTCTTGATAGCTGCGGTGAGATACCCGACCTCGCCCGGGAGAAGCTCCTTCACCGCGAAGTGCCCAAGCTGGAGGTACCCCACTTCATCGACGATGTACTGGGCGTCGTTGGAGCCGAAGGTCACCGTCATCCCCTTCTTCATCACCCCGTCCACGACGCGAATGCTCGGGATAGCCCCACGATATTTGTCGTAGTAGGAGTCGAAGATCAGCGCCCGTAGCGGTGAACCCGGATTGCCCCTCGGATGCGGTACACGCTGGACGACCTTCTCCAGAAGCTCTGGCACGCCGGAGCCGTCTTTGGCAGAAACCGAGAGCACTTCGGACGGATCCACGCCGAGAAGCTCCACCAGCTCATCGCGGCGACGCTCAGGTTCTGCACCTGGCAGGTCGATCTTGTTGAGGACCGGGATGATCTCGAGCCCGGCTTCCATTGCTAGGAAGAGGTTCGACAGGGTCTGTGCCTGGACACCCTGTGACGCGTCCACCACCAGGATCGCGCCTTCACAGGCAGCGAGGGAACGCGACACCTCGTAGGTGAAGTCAACGTGTCCAGGAGTGTCGATCAGGTTGAACTGGTACTCGACTCCGTCGAGCGCTTTGTAGCTCATCCGGATTGCGTTCAGCTTTATCGTGATCCCGCGCTCCCGCTCGAGGTCCATCGAATCGAGAATCTGCGCTTTCATCTCACGCGACTGCAGCGTGCCGGTCTTCTCCAGAAGCCGATCCGCAAGCGTTGATTTACCGTGATCGATGTGAGCTACAATACAGAAATTTCGTATATTCTCGATGCGCAAAGTCGCTCGCTTAGACACTGTCAGCCGAATTTTCGGAAGCCCGCAAGATAGCCTTTTTGAAGATTTCGGAAAAGGTGCGAAAGGTACTCGCCCTCGTTCTTGACAGGTCCCGAACGGCACGCGAGAATACGCCTGTTTACGGCTCGGTAAGTCGATCGGAAACGCTTTACAAACCTTCCTCGGGAACGGGCATGCTACGCAAATTTTTCGTGTTATCGGCGATGCTGGTGGCTGCAGGTTGTGAGCAGGAGAGCCAGTCCCTGCCCTTTGACGTTAATGCGACAACGACGAGCTCGGTCTCTACCCAGGGTGGCGTGGTGAGTAGTCCGGGCGGGGCTTCAGTGAGCTTCCCCCAGGGGGCGGTCAGCGGGACTGTGCAGGTTTCCGTTGCGCCCTCCACCGTTCCTGCGGCGGTCACAAGCTCCGGCACAGTCGCTTCAGACGCTTTCAAGATCGAGCCGGAGAACACAACTCTTGCAAAAGCTGCTGAGCTCGAGCTGAAGTTTTCCCCGAGCGGCAGCAATGCATGGCTCGCGTCACTGGTCGGCATCTCCAGCGGCGTACTGCGCGAGTACGGCGCAACGCGGGTCGATCTTTCGAGCGGTGTGGCGGCCACGGACGTAACGCGGCTGGGGACCTTTGCGGTCGTGATTCCTGAGGCCGCCGCGGTTCACCGCGTTCAGGACTCGACCTCGAACGTTGAGATTCCTCTCGTCGCAGCAGTCGGCCCCGGCCAGACCACCCGTACGATTTCTGTTGATTGCGGAAATCCGGGAGATCGCTGCACGGGCTTGACCCTGACCGCTTCCCAGAACATCCTGAACCAGGTTGAGGACGCCGCCGCGGTTTATCCCCTCGTGACGGATCAGATTACGATTAGCGGCTCGCTCGCGTCGGGGCAGATCACGGCGAACGCTCCTGTTCGCGTCTTCCTCGAGAGCGGAACGACGGCCGAGACGATAGAGTTCAACGCGAAGCTCACCGCTCAGAATGACGTTGTAACTGAAACGTCGACTCAGGTCCGTGTCGCTGGTGTTCTGTTCGAAGTCAGTGGTTCGGCAGACAGTGAGACGGGGGCTTCTTCCGAAATCGCTACCCTCATCATCAACAAGAGCAGCGGAAACGGCACCGTGGTCATCGATCGCGACTTTGACATCACCGTCAGCGGTGGTGGGACTGAGTCGGCGAACGTAGCCATCGCGGTTCCTGTCCAGCTCAATCCATGATGCTCCAGACAACTGAGACGATGAAAAAGGTCAACACTTTAGCATTCGGTACGGTCACGCTGCTTCTGTTGGGGGCGGGTCAGGTGGATGCGCAGATACCTGCGGGTCCACGCGAGCTCGGCATGGGCGGCGCCTACATGGGTGTCGCTCGTGGATACGAGTCGGTTTTCCTCGCGCCTGCAAACCTCGCGCTGCTGGACGGTCCAAATTGGTCGTTGGGCTTCCCGCAGGTAGCGGTTGGCGGCAGCGTCAGCGGGCCGGAGCTTACCGACTTTATCGACATTGTGGATTACGACGACCTCGAAGACAGCCGACAGGACGAGCTTTTGGGGCTGTTCGACAACGGGACCGAAGGCAGCTTTGCTTTCCGTGCCCCGCTGCTCACTTTTTCCTCCGGTAGCTTCGGTCTGGGCGTCTCGTACTCGGCTCTGGGGAGCCATACTCTGAGTCAGGACCTTGCCGAGCTATTCCTGGAGGGCTACGAGGATGGTCGCACGGACTATTCAGTCGGTGACACGTACGGCCAGCGCGCCACCTTCTGGGACTTTGCCGCTTCGTACGCCCGCAACATTGCCGGCATCTCTGTCGGGGGGACCGCTCACTACATCATGCCGCGGACGCTGGTCCGCACAAGGCTCTTCGAGCCACAGGTGGACCTCGAGGCGCAGGACGTCACTGTCAACTACGTCGGCGTAATATCAAAGGGTGGTTCCGGGTACTCCCTCGACCTGGGCGCAGCCTTCAAGCCGCACCCGTCGCTCACGGTGAGCGGTGCCGTGTCCAACGTCACCTCACAGATCAACTGGTCTGAAGATCTATACGTCAGGGACTTCACCCTCGATCGAGACATCATCGACAACGCCACGCCTCAGGACATTCTCAACCGATACGAGGCGACCGAGGCCCCACTCGACCCCACTGCGGTTCCTCTTCGGGTCTTCGAGGCTGCCGAGCTCCTGTACGACGAGGCCTACCTCCCGGCCGTTTCCCGGCTCGGCGTGGCGTGGAGCCCCGCCGCCCGCACCCATATCGCTGCCGATGTCCACAACAAGCTGACGGAAGGGCGCCTGGCGGAGGCGTGGGATCAGCGGATTTCGGTCGGTGTGCAGCAGTCGCTGTGGATCCTCGGACTGCGCGCTGGCTACTCGACCGCAAATGATGGCGGGAACATGGTAACAGGCGGCTTCTCGCTCGGGCCTCTCGACGTCGGTGTCGCCAAGTATCAGCAGAAGGACGCGGGTGACATTGCGACCCGCGGCTGGATTGCGACCTTTGGTCTGGGCATGGATCAGAACTTCTGAAACAGGCGAGAAACGAAGGCTGAGCCCGCTGCAGGAAGGAAGCCCCGTCGCAATGCGGCGGGGCTTTTCTCTTTGGCCGTTGTCTCCAGCAAAAGATCCGCGCCCTGATCCGGATGGTATTCAGTTGAGGCACCCCCATCCCGAAAGAAGCGCGGCTCATCCATGGTTTGATAACTCCGCCCCCCGATCAGGATGGAGGCAAAACAGCTCCGGGCATGCTCCGGCCCCTGCATTTCTCACGCTTCAGGCGGTCTGGCCACATGGTTGGAATCGATCGTGAAAAGGGGGAGAAGGCTGAGCGCCCGCTCCCCCTCGTCCCGAACCGCGCCACTCCTACCGCACCATGGAGCGCACCTCAGCGAGCGCGCGAGGATCCCAGCGCGGCTCCTCGTCCGCATTGGCGATATCCTGCGCGGTGTAGAAGATCAGTCGGGCTACGCGGGCCGCCTTGTCAGCGTCGACCTTGTCGGCATGGTCACTCGGCTCGTGGTAATCTTCATGGACGCCCGAGAAGAAGAAGAGCGCCGGAATATCAAGACGCGCAAAGTTGAAGTGGTCCGATCGGAAGAAGAACCGCTCCTCCGGCCACAGATCATCGGATACGGTGAGACCGAGCTCCGGATGGCGCTGTCCGACGGAATTGACCACCTGTCCTAATGACGAGTAGTCCTTGCCGATGACGACAATGCTGTCCGGTGAGTTCCGCGAGATCATGTCGACGTTGATGTTTGCGACGATGTCTTCCCTTGGAACGGTAGGGTTGTCGCTGAAATAGCGGGAGCCGAGCAGCCCGTGCTCCTCCCCGCTCACGTGAAGGAAGAGGATGGACCGTCGGGGCCGCTGCTCAACCGAGGCGAAGGTCTGCGCCACCTCCAGGAGTCCAGCCGTGCCGGAGGCATTGTCGTCGGCCCCGTTATAGATCGAATCACCGGCCACCGCGCTCCCGACACCCACATGGTCGAGGTGTGCACTCAGAACCAGATACTCGTCGCGCAGCGCCGGGTCCGACCCTCTCAGCACCGCTACCACGTTCGGAGCCATCGATGGCTGGGCACCCGGTCCGTTTCGCATCCCCCGCTGCTGGAACGGGTACCGCTGCACGAACGAGCCGTTATCACCAGTCGGCTCGAGCCCCATCGCTCTGTACTGCTCTTCCAGATAGCGGACCGCAGCCTCCTGGCCGGGGCTCGTCGTGCTCCGCCCCATCATCGCATCCGAAGCGAGGAAGGAGATCCGCTCCTGCATGTCCGCACGGGTGATCGCTTCGGCTACACGGCTGTTCACCTCGCCCGCGGGCGCATTGGCCGAGGGGGGCGGTGCGCAGCTGGCGAGCGCTAAGATGGCGACGGGAAGAGCGGTTACCTTGCGGCTGAACATCGATCTGCTGGTCTGGTTTAGTAGCTCAGGGAGCCGGCCGACGCGCTGGCTCAGTGGTGCTCCCACCGCTGCTAGCGGGCGCGCGCTGCGACGATCCGGCTGGCGTCGGACGCTCCCGCTCCGGCTCCGGCGCCTGTTGCGGGCGGCCCTGCGCGCTCGGGCGACTCGTGCTCGCCGGCTCTTCAGACCGCGGCTGCTGCTGAGTGGGAACGGGCTCGCGCCGGTCGACGCCGGCTGCGGGCCGCGGCGTCGGCTGAGTCGGAGCCCGAGCTCCCTGCGTCGCCGGCCGGGAGTTGCTCGGAGTCACTCCCCGTGCCGGCGACTCGGGATCCACCTTGAAGCCGTGCCTGGGGTCGAGCTGGCGGTAGTCCCGGAGATAGACGCTACGATCTCCGCGATAGCGCCGCGTGTCGTAGTAGTAGGGGTCGTCGCGCAGAAGGTAATCCATGCGGTCGCACGAGCCGTACGACGGATTCCAACCCCAGCCCGAGTCATAGCGCTGGTTGGAGCACGCATACGACGGATAGCGGTGGATTCCGTCGATGTAATAGCTGTAGTAGTTGTCGGTGTACTGGGAATTCGGCCAGCGCGGGAGAAGCAGGCGAGCTACTTGTTCGAAGGCGAGGAAGGGATCGCCATGAACAGCGCGGCCGGCGTACCCCCACTCCCACGGAGATCCGGTACGGCCGCCCCGGAAGTAGCTGAAATCCAGAGGAGTTGGCGACGCGAGGATATAGAAGTATCCAATCCCCGCTCTCCCTCGGACCGCCCAGCTGGAGCTCTGCCGAGACGCGAGATTGTGGACCTGGCGCCCCCGTACGAACTCGTTCTCCCAGGGTGAAGCGGGATAGACGAAGTCGAGGTTTCCATCGGAATCGATGTGAACCACGGCGACGTAGGAGTCTTCGCTGACGGAAAAGCGCACATTCATGCGGTCGCCTCGGCGGTAATACTCCGACTCGTCGTCCACCCACACGTCCGCCTGCGGAGCCCGGAAGCTTCCCGAGGAGCCCGGATAGAAGCCCTGCGCGTGCACGGGCGACAAGGGCGCGGTGCTGGCGAGGCCCGCCATGACGGCGAGCACCAAATGGAGTTTCTGTCGCATTTTCCGACTCCCGGTGAACAGCTTTGCCCGAACCCTCCGATCGGAGATCCGCGCTTCGACTCTACCACCTCAAAGGGTCTGCTTGTTCCGACCAGCTTCAACAGTGTGGCAGAGATGGCTGCGGACGGGGGAGGACGAACTGGTATTTCCATTGACGCAACTACTTCGTCCGCGATAGCTTGCCTGCTTCCCGCCGGAGGCGCGCTTCACCGTGGGAAGTATCGACACGGGCGTTGGAAAGCCTGAACGTGGAAGCTCCCCGGAAAGAGCATTTGAGGTAGTTCAGTCGTGCCGCATCCCTCCCTGCTCCAGGCTCTACAGAATACTGCCAGCTTCACTGCCCTCTCGCGCGGTCTCCCAAAGACTGGTGAGGCGGTGGTGGCTGCCGGCCTTGCTGGCTCCTCCCCAGCGGTCCTCATCGGCGCTCTGCACCGGGAGAGACCCGAGCGGATCTGGGTCGCAGTCGCCCCGACACCAGAAGCTGCCGAGCACCTGATCGCGGACCTCCAGTCGGTCCTCGGCGAAGACTCGGCCCTGCTGTACCCGCAGCGAGAATCACTTCCATACGAAAGTGGCGAGCCGCACGTGGAGATCGGGGGTCTCCGCGTAGAAACCCTGGAAGCTCTGCTGACGGGTCGGGCGCCGATCCTGGTCACTACCCAGCGAGCGGTACAGGAGAGATCTCCCGCCGTCGAAAGGCTGGAGGAGCTTCAGATTCATCTCAGCGTCGGTACGGAGGTGAAGCCAGGCGCCATCGTGGAGCGGCTCCAGCAAATGGGCTTCGAGAAGGTCGCTACGGTGGAAGAGGTCGGGCAGTTCGCCTCGCGCGGAGGAATCCTCGACATCTTCGGTTTCGGAACGCCGGAGCCTGCCAGGGTGGAGTTCTGGGGCGATCAGATTGAATCCATTCGTAGCTTCGACGTCCTTACCCAGCTCTCCGTCGGGCCGCTTGACCAGCTCCGCATCCTCCCCGTTGATGTTCGCTACGCCCCACCTTCTTCAGCCTCGCTGGCCCGGGGTGACGCCACTCGCCGCTCTCTCCTATCGTACCTTCCGCCGGAGGCGGTGCTCATCCGCTTTGAGGGGGAGTCTGCAGACGCAGATTGGGAGCGGACGTGGCTAGAGGTTCTCCGACTGCACGCCGCAGAGCAGAAGGCCGGCGGGAAGCCAGAGGCCCCCGAGCTCGTCTTCTCCCCGCCGAAGGAAGTGGCAGCAGAGATCGGACGCTTTCCACAGCTGTTCGTCGGACCCGCCGGTGCACCTGACCGGGCACCGGTCCTGACGTTCGGCATCCGCGCGCCGGAATCGATCGAGCGGGACATGCCGAAGCTGGGCAATCTGCTCCGCGAGGGCGGGCGCAGGGGCGAGATGACGTTGATCCTGTGCGACAACGACGGCCAGCTCGAGCGCCTTCAGGAGCTGCTCGGAGACCTGCAGGTTGACCGGGGCGTCACCCTCGCCACCGGTTCCGTCAGCGGCGGCTTCCTGATCACGGAGGCTCTTCCAACGTTCCGCGTCCTGACCGATCACGAGATCTTCCGCCGCACCCGCCGGATCCGCAGGAGGCGCCAATTCCGCGGCGGCGTAGCCCTCGAAAGCTTCGCGGCTCTGAAGCCCGGAGAGTACGTGGTTCACATGGACCACGGCATCGGCCGCTTCCGCGGGATGGAGCAGGTCCGGCTCGGGGAGGAGATCTTCGAAACCCTCGTCATCGAATATGCCGGCGGCGAGCTCCTGCGGGTGCCAGTTCACCGCATCGATCTGATCGAGCGGTGGGTGTCCGACGTGGACGAGGCGGCACCCCCCAAGGTCCACAAGATCGGCGGCCGTGACTGGGCTCGAACGAAGGAGAAGACCCGCAAGGCAGTGGAAGAGATGGCGGCAGAGCTTCTCGAGCTGTACGCCGCCCGGGAAGCATCGCAGGGGTACGCATTCTCCGCGGACACGCGTTGGCAGCGGGAAATGGAGTCGGCGTTCCTGTTCGAGGACACTCCGGACCAGCGCCAGGCCACGCTCGCGGTGAAGAGCGATATGGAGTCGAAGCGTCCGATGGACCGGCTGGTCTGTGGCGACGTCGGCTATGGCAAGACGGAGGTGGCGATCCGAGCCGCCTTCAAGGCTGTCCAGGATGGGAAGCAGGTCGCCGTGCTCGTGCCCACCACGATCCTGGCCGAGCAGCACCTGCATAGCTTCTCCGAGCGCCTGGCAGGATTTCCTGTGCGGATCGAGGCTCTTTCGCGTTTTCGCACCCCCAGGGAGCAGACGGAAGTTCTCGCCGCCGCCAGGAGCGGGAACGTCGACATCGTCATCGGGACGCACCGGCTCCTCTCGCAGGACGTGGAGTTCCACAATCTCGGCCTCCTGGTCGTCGATGAGGAGCAGCGCTTCGGGGTCAAGCACAAGGAGCGGTTGAAGCAGCTGAAGCGAACCGTCGATGTTCTAACGCTGACGGCCACGCCGATCCCCAGAACGCTTCAGTTCTCACTCCTCGGGATCCGCGACATGACGCTGATCCAGACGCCTCCGCGCGACAGGCAGCCGATCATCACCCATGTGCTGCCCTGGTCGGACGCTGTGATCGAGGACG
>ERZ1066118.486-NODE-486-length-36055-cov-12.964917_pt1 | contig 36055 bp, 39 predicted proteins | sample MGYA00382765_ERZ1066118 | MGnify/ENA primary metagenome ERZ1066118 (study PRJEB33369, sample SAMEA5778348) | biofilm metagenome | biome: Industrial cooling water; feature: Water cooling tower basin; material: Biofilm | place: United Arab Emirates | collected...
CATCGCCAACGCCGCCAGCCCACCCTGCACCACCGCCACAGGGCGAACCGCGGCGGCGAGGTCGGTCGATCCACGCAGCGCGAGCCCGCTCAGGAACAGCTGCATCGCCGCGAGCGCGCCTGCGAGCCATAGCGCGGCCAGGCCGGCTTCGGCGATCACGGTCGACCGTCTCCGGACCGCTCGTCAGCGGTCGCATGGTCGGGAGAGCGGGTGGGGCGGAAGGCGGAGCGGAGCGGCACGGCGTGTTTGCGCCATAAGCGCTCCGCCGCCGTGCGTCACCCCTGCGGGTCAGCCGGTGACCTTTTGCAACACATCCTTGGCGGCGTCGGCCGCCTTCCCGATCACGCCATGGTCATGGTGCTCTGACGCCTCAGCTTCCGCCTTTGTCTTGAAGCTCACACCGGCCGGTTCGGCGGGCGGGGCATAGACGGAGAACAGCTTCAGCGGCTCCTTGCCCGTGTTGGTGATATTATGCACCGCGCCTTGCGGGATGACGATCATGTGGTTGGGGCCGACCTTGGTCGTCTTGCCGTCGATCTCGGCCTTGCCCTCGCCCGCCACGAAGAACGTAGTCTGGTCCGCGCGGTGGGTTTCGGCGCCGATATCCTCGCCGGGCTGAAGGTGCATCAGGACGATCTGGACCCGCTTGTCGAGATAGACCTCCTGCTGAAAATGGGTGTTGCGGGTGGCAAGCTCGATCATGTCCTTGTTGAACGTCGCCATTGCGGTCTCCTGTTTGTGGGTCACGGGAGAGAACCCGTCAGCGACGGCTTGGCTCCGAACGCGCCGACGGGGCTGGCGAAAGCTGCCGCACGCTGCTACCGGCGTCGCCCACGCACTCGTAGCTCAGCTGGATAGAGCGCTGCCCTCCGAAGGCAGAGGTCACAGGTTCGAATCCTGTCGAGTGCGCCACAGGGCGAACCGGGACAGCCGGCTAGCTCCACCAAACTCCGTCGAGATTGGCCGCTGGAGCGCGCTAATCGCGAGGCTGAATGTCGGCTCGTGAGCAAGGCAGTCATAGCGTAAGCTCACGGCTCGAATGCAGTCAGAATAGGGCAGGGGCCGGGATCACCTGACGCGCACCGGTCGGCTAGCCGCGCCAGCGCTTCCCGCGCAGCCTGCAGTTCGGCAACCCTGGCGTCGAGCGCGGCAAGGCGTTCGCGGGCCATGGCCTGAGCCCTTGCCCAATTATCGGTCGCGTCCAGGGCAAGCAGGACGCCGATCTCGTCGAGCGTGAACCCGGCCGATTGCGCCGAACGAATGAAGCGCAGTCGCCGAAGCTGATCCTCGCCGTAACGGCGTACCCCGCCACCGCTCCTGGCTGCTGCGGGGCGCTCCGGCTCCGGCATGAGCCCGCGGCGCTGGTAGTAGCGTATCGTTTCCACCCCGACGCCGCCCTCGCGGGCAAGCTTCGCGATCGTCATTGCGGCTACGCCTTGACTCCGTACCATAGTACGGACGCTATATGCGATGGCCTACGGTGAACAACAGAGGTGCTGCCGATGAACACCCCGGCGAGAACGGCTGAGCTCCACCGCATGGTGATGCCGGGCCACACATGCCCGTACGGGCTGAAGGCGCTAGACCTGCTGAAGCGGAAAGGCTTCAGGGTGGACGATCACTGGCTGAGGACGCGAGCCGAAACGGACGCTTTCAAGGCCGAGCATGACGTGAAAACCACGCCGCAGGTGTTCATCGGCGGCAAACGCGTCGGCGGCTACGACGACCTGCGCCGGCACTTCGGCCTGAAGGTCGCCCAGCCTGGCGCCACCAGCTACCGACCGGTGATCGCGCTGTTTGCGATGACGGCGCTGATGGCGCTCGCCGCAAGCCAAGCCGTGCTCGGCTCGGCCTTCACGCTGCGCGCGGCAGAGTGGTTCATCGGTTTCAGCATGTGCGTGCTCGCGCTGCTGAAGCTGCAGGACGTCGAGAAGTTCGCCACCATGTTCCTGAACTACGACCTGCTCGCCAAGCGTTGGGTGCCCTATGGTTACACCTACCCGTTCGCGGAGGGGCTGGCGGGCTTGCTCATGGTGGCGGGCGTCCTGACCTGGCTGTCGGCGCCGATTGCGCTGTTCATCGGCACGGTCGGGGCGGTGTCGGTGTTCAAGGCCGTCTATCTCGACCGGCGCGAGCTCAAGTGCGCCTGCGTCGGGGGAGCCAGCAACGTGCCGCTCGGCTTTGTGTCGTTGACCGAGAACCTGATGATGATCGCGATGGCGATCTGGATGCTCGCTGGCTCCTCCGCTTCGCACCCAATGCCATGAGGCCCACCTGCGGCCAGGTCGAGTTCTCGATTCAGGCCGCGTTGATTGCGCTGCCTGCGACGATAGAGCCGGTCGTGACCGGCTCGAAGTCCGGGGCTGCGTGGTGGTCGTCGACCGCCTGGATCACCTCCACGACATCGTCAGCAATGTGCAGCGCGGTCAGCACCCCGGTCTCGTAAGCGCCCGTGTCGATGCCCATGCGATGCGGCAGCAGGGTAGGGCGCTCGTCGCTCCAGGTATGGCCGTGCACGATGACGTGGGGCGAGGGGCGGGGGTGGTTGAGGAACTCGTCCCGGATCCAGAGCAGGTCCTCCCGGCTCTGCCGCTCGAGCGCGATGCCCGGAGCGACGCCGGCGTGCACGAAGGCGTAGTCGCCCACGCGGACATAGGCCTCCAGCCGACCGAGAAGCTGCTCGTGCGACGCCGGCATCGCATCGAGGAGCGCGTCACGCAGTTTGGTCAGCACCTCCTCGTCCACAACGTCCGGCACCTCCAGTCCGTAGGACTCGAGCGTCTGGCGTCCGCCGAAGGCCAGCCACCGTTCGTGCTCGGCCGGATGCTCAAGGAACATGCGGAGCACCGCCTCGTGGTTGCCCTCCAGCAGGCGGGTCTCGAAGACGGCCGAGCGGGTAAGCCAGGCGAGCGCGGTCAGCACCTTGGCGGAGTCTGGACCGCGATCGACATAGTCTCCACAGAACACGAGGAGCGGCGCCCCCGAACCGGGGCGCTCGGCGAGATCGCGGCCGATCTCCGCCAGGACCGCTCGGAGCAGGTCGTAGCAGCCGTGAATGTCCCCGATCGCGTAGAGCGGCCGTGAGCCGGCGCGCGCGCCGCTGGGCGGAGCGTGCCGTTCGCGCCGGATCGCGATCATCGCGCGTCCGGGTCGGTGGTCAGCTGTTTCAGGTCGTGGGTGATCATCGCCATGATGCGCAGCGCGTCGCCGGGCCGATCGTCCGCCTTTCCGCGGGCGCGGTTCCACTCCGACCGATATTCGCGCAACGTCTTCGGCCGCACGCCGGCCGCGGCAGCGGTTTCGAACGCTTCGCCGGTGCGCCGATCGGCCCATTCCAGCCGGGCGGCGAAACAGGCCTGTGGGTCGCGGTCGCAGTCCACGACGATGCGGGTCGGGGCGGCAGCGGCGGGAGCCTGAGGCTCGCGATACGCCGCCGGGGCAGGCGCGGGCGGGGCGGGCGCGACCGACGGCTCGGCGGCTTGCTGCGTCGTGACAGGGGGGCGGTACGCTTGCCTCGTCTGCGTCTGCGTCTGCGTCTGCGGCTGGAGCGGGGCGGCAACGAACGTGCGCGCGCCCCCGGCCGAAGCGGGGGTGATGGTGGGCGTGCGTTCGCCGGGCGCAGTAGCTGCCGGGACGGAGCTGCTCGCAAGAGCTGGCGCGGCGGCGGTGACGGGGGGGCGTGTCGCCAAGGAGGCGATCGTCGGCTCTGACGCCGAGGGCGGGGCGGCGGGAGTCGCGGTCACGCTGTTGCCGGTGATCACGCCAGCCGCAGCGGTCACCGACAAGAGGCCCATGGCGGCGAGTCTGGCCCAGTTCCGCGAGCGGCTCCGCACCTCCGGCTCGGGGCGCGGCACGACGGGTACAGCCTGCCGGGGCAGGGCGCCGAAGATCATTTCCATGTCCTGCGCGACCATGCGCGCCATCGCGCACGGCCCATCATGGTCCGGACGAAGCCTGACTGAATAGGTCGTCGTCACGCCGCCCCTTCCGTCGTTCCGTTGCCCTGAATGCACAAAACGGCAAAAATATCCGTCGCACCGCAGAGCCTAGTCGCCTTGCGGAGCGTCTGCCGCTAACCGGACGTTAAGATCGGCTTCGTCACGGGACCCTCATGGAACTCATCATCGCCATTGTTGGGTATGTCCTGCTGGTGGCGGCGGTGATCTTTTTCGTGTTCCGGTCGATGCGGAAGAAGCGGCGTCAGGCGTGGCAGGCCTATTATGACGACCCCCGCGCCGGCCGGACCCGCTCGTCCCGGCGTCGCCGCTAGCGAGGTTTCGCAAGCTTCACGGGCTGGAACCGTCCTAGGCCGCAGCTCGCCCCGGCGGGGCTGGGCGGCAGCTGGAGCACGGTGATGATATCGACCGAGCAAAGCTGGTTGAGCGAGGTCGCATAGCCGAAGCGCTGCTCGAACCCGAGATTGGGGCAGCTCCGCGGCAGCACGTTCCGGTACACACGCCCGCCCCGCAGGACAAAGTCGATCGTGCGGTCGTCCCGCACCTGCGTCTCCCGAACCTGATTGAGCTGGATACAGCCGACCGCGGGTCCGGTCGGAGTCGCTTCGGGAGCGCGGCGGCGGTCGGCCGCAGGCGCAGCCGCGGCGAGCATCAGGAGGACGGCGGGAACGAGGCGCATGGTCATGCCTCCGGCTGAACGGGCGGCGGGGTCTTTGGTCTGAACGCGCACAGATCGCGAACGATGCACCGCCAGCATTCCGGGCGGCGCGCCTTGCAAACGTATCGGCCGTGCAGGATCAGCCAGTGGTGCGCGTGGCGGCGGAAGGGCGCCGGCGTGACCTTCTCCAAGAGCTCTTCGACCGCCAGCGGAGTCTTGCCCGGGGCCAGCCCGGTGCGGTTCGAGACGCGGAAGATATGGGTGTCGACCGCGATCGTCTCCACGCCGAAGGCGACGTTCATGACGACGTTCGCGGTTTTCCGGCCGACGCCCGGCAGCCGCTCCAGCGCGTCACGGTCCGCAGGCACCTCGCCGCCATATTCGTCCGCTAGGATGCGCGCCGCGGCGATCACGTTCTTCGCCTTGGTGTTGAACAGTCCGATGGTGCGGATGTGGGCCTTCAGCCCCTCCTCGCCCAGCGCCAGCATCGCGGCGGGATCCTGCACCTCCTCGAACAGCTGCCGCGTCGCCTTGTTGACCGACACATCGGTCGCCTGAGCGGAGAGCGCGACGGCGACGAGCAGGGTGTACGGATTAACCCACTCGAGCTCGGTCTGCGGCTCCGGATCGGCCTCGGCGAGCCGGCGGTAGAACTCGAAGACATCCGCCCTCTTCACAGCCCCAGCACGTCGCCCATCGCATAACGGCCCGGCGCGCGCCCGACGAGCCACTGCGCCGCGCGCACCGCGCCGTGCGCGAAGGTGGAGCGGTCGCCGGCCAGATGGGTGAGCTCGACGCGCTCGCCCTCTCCTGCAAAGACGACATGGTGGTCGCCGATAACAGACCCGCCGCGTAAGGACGCGAAGCCGATCGTGCCCTCCGCGCGCGCGCCGGTCAGCCCGGCGCGGCTGTCGACCCTCACCTCGGCCAGCGTCGCGCCGCGCCCGCGGGCCGCCGCCTCGCCGAGCAGCAGCGCGGTCCCGGACGGCGCGTCCACCTTGTGGCGGTGGTGCATCTCGACGATCTCGACGTCCCAGTCGGGGCCGAGCTTCGCCGCCGCTTCGCGCACCAGCTGGGCGAGCAGGGTGACGCCCAGCGAAGTGTTCCCGGTCTGCAGCACGGCGATCTCGCCCGCGGCCTCGTCGATGAGCCCGTGGTGGGCGGGGGACAGGCCGGTGGTGCCGATCAGGATGGGCGTGCCCGCCTGGCGCGCGGCGGCGAGATGGGCGGGGAGCCCGGCGGGCGCGGAGAAATCGAGGAGCACGTCGGCAGCGGCCGCGAGCGGCGTGGGGTCGTCCTTTGCGTCCGTCCCGCCCGCGAGCCGCGCCCCCGCCGCCTCGACCGCCAGCGTGAGCGCGCGACCCATGCGACCCGTACAGCCGTAGATGCCGATCGCGGTCATGCCGTCGCTCCGCGGGTGACAAGTTGAACAAGTGGAGGCCGTGGCGCGGACATACCCGGTGGTCCAAAGCCGACACGACGTAGGCGCGGCGCTGGAAGGTGACGAAGGTGCCGCATGATGGGCAAATCGCGGGGCGCTTCCGCGACGGCGAGGGTCGGTGGCGAGGTGCAGCAAGACGACGCGGGCCAAAACATGTCGCCGTATTTGGCATAGCGTAGCCGTGTAGGACAGCGCCCCGTTCGTCATGCCGGGACTGCCCCGGCATGACGGAGGAAGCGGCCGCTTCTGGTGCCAGATTGACTTTTCGGCCGTTTGCGCCCACATGCGCGCCATCGAGGCGTCATGCAGCGTGATCGCGCCGGATTTCGGTCCTGCGCAGGCTCCGCCTCGGTCGATCGTTGGGATCCCAAATCACGCGGGGGTTCAGTTCACCCCGCCGCCCGTGCGCCGAACCGTTCGGCGTGCGCCGGCACCTATATGAGTTTCATATCCATGCCTTTCGCAACTCTCGGCCTTGCCGCGCCTCTCGTCGAGGCGCTGGCCGCCAAGGGCTATGCCGAGCCCACGCCCATTCAGCGCGACGCGATCCCGCTCGTGCTGGAGGGCCGCGACCTGCTCGGCATCGCCCAGACGGGTACTGGCAAGACCGCCGCTTTCGTCCTCCCCTCCATCCAGCGGCTGGTCGCTTCGGCCAAGCGCGCGCTGCCGACGCATTGCCGCATGCTGGTGCTGGCGCCGACGCGCGAGCTCGCCAGCCAGATCGCCGATTCCGCACGGGCTTATGGCAAGTTCAGCCGCATGACCGTCGCGACCGTGTTCGGCGGCACGTCGATCAACAAGAACCGGCAGGACCTGTCGCGCGGCGTCGACCTGCTGGTCGCGACGCCCGGCCGGCTGCTCGATCTGGTCGAGCAGGGCTTCGCCAATCTGGCGCAGGTGGAGATCCTGGTTCTGGACGAAGCGGATCAGATGCTGGACCTGGGCTTCATCCATGCGCTGCGCAAGATCGCGCGCATGGTGCCCCGGACGCGGCAGACCCTGTTCTTCTCGGCCACCATGCCCGCCGCGATCCGCGAGCTGGCCGGGCAGTTCCTGATCGAGCCGGCGACGGTGTCGATCAAGCCCGCCGCGACCACGGCGGAGCGGGTCGACCAGTATGTCACCTTCGTCAACCAGACGGAGAAGCAGGCGTTGCTGACGATCACGCTGCGCGATCCGTCGATCGACCGCGCGCTGGTGTTCACCCGCACCAAGCATGGCGCCGATCGCGTGGTGAAGCTGCTCGCCGGCAACGGCATCGCGGCGAACGCCATCCACGGCAACAAGTCGCAGCCGCAGCGCGAGCGGGCGCTCGCCGCGTTCAAGTCGGGCGAGACCCCGATCCTGGTTGCGACCGATATCGCCGCGCGCGGGATCGACGTGTCGGGCGTCAGCCATGTCATCAACTTCGAGCTGCCCAACGTGCCGGAGCAGTATGTCCATCGCATCGGGCGGACCGCGCGTGCGGGCGCGAGCGGCGTGGCGATCAGCTTCTGCGCGGACGACGAGCGGCCGTACCTGAAGGATATCGAGAAGGTGACGCGCCAGCGCGTGCCCGAGCGGCCGCTGCCGGCGGACTTCGTTGCGGAAGCGGCCGCGATCAAGGCCACGCGCGTGGCGGCGGTCGGGGCCGACCCGGCGCCGCGGCCCGATCGCCCTCAGCGCGGGCCCGCGCGGCCCCGCGCCACGCATGCGCCGCAACCGACGCGCAACTACGCCAATGCCAGCCGTCGTGGCGGGCGCGGGCGCGGGCGCGGTGGATCGGGCGGGCGTCCGGGCGCGTCGGCGGCGCGGTAGGTTACGTGCTCCCGCGCAGGCGGGAGCCTAGAGCCACACACGAACGGCTTGCTAGTTCTAGGCTCCCGCCTGCGCGGGAGCACAAGCCCGACTTGATAGGCAGCTCGACCCGATGCTCGCGGTGGCGGATCAGACGTGGATGCCGGGACGAGCCCGGCATGACGGGGGTGGGAAACACTCCCGTCCTCGTCCGTTTCGCCCCTCGAACGAAATCGAGGAGGCCTCAATGGACGTGTCCATCCAACCCGCGGTCGAGCGCGTCGCGCGCGTGCTGGCGGGGCAGCGGATCAGCGCCAACGCCGATGGCGACCAGGAATCGGCGGGCCGGCAGGTGGACGCGGCCTGGCGCGACTATCTGGACGACGCGGTCGCGGTCATGAAGACGTTGCGGGAGCCCGACCAGGCGATGGCCGCCGCCGGCGACCCGCGCGTCTGGGAGGCGATGATCCTGGCGGGACTGGAGCAGGCCAAGCCGGAGACGGTGGTTCTGTAGCGGCGTCCGTCACCCCGGCCTTGAGCCGGGGTCCTGCTTTGTCGAGCGGGGAAATCAGCGGGATCCCGGGTCAAGCCCGGGGTGATGGCTTACAGAAGGCGTTCCTGCTTCGCTTCCTCTCGGCCTGCGCGCCGGAAGGCGGCGTGGGCGTCGACGAACGGGATGTCCGGCCGCTTGCCCTGGAACAGCTCGGCCAGCGTCAGGATCTGGAGGCGCGGATAGCTCTTGCCCGTCGCCTCGGCGGTGAAGCGGCCGACCGCGGCCGCCTCGCGCTCCATGGCGCTGGTCGGGAGGGCCAGGGTGAGGAAGACGCCGATCGGCGCCTTCTCCCGCTCCATCGCGGAATGGAGGTCGCGGATCATCTGCACCCCGACGTTCGCGCCGCCCTTCACCGACACGATCGCCTTTTCGGTGCGGCGACCCTCCGGCTTGAAATAGATCACGCCGTCGATGCCGCCGTCCGCGCCCTTCTTTCTGCCGCCATGGGGCATGGCGTCGACCATCGACACGGCCCACCATTGGAACTGGTACTTGTCGCGGCCGGCGAGATCCTGTGCGCTGGCGAGATCCTTGGGCGTGCCCTCGACGGTGAAGGCGACGCCGGGGAAGGCGTCCTTCAGCCGCTTCTCGATCAGGCTGATCGCGAGGTGCGTGACGTCGATGCCGATCCAGCTCCGTCCGAGCTTCTGCGCGGCGTGAACGGCGGTGCCGCACCCACAGAAGGGGTCGAGCACCGTGTCGCCGGGCGAGGACGATGCGGCGATGATGCGCTCCAGCAACGCGAGCGGCTTCTGGGTCGGGTAGCCGAGGCGTTCGTTGGACGTGTTTCCCACTCGGGGAATGTCGGTCCAGACCGATTGTAGCTTCTGGCCCGCCAAACCTTCGAGGTAGATCTTGAGGCCATCCATGCGCGGCGTGCCGTCCCGGCGCGTCAGGATGCGCCCCTCCGCCCACCATGCCTCGAGCTGCTCCTCGGTATAGGCCCAGCCTCGGGTCGGCGGAGGAGTCGTGCCACGCCAGGTGAACTTACCTGACTGCGAGTTGCGGCGATCAGCAGTGAGGTTCTCCGCTCGGTATAGTCGACCGTCGCCGTCGTCCTGGTAACGGCTGAGCTGGGCTTCCGAATACTCGGTCCGGACGTCGTTCCAAGTGAAGCGGTCGCCTTTCACATAGTACAGGATGGTGTCAGCCACCTTGCCGTAGCGATTGGCCGAGTTGTGGCTGGTCGTGCGCCGCCAGATGATCTCGTTGCGGTAGCGGTCGGCCCCGAACACGCCGTCGAGCAGCAGTTTGAGATAATGCGAGGCGGTGGGATCGCAGTGGAGGTAGAGGCTGCCGGTCGGCTTCAGCACGCGGTGGAGTTCGAGAAGGCGTACCGCCATCATGGCGAGATACGCCATCATGTCGTTCTCGCCGAGGAACTGGCGCATGGCGCGCAGCAGCTCGAACGCGGCGGTCGCGCCCGAGCGGGCGACCTGGTCGAAGGCGTCCTCCGCGGCGTCGTTCCAGCGCCAGCTGTCCTCGAAGGCCGCGATCTGCGCGTCGGCGCCCGCTCCCGCCGGCGAGCGGAAGAGGATGTTGTAGGTCGCGTTGGAATTGAAGGGCGGGTCGAGATAGACGAGGTCGACGCTGGCGTCCGCGACATGGGCCCGCAGGACCGTCAGGTTGTCGCCGTAATAGAGGTGGTTGCCCGGATCGTTGCGCTGCATCGGCAGCTTGAATCACGTCTTCGGGACCGCGTCGTCCGAAGTTGCGTCCGTTTCTGATTCACTCCGGATGATATGTTGAATCATTTGGGCCGCCGGTAACGAAAAGCCCCGCCGGTGAGGGCGGGGCTTCGAGGTCAGGCTGAGGGTAGCGGCGTCATCCCGCGCCGCCGCCCGCCAGCGCCGCGAGGAGCAGCAGGGCGACGATGTTGGTGATCTTGATCATCGGGTTGACCGCCGGGCCGGCCGTGTCCTTGTAGGGATCGCCGACCGTATCGCCGGTCACCGCGGCCTTGTGGGCCTCGGAGCCCTTGCCGCCATAGTTGCCGTCCTCGATGTACTTCTTGGCGTTGTCCCAGGCGCCGCCGCCCGACGTCATGGAGATGGCGACGAACAGGCCGGAGACGATGACGCCGAGCAGCATCGCGCCCAGCGCCGCGAAGCCCTGCGCCTGCCCCGCTACCGCATCGACGACGAAGTAGATCGCCACGGGCGCGAGTACGGGGAGGAGCGAGGGGACGATCATCTCCTTGATCGCCGCGCGAGTGACGATGTCGACCGTGCGGGCATAATTGGGACGACTGGTCCCTTCCATGATGCCGGGGTTGGACCGGAACTGGTCGCGCACGTCCTCCACGACCGACCCCGCCGCGCGGCCGACCGCGGTCATGCCGAACGCGCCGAACAGATACGGGAGCAACGCCCCGAGCAGCAGGCCGACGATGACGTACGGGTTGGACAGCGTGAAATCGACCGACAGGTCGGGGAAGTAGCGCTGCAGGTCGGTCGTGTACGCCCCGAACAGCACCAGCGCGGCGAGCGCGGCGGAGCCGATAGCGTAGCCCTTGGTCACCGCCTTGGTCGTGTTCCCGACCGCGTCGAGCGCGTCCGTCTTGTGCCGCACTTCGTCGGGCAGGCCCGCCATTTCCGCGATGCCGCCGGCGTTGTCCGTGACCGGGCCATAGGCGTCGAGCGCCACCACCATGCCCGCGAGCGCCAGCAAGGAGGTCGCCGCGAAGGCGACGCCGATGATGCCCGCGATCTGATAGGTCGCGATCACCGCGACCACGATGACCAGCGTCGGCAGCGCCGTCGACTCCAGGCTGATCGCCAGACCCTGGATGACGTTGGTGCCGTGCCCGGTCTGCGAGGCATGGGCGATCGACTTGACCGGACGGTAGTTGGTGCCGGTGTAATATTCGGTGATCCAGACGAGCAGGCCGGTGACGGCGAGCCCGATCAGCATGCACCAGAACAGGCTCATGCCGGTCGCGGCGTCGAGCACGGAGTTGCCCGTGGCGCCCGCCGTCATGCCCGGCTGGTCCAGGAAATTGTTGCGCGCGATCGGGGCATCCATGTCGCCCAGCACGAACTGGGTGGCGAGATAGATGGCGGGGACAGACAGGCCCGCGGTGATCCAGAAGCCCTTGTAGAGCGCCCCCATGATCGAGCCCTTCGCGCCCAGCCGGACGAAATAGGTGCCGATGATGGAGGTGATGATGCACACGCCGCCGACGACCAGCGGCAGCGCCATCAGCTCGGCGAGCCCGGTGGCGTTCGGGAGCAGCAGCGCGATCGACACCATGGTGAGGCCGATCGTCACGACATAGGTCTCGAACAGGTCGGCGGCCATGCCCGCGCAGTCGCCGACATTGTCGCCGACATTGTCCGCGATCACGGCAGGGTTGCGGGGATCGTCTTCCGGGATGCCGGCCTCGACCTTGCCGACCAGGTCGGCGCCGACATCGGCGGCCTTGGTGAAGATGCCGCCGCCCAGACGCGCGAAGATGGAGATGAGCGACGCACCGAACGCGAGCGCGGTCAGCGCTTGGGTGATGACGTGCCGGTCCTCCTCCACCGTGACCGAGCGCCCGCCCGGCCCGATCAGATACCAGTAGAGCCCGGCGATGGAGAGCAGGCCCAGGCCCGCCACCAGCATGCCGGTGATCGCGCCCGACCGGAAGGCGGTGGTGAGCCCGCCCTGGAGCGAGCCGCGCGCCGCCTCCGCCGTGCGCACATTGGCGCGCACCGAGATGTTCATGCCGACATAGCCCGCCACGCCCGAGAGCACCGCGCCGAGCAGAAAGCCCACGGTAGAGATGCCGCCCAGGGTCGCGAACACGATTACGGCCACGATCGCGCCGACAATGGCGATGGTGGTGTACTGACGGCCGAGATAGGCCTTGGCGCCCTCCTGGATGGCGGAGGCGATGTCCTGCATCTTGGCGTCGCCGGCGGGCTGACGCAGCACCTGGCTGGAGGTGAAGGCGCCATAGAGCACCGCGACGAGGCCGCAGAGCATGGCGATGTAAACCGGTGTCATTCAGATCCTTCCCTGAAGTGAAGCGCCGGTTTTCCGGTCGCATTGGGGGGCGAACCTAGAGCGAAACACAGGGCTGGCAAGCCGTTCAGGTGCGGGCGTGAAGGTAGCCGAGGCGCTCGGGCAGGGGCACGGGCGCGCCACCCTGATGGAGGTTTAATCCCGCGCCGGCGACGAACGCGCCGATGCGGGTCGCGGCGACGGGCGGACGGACGCCGTCCGGCAGCGCGAAGAGCAACTCATAGTCGTCGCCCGCCGTCGCCGCCGCAAGCGGGTCGCCGCCCCAGGCGCGGTAGGCGGGGGAGAGGGGGACGGCGGCGAGGTCGATGGCAAGCGCCAACCCGCTCGCCGCCGCCATGCGGCTCGCATCGAGGAGCAGGCCGTCGGACACGTCCATCATCGCGCGCACGACCGGCCCGAGCGCCCGGCCCTCCGACAGGCGCGGGGTCGGGCGGCGATAGCGGACGAGGAGGTCGGCCGGCCCGGAGACACCCCGGGCGATGGCGAGCCCTGCGCCGGCGTCGCCGATCGTGCCGGTGACCCAGAGCGCGTCGCCCTCCCTTGCGCCGGACCGGGCAGGCGCGGCGGCGTCGCTCCCCAGCGCCGTGACGGTCAGCACTCGCGGACTCCCCAGCGGCAGCGCCACCGTGTCGCCCCCGATCAGGCAGCAGCCGTGCGCGTCGAGCACCTCGCCCAGCCCGGTCAGGAAGGCGGCGTCCCAGGCCCCGCCGGATAGGGGATAGCTCAGCACCACGCCCTCCGGCCGCGCGCCCTTGGCGGCGAGATCGGACAGGTTCACCGCGACCAGCTTCCACGCGACATCCCCGGCCGGGTCTTCGGGGAGGAAATGGACGCCCTCCGCCAGCGTGTCGCATGTCACCACCAGCCCGGCCACGACCGCCGCATCGTCAGCCAGTCCGCGCGCGCCGCGGTGCAGGGGCAGCGCTCGGAGTCGGCTTAGGAGCTCGTGTTCAGTCACGCGGGCTCGATGGGCGCCGCGCCTAGGGGCCGGCTCACGCGTGCACCACCAGCTCCTCAAGCCCGCGGAAGAAGGGCAGGGTGCGCCACTTCGGTTCGGCGTTGGGATCAACGATGCGCAGTCCGGGGAAGCGCTGGAACAGCTTCAGAAGCGCGAGCTGGCCCTCCAGGCGGGCGAGAGGGGCGCCGATGCAGATGTGGCTGCCGCCGCCGAAGGAGAGGTGGGGCGCACGCTTCGCGTCTATCACAAAGGCGTCCGGATCGTCGTACACCGCCGGGTCGCGGTTCGCGGCGCGCAGGACGGTCGTCACGGCCTGGGTCGCGCGGACGGGACAGCCGCCGACGTCCGCATCCTCCGCCATGATCCGCTGCGTGACGTCGATCGGCCCTTCGAAGCGCAGCACTTCCTCGACCAGTGCGGGTGCGAGATCCGGCGCCGCGAGCAGCTTGTCGCGCTCGTTCGGGTTCAGCATCAACAGGCGCGCGCCGTTGCCGATCAGGTCGGTCGTGGTCAGATTCCCGCCGACGAGCAGCGCAATGAGATTGATCGCGAGCTCGGCGTCGTTGATCGCCGCGCCCTCGGCCTGAAGGGCGACCATGTCGCTGATCAGGTCGTCCTGCGGCTCGGCTCGTCGGCGCGCAATCTGGTCGTGAAAATAGGCGTGAAGCGCCTCGCGGCAGCGCTCCAGCGTCGCCGTCTGTTCGGGCGAGCGGAACGGGTTCAAGCCCAGGATCACGCCTTCGGACCATTCGCGAAAGTCGGCGAGCCGTTCGCCTTCGACGCCCAGGATGCTCGCGATCGCGTCGACCGGAACAGGGATGCAGTACGCGGCCATCAGGTCGAACGGGCGGCTAGGGTCGATCCTGTCGAGCGCGGCGTCGATCACCTGCTCAACGCGATCGCGACAGGTCTTCACGCGCGCGTAAAAGGCGCGCTGCAGCGGGCGGCGGATGCGGGCGTGATCCGGATCGTCCAGCGTCAGAATCGAGACCAGCTCGGTCCGCGGCACGCCGGGCGGAAGCTGGGCGGCCTGTCGGCGCGCGAGCACGGCGGCCGCTTCGGCGCGCGCGCCGTCCCGCCAGGTCCGGCGATTGGCGAGAACACGATGCGCGTCGGCGTAGCCGGTCACGAGGAAGGTTCCCGCCTGAGGGTCGCGCGCAACCGGGCAGCGCTCCCGAAGCGGACGAAGCACGGCATGAGGATCGCGCTGATAGACGGGGTTCATCGGCGTGAGGGCCACCAGCGAGGCTTGGGCGTCGTCGCTCACCATCCCGTCTCCTGGTCCGTCCCTTGGGTGCAACGGTGAGACGCTAGCACCGGTGGCCAGCCCTGTCAGCCGGCACGCCCGTCGGCACCGCGCGGGCGCCCATGCGTTGGGGCGGTGCGTTGGAGGATGTCAGGACCCATGACCGTTGAACTCTTGCCGCCCGACCAGCTCAGCCGCGAGCTGCGTCAAGACCAAAGCGACGACCTGCGCCGCCGCCGCGCAGGGATTGCGCTGTCCTTCGCGGGAGCTGCGATCGGCGCGATCGTCGGCGCATACCAGACCGGGCTGCTCCGGCGATTGCCGGACATCCTGCCGGGGAGGATCTGGGACGCGGAGAAGGTCGACGCGTCCGATTACGCCTACGCCAACCTTCAGCAGCCCGATGGGCCGATGATGCTGGTCAACTATGGGCTGACAGCGATGGCGATCTCGGCGGGCGGAACCGACCGCGCCCGGCAGAACCCGGCGCTGCCGCTCGTCGCGGCCGGCAAGGCGGCGGCCGACCTGGTGCTGACGTCCGTGATGGCGGTGATCGAGTGGCGGCAGAACCAGAAGCTGTGCAGCTGGTGTCAGGTCGCGACCGCGATCTCGGCTACCACCTTCGCGCTCACGCTGCCCGAAGCGGGCAAGGCGCTGCGGCGCGAGGGCGCGCCCGCCTGACCTCAGCGCTCGCGCTCGGCCCCGTCCAGCATCCGGGCGAGACGCTCAGCCTCGATTTGCGCCGCCCGCTTCTGCGCTACGGTCAGGCCATGCGCGGCGCGGTTGGCGGCCGCCTCCGCCGCCGCCGCATCCCGGGCGCGTGCCTTGCGGGCACGGCGCAGGTTGACGATCTCAGCCATGAGTCCGCCGGGCGTTGGTGCAGTTTGTCATCGAACCGGCACATGATTGCAGTCGGCCCGCCATACAAGTCGGCCATGGCCCGGCGCGTCGAAGGGCGGCGGGGGCCAGGCCATGTTCCGGCGGACGAAGCGACCGAGGGCGATCCTTACTCTGGGTGCGGCGCTCGGCTGTTCCGTGGCGGCCGCGCCGGACCGGCCGGACGAGGCGGTCGAGGGCGCTACGCTCGTCGACGCCCGTCCGCTGCTGGGTCCGCTTTTTCACGTGCAGGGGCTTGCGCTCGATGGGGCGCGCGTCTGGGTCACGTCCGTCGATCGGCGCAGCCGCCGCGGCTGGCTCTCCGCATTCGACCGCGCGACGGGTGCGCCGCTGCGCCGGATCGAGGTAACGGACGGCGCCCGCTTCCACCCCGGCGGCATTTCGATCGCCGGCCGCTCGATCTGGGTGCCTGTCGCGGAGCTGAAGCCGCATAGTTCGGCCGTGCTGCTCGAGGTCGATACGGGCAGCCTGAAGGTGCGCCGCCGGATCGCGGTCGCCGACCATATCGGTTGCGTAGCGGCGCGCGGCGACATGCTGATTGCAGGCAATTGGGACAGCCGCCAGCTCTATGTCTTCGACTTGACTGGCCGGGGGCCGACCCGCGTCGTCGCGAACCCGTCGCCGACCCACTTCCAGGACATGAAGTTCGTGGGGGACACGCTGGTGGCCGCGGGCGACCGGAGCTGGTGGAGCGGGCAGGTCGATTGGCTCGCTTGGCCGTCGCTCAAGGTCACACGTTCGCTCCACGCGGGCGCGGTCTGGCCCATTCGGCCGCTCGGCCGCGGCGGTCCCTATACGGGGGAGGGGTTCGCGATCGAGGGGCGCGAGCTGTTCCTCCTGCCGGAGGACGGTCCAAGCCGACTGTTTCGCTTCCGGCTGAAGGCGTAAACGCCGTCAGCCGTGCGCGGGCGCGCGGACCTGCTTGGCGATGGCGTCGAGCAGGCCGTTGACGAAGCCCGCCTCGCGCCGGTCGTAAAAGGCGTGCGCCACGTCGACATACTCGCTGATCACCGCGCCCGTCGGCACGTCGGCGCGGGCGAGCAGCTCATAGGTGCCGGCGCGGAGCAGCGCCTTCATCGGCTTGTCGAGACGCTCCAGCGTCCAGCCGCTCGCCAGCTTGGCGGAGATGGTCGCGTCGAGCTCCGCCTGCCGCGCGCGGACGCCCTTCACCAGGTCGTCGAAGAAGTCGACCTCGGCATCGGCATATTCGACGCCCTCGATGGTCGCCCCGAGGCGGTGGTGGTGGAACTCGTGCAGCAGCTGCGGGAGCGCCGTCCCTTCCATGTCGTGCTGGTAGAGCGCCTGGACGGCGGCGAGGCGGGCGGCGGCGCGGGCCTTGGTGCGGGCGGCGGTGCGGGGCATGGGGCGGTCCTGTAGGGCGCTCCCGCCGCCGCGTCACCCCAGGCGCAGCGCGACGGAGCGGGCGTGCGCGGGCAGGCCCTCCGCCTCGGCCAAGGCGACGGTGGCGGGGCCGAGCGCCGCCAGCGCCGGCGCGTCGAGCTGGAGGAAGCTGGTGCGCTTCATGAAGTCGAGCACGGACAGGCCCGAGGCGAAGCGCGCACGGCGGCCGGTGGGGAGGACATGGTTGGGGCCGGCGACGTAATCGCCGATCGCCTCTGGCGTGTGGCGGCCCAAGAAGACGCTGCCGGCGTGGCGCACCCGGTCGAACAGCGGCTGCGGGTCGTCTACCGCCAGCTCCAGATGCTCGGGCGCGAGCCGGTCGACGAGCGGTATCGCATCCGCCAGCCGCTCGACCAGCACCACCGCGCCGTTCGCGTCCCAGGCGGTTCTCGCCGTCTCGCCCGTCGCGAGGTCACCCACTTGCCGCCCGAGCGCAGCGACGACCCGGTCGGCGAAGTTCGCATCGTCGGTGAACAGGATCGACTGGGTGACCACGTCGTGCTCAGCCTGCGACAACAGGTCGGCGGCGATCCAGTCGGGATCGTTGGCCCCGTCGGCGACCACCACGATCTCGCTCGGCCCCGCGACCATGTCGATGCCGACCACGCCGTAGAGCTGGCGCTTCGCCTCCGCGACCCAGGCGTTGCCGGGGCCGACGACCACGTCCACCGGCCGGATCGGGCCCGCGCCATAGGCGAGCGCGGCGACGGCCTGTGCGCCGCCGACGCGCCAGACCTCGTCCACGCCGGCCAGATGCGCGGCGGCCAGCACCAGCGGGTTGATCTCGCCGCCCGGGGTGGGGGTCACCATCGCCAGCCGCTCGACGCCCGCCACTTTGGCGGGGATGGCGTTCATCAGGAGGGAGGATGGATAGGCCGCGCGGCCCCCGGGGACATACAGACCAGCCGCGTCGACCGGCCGCCACCGCGCGCCGAGCCGCACGCCGGCCGCGTCGACATAGTCGCTGTCGGCCGGACGCTGCCGCTCATGGTAGGCGCGGATGCGCTCGGCCGCGAGGTCGAGCGCCTCGCGCAGAGTCGGCTCGAGCGCGGCATAGGCCGCCTCGCAGGCCGCAGGCTCGATCCGCCAGCCGGTCTCGTCCGGGTCGTGACGGTCGAACCGGCGGGTATAGGCCGCCACCGCCGCCGCACCGCTGTCTTTGACCGCGCGCAGGATGGCGTCGACGTCGCGCGCCACGTCGGCCGAGGACTCTCGGCGGGCGTTCACGAGCGCGTCAAACTCGCGTGCGAAGTCCGGGGAGGAGGCGGAGAGGCGCTGCATCAGTGTCGACCCTCACCCTTCCCACTCGCCTCCGGCGAGCGGGCCCCTTCCCTCTCCCACTGGGAGACTGAGTAAGCGGCGCAGCCGCGGAAGGGTGAGGGTGACCTAAGCGGCATCGCGCACCTCCACCGCCCGGCGGAACGCTTCGACCAGAGGCACGACCTCTGCCCTGGTCTTCATCGCGGCGCGGTTGACGACGAGGCGGCTGGTCACGTCCATGATCCGCTCGACCTCGACCAGCCCGTTCTCCTTGAGCGTGCGGCCGGAGCTGACCAAGTCGACGATGCGCGGCGCGAGGCCGAGGAGCGGCGCCAGCTCCATCGCGCCGTTCAGCTTGACGCACTCGGCCTGGACGCCGCGGCGCTCGAAATGGCGGGCGGTGAGGCGGGGGTATTTGGTCGCGACGCGGACATGGCTCCAGCCGCGCGGGTCGTCGGTCGCCGCCAGCGCCGCCGGCTCGGCGACCGACAGGCGGCAATGGCCGATCGCCAGGTCGACAGGGGCGTAGAGCTCCGAGTAGTCGAACTCGGCGAGCACGTCGGAGCCGACGATGCCGAGCTGCGCGGCCCCGTGCGCGACGAAGGTCGCGACGTCGAACGCGCGCACGCGGATCAACGCCAGGCCGGGCATGTCGGTCGCAAAGCGGAGCGCGCGGCTGTCCTCGTCGAAAAAGGCCGGCTCCGGCCGCACGCCGGCCCGCGCGAGGAGCGGCTGCGCCTCCGCCAGGATGCGGCCCTTGGGCACGGCGATGATGAGGGGCTCGGCCACGACCGCGGGCTTTACGGACGGCGCTTCGCAGGTGCAACATGGGCGCGAAAAGGGGGCGCGTATGGGGACCGAAGCCGAGAACCGCCAGGCGTTCCGCATCCAGGAGCATTATTGCCGCACCATGGACGCGCCGCGCTACGCCGCGATCTGCGCGGCCGTGGCGGGCGGGCTGACGCGGGGGACGGAGGTGGGCCGGCGGCTGCTCGACTGGCCGGGCGAGCCGACCAAGGACGCTCTGCCGCTGCGCTTCATCGGCGGGCTGCATGCGCTGGTGCTGGCCGGGGCGGACGCTGGGCTGGCGCGGCTGTTCCGCGAGGACGTGCCGGCGGACAGCATCGCGCCCGAGCTGGAGCGGGTGTTGGCCGAGCATGAGGCGGCGCTGCTGCCCTGGCTCGACGGCCCGCCGCAGACGAACGAGCCCGGCCGCTCGGCGGCGCTGATGTGCGGGTTGATGGAGGTGGCGCGCCGGCATGGGCCGAAGCTGGAGCTGCTGGAGATCGGGTCGAGCGCCGGGCTGAACCTGCTGATCGGCCGCTATGGCTTTGACCTGGGTGGGACCCAGGTCGGCCCGGCGGACGCGACGATCCGGCTCGTGCCCGAGTGGACCGGCCCTGCGCCGGAGCCGGCCCAAGTCGAGATCGTCTCCGCGCGGGGGTGCGACGTCGCGCCGATGGACGCGGCCGATCCGGCGGTCGAACGGCGGCTGTCGGCCTATGTCTGGGCGGAGAAGCCCGAACGATTGGCGCGGCTCGCCACCGCCTGTGCGATGGTGCGCGCACACGGGGTCCGGATCGACCACGCCGACGCGGCGGACTGGGTCGAGGCGCGCCTCGCCGAGCCACAGGCCCCCGGCGTCACGCGCGTGCTGACGCACTCGGTCGTGTGGCAGTATCTGCCGGAGGACAGTGCGCGCCGCGTCCGCGCGGCCATGATCGCGGCGGGGGAGCGCGCCACCGCCGAACAGCCGCTCGCCTGGGTCATGATGGAGCCCAACCGCGCGATCGCGCACCAGGTCATCCGCGTGATGAGCTGGCCCGGCCATGGCGAGCCGACCGTGCTGGGCGTCAGCCACGCCCATGCGGCCTGGATCCGCTACGGCGCGGCCGACCAAGGCGAAGGCATCGAATTGCCCAGTTCCGCCCAGGTCTGGCCCTGAGCTAAATCCCCCAGCGCCGCATGGCGGCGATGACGGCGGGGGCGTCGTCCCAGGGGACGAAGTGTCCCGCGCCCTCGATCCGCTCGACCGTCAGCTTGGGCACGAATTCGCCCAGACCCTCGACCTGGACCGGCAGCAGCGCGTCGTCGCCCATCCCCCAAATCACCAGCGTGTCCTGCGTCACGGGCGGGAAGGGCGCGTCGAGGAAGGCGGGGCGGGGCGGGTCCTCGTCGGGGGCGGGCACGACGATGCTGGAGGCGCGGTACCAGTTCAGCATCGCGGTCATCGCGCCCGGCTGGCTCCACTCCTCCATGTACGCAGCTTTCTCCTGGCCGATCGCCGCGCCGACCAGGTTTCGGGCAAAGACGGAGCCGAAGAAATGCTCCAGCCCCGCGCCGACCAACCCCTGGTCGAGCGTCGTGTCGCGGAAGCGGTTGATGTACTGACTGGCGGCACGCTGCTCGGGATGGTCGAACAGCGAGCGCTGGAAGACGAACGGATGCGGCGCGTTGACGATGACGAGCCGCTCGACCCGTTGCGGGTTCTGCAGCGCCGCCATCCAGGCGATCGCGCCGCCCCAGTCATGCCCCACCAGCGTGAACCGCTCGACGCCGAAATGGTCGGCGAGCGCGAGGAGGTCGGCGACGATCTTGTCGGCGGTATAGCTCTCGACGCCGAGCGGCTTGGACGAGCGGGCATAGCCGCGCTGGTCGGGCGCGAGGACGAAGTGGTCCTGGGCGAGATCGGGGACGATCTGCCGCCAGGTGCGGTGCGATTCCGGGAACCCATGGAGCAGGATCACCGCCGGCTTGTCGCGCGAGCCCGCGACCTGGACGTCGAGGTCGACGCCGGTGGGCAGGGCGATGCGTTGCAATGGCTCGGGCATGATTTCCCCTCCCGCTTGCGGGAGGGGTTAGGGGAGGGCCTGTCCCGTCACGCAGCGCGGCTCACATGCCGTCCCCCGGCCCCTCCCGCAAGCGGGAGGGGAGAGTTTAGGGATAGCTGACGGTCATCGGCACTTCGGGCAGCGGGATGAACTCGTCGGCGTCGTCGGGGACCAGGGGGAACTCGCCCGCGCGCCAGGCGCGCTTGGCCTCCTGGATGCGCTCGGGCCTCGAGGATACGAAGTTCCACCAGACATGGCGCGGCGTCGCGAAGGCGTCGCCGCCGCACAGCATCGCGCGTCCACCTGCCGCCGAACGGAGCGTCGCGGCGACGCCGGGCCTGAGCACGTAGAGCGTCATGGGCGCGAGCGGCACGCCTTCCAGCGTCGCCTCGCCCTCGGCCAGATAGACCGCGCGCTCCTCGGCCGCGGCGTCGATCGGCACGGCCGCGCCCGCCCCGAAGCTCAGGTCGGCATAGATGGTGCCGGCATAGGTCGTGGTCGGCGCCGCCAAGCCCCAGAGCCGGCCCATGATGACGCGCGCCCGCACGCCTTCCGCCTCCAGTACCGGCAGCGCCGCGGCGCGCACATGCTCGAAGGCGGGGTCGCGCTCCTCGTCCGCGTCGGGCAACGCGAGCCAGGTCTGGATCCCCGACAGCGCCGGACCGTGCTCCCGCTCATCATGCGGCGAGCGCTCCGAATGCACGATGCCGTGCCCCGCCGTCATAAGGTTGACCGCGCCCGGCTCGATCCGCTGCCGCGTGCCGAGCGAGTCGCGGTGGTCGATCGCGCCGTCGAACAAATAGGTAACGGTGGCGAGGTTGATGTGCGGATGCGGCCGCACGTCGATGCCCTGTCCGGTCGGCAGCACCGCCGGCCCCATCTGATCGAAGAACAGGAAGGGGCCGACCATGGTCCGCTCCTTGGCGGGCAGCGTGCGGTGGACCTTGAACCCGCCCAGGTCGTGGGTGACGGGCGTGATCGTCTGTTCGACGAAGCTATCGAGCATCCGCGGGCTCCGTGCGGGCGAGGAGGTCGATCAGGTCCTCGGGGTAATAGGGCTCGTCGAGCGCGGCCAGGTCGGCGGGCGAGAACCAGCGCCACTCGCCCATGACGCGCTGCTCCAACTCGGTATGCCCCGACGCGTCCACCTCGCACCCGTCCACGTCCACGCGGAAATAGCGTTCGTCGGCCCTGACCTCGACCCCCTCGATGGTCAGGAAGTCGCACCAGCGCTGCGCGACCTGCGGCCCGCAATCCATGTCGAGCCCGACCTCCTCTCGAAGCTCGCGCCGCGCGGCCTCTTCGTAGGTTTCGCCCGCGTCGAGCTTACCGCCCGGGGTGCACCAGAACGCAGGCCGGCCGTCATAGGGGGTGAAGCGGAACAGCAGCACCCGGCCTTCGCCGTCGACCAGCAGGATGCGCGCGGCGGGGCGGGGCTCTCTCATGCCTCGCGTCCCTGCTGTTCTCCGGGCGCGCGGGCGCGAATGGCGAGCGCATGGATGTGACCGGGGTCGATCAGGTCGGCCAGCGCCTTGTTGACCAGCCGCTGGCGCGCGACGCGGGACAGGCCGGCGAAGGCGGCGCTCTCCACCGCCACGCTGAAGTGCGATTCCCCCGACCCGTCGTCGCCGGCGTGGCCGCGGTGCTTCGCCGAGTCGTTCACCACCTCCAGTCGGGTGGGCGACAGCGCAAGCGTCAGACGTTCGGCGATTTTCCGGGCCATGGGGCCGCTGGCGAGGTCGGTCATCGCGCCTATATACCGGCTTTTGGCCGGGATGGGACGCGCGTGAGCAAGGGGGCGAGTGAAAGACGGGACCGGCCGAACGCCCGCTTCCATGGCCGGGTCGAAGCCAACGGCAGGGTCTGCGCCGAGCCGGGCTGCGCCGAACCGGGCGAGTTCCGCGCGCCCCTCCTGGAGGGCGCGGCCGTAGGCGACGGCCCGCCGCCGTTCCGCTGGCTCTGTCTCGATCACGTCCGCGCGTTCAACGCGGGCTACAACTTCTTCTCAGGCATGAGTTCGGAAGAGATCCACGCCTGGCAACGCCCGCATGCCGGCTGGGAGCGCGAGAGCCGCGCCTTTGCCGGCGCGGGCGCGGACCGCGGCCCACGCTGGGCCGACTTCACGGATCCGCTGGACGCGATCGCCGCCCGGTTCCGCCGTGAGCCTGCGCCCGAGCGGGGCGACGGCAAGCCGCTGTCCGGACAGGATCGCGAGTCCCTGCGCGTGCTCGGCCTCGCCGCGGATGCCGACCGCAAGGCGCTGCGCCAGCGCTATTCGGAGCTCGTCCGCCGCTATCATCCCGACCGCAACGGCGGCGACCGGAGCCATGAGGCGGCCCTGCAGAAGGTGATCGCCGCCTATCAGCAGCTCCGCCAGGCCCCGGCGTTCGCCTGATCCGGGCGAGCGCGGCCGGCCCGTCCGGCTACCAGCGCCCCTCCGCCATCGCCTGCTGGCGCGCCTTCTCGCGCGCGCTGGTGGATTGCGGGCCGGCCCAGCCATGCTCGATGCCGCCCGCCGGCTCATAGGTCGCGATTACCGCGCCGGTCCTGGTCAGCGTCTGCTCGACCAGCTTGAGCGCGCGCGCCGGGGTGCCGTCCCCGAACAGCCGTTTGCCCTGTCCGAGTACCACCGGAAACGTCATCAGCGTCAGCCGATCCAGCAGCCCGGCCTCGAGCAGCGCCGGATAGAGCGTGCTGCTGCCCTGGATCACCAGATCGGGACCGTCACCCTCCTTGACGCGGCGGACATCGTCCATGCTGCCGAGGCCATGGCTGTTGGACCAGCCCAGATCGGGGCTCCCGCGGGTCAGCACATATTTGTTCGCGCGGGTGAACGCCTCGCCCATTTCGATCGCGGCGACCTCGCCCTCCTCCTTGCCGGTCCTGTCGAACACCTCGCCGATCCCGGTCGCCTCGCCGCCGACATAAGGCCAATAAGCCGCGAAGATGTCGTAGGTCCGCCGCCCCAGCAGCAAATCGTAGGAGTTGCCGAAGAACGCATCGATCGCAGCACCCACGTCCTCATCGAAGAATTGCGGCAGCCAGCCGCCATGGGCAAAGCCGCCGGTCGGGTCCTCGCTCGGCCCGCCGGGCGCCTGCATGACGCCGTCGAGCGACAGGAAGGCTGCGCCCCTGATCCTACGCATGCACGGGCTCCCCCCGTCGCGCCGCGTCGATGGCGGCGACGTCGATCTTGCGCATGGTCATCATCGCCTGGAAGGCGCGCTTAGCCTCGTCACCGCCCGCCGCGATCGCCTCGTTCAGGGTGCGCGGCGTGATCTGCCAGCTCACGCCCCATCTGTCCTTGCACCAACCGCATTCGCTCTCCGCGCCGCCATGGCCGACAATCGAGTTCCAGTACCGGTCGGTTTCGGCTTGATCCTCGGTCTCGATCTGAAAGGAGAAAGCCTCCGAGTGTCGGAAGATCGGTCCACCGTTCAAGCCGATGCACGCCACCCCGCAGACCGTGAACTCGACGAGCATGACGTCGCCCGCCTTGTTGCCGGGGTTGTCGGCGGGCGAGCGGTGGACACGTCCGACCGAGCTGTCGGGGAAGGTGCTCGCGTAGAAGCGCGCCGCGTCCTCGGCATCGCGATCGTACCAGACGCAGATCCTGTTCTTCGCCATCTCACCCCTCCTGCGTGCGCGGACCCACGAGGCCGAAGGCGACGCCCTGCGGATCGAGGGCGGTCAGCGAGTAGTCGCCGCCCGGGATTTCGATCGGCTCCTGGATGAGCTGGCCGCCTCTGTTGCGGATATGCGCGGCCGCCGCGTCGATCTCGGGCACGCGGAAATAGCACGTCCAGGCCGGCCGCTCGGCCCCGGGCATCATCGGCAAGACCGCGCCCAGCAGCCCCTTGGAGGCGTGCCGGAGGAAGCTGTAGGTGCCGATCGGCCCCATTTCCATGTCCCCGTCCTTCACCCATCCGAACCGCTGGCCGTACCAGGCGATCGCGCCGGCGGGGTCGGTCGTCATCAGCTCGTTCCAGGCACAGTGGCCGGGACGGGGCGTTTCGTAGGAGAAGGAGAGGCTCTGCGCATCCGGCTGATCGGCCGGGGGCGTCGGGGTCATGACGTAGAAGAGCGCGCCCGCCGGGTCGGCAACCAGCGCGAAGCGGCCGACGCCGGGAATGTCGGTTGGCGGTACGTAGACGCTCCCGCCGCCGGCGCGCATCGACGCCGCCATCGCGTCTACGTCCTCCACTCCCACATAGCCCAGCCAAGCGGTCGGCATCTCCGCGTCGGCCTGCATCAATCCGCCCACATCCGCTTCGGCGGTGGCGAACAGGCGGTAGTCGGCCCCGGGCATGCCGGAGTCCCGAAACGTCCAGCCGAGCATCGGTCCGTAGAAGGCCTGCGCGGCATCGGGATCGGTGGTCAGCAGCTCGTACCAGATATGGTCGCCATGGACGCTCGGCATCTCACTTCTCCAGCATGAGGAGGGGGGCGAAGCCGCCATAGATCATCCGTTTGCCGTCGAACGGCATCGGATTCTTGGCCGGATCCATGCGCGGGTCGATCTGGGCGGGATCCATCATCTTCGCCATCGCGGCGTCCCGGGTCGCCTTGTCGGGCCATTCGATCCAGGAGAAGACGACGGTCTCCTCGTCGGTCGCCTGCACGGCGCGGCGGAAATCGGTTTGCGTGCCCGCCGGCACGTCGTCGCCCCAGCATTCGAGCACGCGCGTCGCGCCCATCTCGAGGAAGTAGGGGTCCGCCATGGCGGCGTGCTCGCGGAACCTCTCCTTGTTGGCGGTAGGCACCGCGATCACGAACCCGTCGATATAGCTCATGACACTCTCTCCTTTTGCTTCTTGAGGGCGGTGCGCCGCTCAGAGGAGCGGGACGGCGACGGTCGCGATCGCGAGCGCGGTGAACGCAAAGCTCAGCGTCACCAGCAGAAGCGGCCGACGGGCGGTCTCTACGGTGATCTGGGTCATCGCTGCTCACTGTCCCCCGAATCGCGATTGCATCTCGTGCGCCTTCAAGTTAGAAAAAGCAACTGTGCAGTCAGAAAAAGTAACCATCGCCAAAAGGCGGGCCGTTGGTCGCCTGTATGACGACGCCTGTGGGACCGCGCTGGCGCTGGAGTTCGTGGGCGAGCGCTGGTCGCTCCTCATCATCCGGGAGCTGATGTTCGGGCCGCGGCGGTTCGGCCAGATCAAGGCGAATCTGCCCGGGATCAGCGCCAACGTGCTCACCCAGCGACTGGAGAGCCTGGAGGCGGCGGGGATCGTTCGGCGCGACATCCTGCCGCCGCCCGCGAGCGTACCCGTCTACGACCTGACCCCCTGGGGTCGCGAGGCGGAGGTCGTGGTTCGGGAGATGGGGCGTTGGGCGGCGCGCTCGCCGTTGCACGATCCTTTCGCGTTCATGTCCGCCGCATCGGCGATGGTCTCGCTGCGCACGCTGGTCGATCTGGACCGCGCAGCGGGGTGGCGGCTGACAGCGGCTTTCCGTTTCCCCGACGACGCCTTCGTCGCCCGGCTGGGCGACGGCGCGCTCGCGATCCGACGCGAAGAGGCCGAGGACGCGGAGGTCACCTTCGTCGGCGACACGCTGGCGCTCCGACACAGCTTCTATGGCAAGCGGGGCACCGACGGGCCGGGGCTGCTGGCCATCTCCGGCGATCGGGCGGCGGCCGAGCGTTTCATCGACCTGTTCCGCTTGCCGGAGAAGATCGCGTGAGACGCTAGTCTATGCGGTTGAGTCGTCCGCGCCGCTTGGCCTAAGGCGGATGGCGAAAGGCCCGTTCATGACCGATCTGCCCAACACGCTTCCGCTCAGCCGAGACACCACGCTCCTGCCCGCGCCCGACAAGATGGTGAGCGCGCGCGACGTGTTCGGGATCGACCTGGACCTGCAGGTGCCCGCCTTCAGCGAGGCGGACGAGCGTGTGCCCGATCTCGACCCCGCCTATGTCTTCGACCCCGACACCACGATGGCGGTGCTGGCGGGCTTCGCCCACAACCGCCGTGTGATGGTGCAGGGCTATCATGGCACCGGCAAGTCGACGCATATCGAGCAGGTCGCGGCGCGGCTGAACTGGCCGTGCATCCGCATCAACCTGGACGCGCATATCAGCCGCATCGACCTGGTCGGTCGCGACGCGATCGTGCTGCGCGACGGCCAGCAGGTGACCGAGTTCCGCGAGGGCCTGCTCCCCTGGGCGCTGCAGCATCCGGTCGCGCTGGTGTTCGACGAATATGACGCGGGCCGGCCCGACGTCATGTTCGTGATCCAGCGCGTGCTGGAGACGGAGGGTAAGCTGACGTTGCTCGACCAGAACCGCGTGATCCGGCCCAATCCCTATTTCCGGCTGTTCGCCACCGCCAATACGGTCGGGTTGGGCGACACGAGCGGACTCTACCACGGCACGCAGCAGATCAACCAGGGCCAGATGGACCGCTGGAACATCGTGGTCACGCTCAATTATCTGCCGGCCGCGACCGAGGCGCAGATCGTGCTCGCCAAGTCGGGCGAGTACGATAAGCCCGAGGGCAAGAAGACGGTAGAGGCGATGGTCCGCGTCGCCGACATGACGCGTAAGGGCTTCATCGCCGGCGATATCTCGACCGTGATGAGTCCACGCACCGTCATCACCTGGGCGCAGAACACGCTGATCTTCGGCGATGTCGGCTTCGCCTTCCGCCTGTCGTTCCTCAACAAGTGCGACGAGAACGAGCGGCCGCTGGTGGCGGAATATTACCAGCGCGTGTTCGGCAAGGATTTGCCGGAGAGCGTGGTCGGGAAGGGTTGAAGCGCGGAGTGGGCTAAGCTACTTAGCCCGGTAGGAGACCCGCCATGGCCGAGGCCGACCCGCAGAAGACGTTCAACATGCACGAGGCGAAAACCAATCTTTCGCGATTGGTCGAGCGCGCCGAGGCCGGTGAGGAAATCATCATTGCCCGCGACGGCAAGCCCCGCGCGCGCTTGATGCCGCTGCCTATCCAGTCCGGCGAGCGCCGCCGCCCTGGTCGGTGGAAGGGCCTGCTGGATCACATTCCCGATTCGGCGTGGTTCGATCCGCTGCCCGAGGACGAGCTTGCCCGCTGGGAAGGCCGGTCAAGAGAGCGGCCCTGAAGGAGGAATGCGCCTTCTCTTAGATACTCACGCCGTTGTCTGGTGGCTGCTCGACGATGAGCGTTTGTCCGATGTCGCCGCGAGCGCAATTGCCGATCCCGGCGCAGCGATCTTCGTCAGCGCTGCATCAGCCTGGGAGATCGCGACCAAGGTTCGGCTTGGAAAGATGCCGGAAATGGCCGGGATGCTTCATCGTTACGAAGTCGATGTAGCCGAGGAAGACTTTCGGGTCTTACCGATCGAGCAGGAGCATGGCTTGCGTGCCGGGATGCTGATCGGAGCTCATGGTGACCCGTTCGATCGCATGATCGCGGCGCAGGCGATCCTTCGCGATCTGACTGTCGTTTCCCGCGATCGCGAGATCGCCACGCTCGGATGCGAGGTGCTCTGGTGAGCCAGGAAACGCCCCTCGACCGGTTCAAATCCGTGCTCACCGGCGCGGCGCGAGCGGTGGCGGACGAGCCCGAGGTGGAGCTGGCGTTCACCGCCGACGCGCCGGCCCAATCGGGCAAGCACCTGAAAGTGCCGATGCCGGCGCGCCAGCTGCCGGCCGACCAAGTTGCCGAGGCGAGGGGTTTCGCCGACGGGTTCGCGTTGCGGCTGAAGCACCACGACACGGCGCTGCATACGAAGGGCGCGCCCGCCGACGCGGTCGCGCGCGCGGTGTTCGACGCGGTCGAGAGCGCACGGGTCGAGGCGCTGGGCAGCCGCGGGTACGAGGGCATTGCCGATAACCTCCAGACGGCGCTCGACGTCCGCCTGCGCTCCGACCCGATCACGCGGGCGCGCAGCCGCGAGGAGGCCCCGCTGTCGACGGCGCTCGCGCTGCTTGTGCGAGAGGCGCTGACCGGCCGGGCCGTGCCCGACGCAGCTCGGGGCGGCGTCGAGCTGGTTCGCGAGTGGGTGGAGAGCCGCACGGACCTCTCGGCGCTGTCGCTGGCGATCGACGATCAGCGCGCGTTCCAGGCGCTCGCCACGAAGCTGCTCGAACAGCTGGAGCTGGTCGAGGGCGACCGCGCGCCCGAGGAGGCGGATGAGGGCGGAGAGGAAGACGAGGGCGCCGAAGAGGCGGGCGACGACGCCGAGGATCAGTCCGATCAGCAGACCGGCGACGGCCAGGCGGAGGCCGAGGCGCGCGGCGAGGACCGGCAGGCGCAGGACGAGCAGGGCGAAGGCGAGACCGAGGTCGGCGAGACGCTGGACGACCTGGACGGCGAGCCGGGCGACGATGGCGAGGAGGGGATGCAGCCCGTCCGCCCCAACCGACCGTTCGCCGACATGGCCGCGCAGTTCGATTACAAGATCTGGTCCACCCAGTTCGATGAGGTGGTCGCCGCGACCGAGCTGTGCGATCCCGACGAGCTCACCCGCCTGCGGTCCTATCTCGACCAGCAGCTCGTCCACCTGCAGTCGGCGGTGTCGAAGCTCGCCAACCGGCTCCAGCGGCGGCTGATGGCGCAGCAGAACCGCGCCTGGGACTTCGACCAGGAGGAGGGGCTGCTGGACGCGGCCCGGCTCGCCCGCGTGGTGGTCAGCCCCGGCATGTCGCTGTCCTACAAGGTCGAGCGCGATACCGACTTCCGAGACACCGTGGTCACGCTGCTGATCGACAATTCCGGTTCGATGCGCGGGCGGCCGATCTCGATCGCGGCGATCTCCGCCGACATCCTGGCGCGCACGCTGGAGCGCTGCGGGGTCAAGACGGAGATCCTGGGCTTCACCACGCGGGCCTGGAAGGGCGGGCAGGCGCGCGAGACCTGGCTGGCCGCCGGTCGGCCGCCGCAGCCCGGACGGCTCAACGACATCCGCCACATCGTGTACAAGAAGGCCGACGAGCCCTGGCGGCGCGCGCGCGCGAATCTCGGCCTGATGATGCGCGAAGGGCTGCTGAAGGAGAATATCGACGGCGAGGCGCTGATGTGGGCGCATGGCCGCCTGATCGCGCGGCCGGAGGATCGGCGCATCCTGATGGTCATCTCCGACGGCGCGCCGGTGGACGACTCGACCTTGTCGGTGAACTCCGGCTCCTATCTGGAGCGGCACCTGCGCCAGGTGATCGGCTATATCGAGGGCAAGTCGCCGGTCGAGCTCATCGCCATCGGCATCGGGCACGACGTGACGCGCTACTATAGCCGGGCGGTGACGATCATGGACGCCGAGCAGCTGGGCGGCACGATCATCGAGCAGTTGGCCGCCTTATTCGACGCGGATCGCCGCTGACCCGGAGCGGTCCTGCGCGCGGCCCGTCCCGGTTCGCGGGGCCGGTGAAGCGCTCCATCACGATCGCGGGTCATGCGACCTCGATCAGCCTGGAGCCGATCTTCTGGGCCGCGATCGAAGAGGCGGCGCAGGTTGCCGACCTGCCGCTGTCCGCGCTGGTCGCGCGGATCGATGCGGAGCGGATCGGTCAAGCGCACCCGCCCAATCTGGCGTCGGCGCTGCGGGTCTGGCTCTTCACCCGCGCACGGGAGGCAAATGGGCGGAGTGGGGCGGCAGAACGGCCGTGACCAGGTTCCGGCTCCGCCGGGGGTGGCTCCTGATCCACAAGTGGATCGGACTGGCGATCGCGGTGCTCGTCATCCCCGTATCGTTGTCGGGCGCCGCGCTGGTCTGGCGCGATGCGCTCGACCGGGCGGTTCACCCGGCACGCTATGCCACAAGCGGCGATCGGCTGATGCCGATCGGGGCCTATGTCGCCGCGGCGGAGGCGCGGCTGTCGCAGGGCGAGCGGATTGCACGCCTGACGCTGCCCGAGCGCGGCGGCCCGGTGATCGTGGCCGCAACGCCCGCCGCCTCCACGCTCCGGTCGGGTCCGCCGGTCTTGACGGAGCTCTACTTGGACCCGCCGACCGCGCGGGTGCTGGACATGGCATACAGCGCGGCGGGCCCGGTCCGCTTCCTTCACGCGCTCCACGGCTCGCTGCAGATCCCGGCCGGGTGGGGTCGCCCGCTCGTCGGCTGGCCCGGTGTCGCGCTGCTGCTGTCGAGCCTCAGCGGACTGTGGCTATGGTGGCCGACGGTGGGGCCTTGGACCCAGGGGCTGCGCTGGCGACGCCGTCCGGACGCGAACGCCAACCTCCATCACCTGTTCGGCTTCTGGACCGCCGTGCCGCTGTTCGTGCTGGCGCTGACGGGCGCCTGGATCAGCTTCCCCAAAGCGTTCGGCGCGCTGGTCGGCGAGGGGTGGCCCCGTGGGCCGGACCGCAGTCGGCAGGCGCTCGCCCGTCCGGTCGCGCGGGCTGCGCTCGGCGTCGATCAGGCGGTCGCCCGCGCACTCGCCGTCGCGCCGGGGCGGGCCGAGCGGATCGACTGGCCGACCGAACGGACGCCCGACTGGAGCGTCGAGGTCGCGGGCGGAGCGCGACGCACGGTCTCGGTCGCAGACGATGCCGGGGTCGCGGCGCTCGCGCCGGAGCGCCCCGGGCAGGGTCCGGTGGCGGGCTGGATGCGGCGGATCCATGAAGGCGACGGCATGGGGCCGGTGTGGAGGACCGTCATCTTCCTCAGCGGCATCCTCTCGGCGGTGCTGGCCGTGACCGGCCCGATCATGTGGTGGCGCACGCGGCGGCGCTGAACCCGCACAATCGAGAATGATCTCCCCCGGGCCGCGGGGGAGACCATGCTCAGCGGGCCAGCAGCACGCGTGCCTGGCCCGCGATCTGGGCGAGCATCGCGGCATTGGGCGCGCTCGCCTGGCGGGCCCTGCCGACCACCGCCCGGAACTGAGCGACGCGGGCGGCGTGCCGTTCCAGCCAAGCGCCGACCGCCGCCTGCGGATCACCGTCCCCGGCGCGCGCCAGGAACTGCAGCCGCAGCTGCTGGAAGTCGCGCGCCAGCCCGGCCAGCAACAGCCGCTCCCAGGGATCGCTCGATGCGATCCGCGTTGCGGTCGCCTGAGCCCAGTCCAGCCCGAGCGCTTGCCCCAGCGCGGTGAAGGCGCGGGTCAGCACGGTCTCGTCCTGGCCCAGCCTGCGCCCGAGGTCCGCGAGCCCGATCGCGCCGTCCAGCTCGAACAGGCGAACCACGCGCCGCGCCAGATCAGCGGGCACCCCCGTCGCCTCCAGCTGCGCCGCGATCCGGTCGCTTTGCGCGCGCAGCTCCTCCAGGAGCAGGCTGGACGCCGCCCGCCCCAGCGCCGCGACGCCGGGCTGGAGACGGCCGAGCACGTCGCCGACCGTCTCGCTCGCGTCCGTCACGCGCAACAGGTCGGCGATGTGCGAGCGGACGCCCGACGCCACCTCGTCGAACAGGCGCAGGCGCGCCGCCTCGGGCATCGGCGTGGTCTCGATGGAACGCCACAGCTCCGGCAGGTCGAACAGGCGTTCGACCACCACGAACATCTCGGCGACGTCGTGCAGCGCCGCCCCTTCTTCTTCCGCCAGCTCGAAGGGGAAGAGCACGCCGATCCGGTTGACGATGCGATTGGCGAGCTTGGTCGCTACAATCTGCGGGCGGAGACGATGCGCCTCGATGGCGGCGCCGAACCGCTCACGCATGGCGGGCGGGAAGGCGGCGTGCAGGTCGGGCAGGAGCGCGGGGTCTGTGCCTAGCGGCGACGCCTCGATCGCGTCCTGCAGCGCCAGCTTGGCGGTGGCGAGCAGCACGGCGAGCTCGGGCCGGGTCAGGCCGCGGCCTTCCTGTCCGCGCCGCAGCAGCTCCTGGTTGGCCGCCAGCCCCTCGACCCGGCGGTCGAGCCGCCCGGACGCTTCGAACATCTCGATCAGCCGCACCAGCGACGGCATCATCGACGCGCCGTCGTCCTCGGCCACGGACAGGGCCAGCGTCTGGAGACGGTTGTCCTCGAGCACCAGATGCGCGACGTCGTCGGTCATCGCGGCCAGCAGGGCGTTGCGGTCCGCCTCCGCCAGCCGGCCCTCGTTCATCTCGCGGTTGAGCGCGATCTTGATGTTGACCTCGTTGTCCGAGCAGTCGACGCCGGCCGAGTTGTCGATGAAGTCGGTGTTGATCCGCCCGCCGCGCTGGGCGAACGCGATGCGGGCCGCCTGCGTGACGCCGAGGTTCGCGCCCTCGCCGATCGCGACCGCGCGCAGCTCCTCGGCATCGACGCGCAGCCGGTCGTTCGCGGGGTCGCCGACGGTCGCGTTGTTCTCGGCGGCCGCCTTCACATAAGTGCCGATCCCGCCGAACCAGATCAGGTCGGCGGGCGCCTTCAGGATGGCGGAGATGAGCTGCGCCGGCTCCATCTCGCCCGGCTCGATCCCGAGCGCCCGCGCCGCTTCCGGCGTGACCGCGATCGATTTGGCCGCCCGGCTGTGGACGCCGCCTCCGGCCGAGATCGGGCCGGCATAGTCGGCCCAGGACGAGCGGGGCAGGGCGAAGAGCCGCGCCCGCTCCGCATGGGACGCGGCGGGATCGGGATCGGGGTCGAGGAAGATGTGGCGGTGATCGAAGGCGGCGACGAGCTTGATCGCCTTCGAGAGCAGCATGCCGTTCCCGAACACGTCCCCCGACATGTCACCGCAGCCCACGACGGTGATGGGCTGGGTCTGCACGTCCACGCCGCGCTCGGCGAAGTGGCGCTGGACAGAGATCCACGCGCCCTTGGCGGTGATGCCCATGGCCTTGTGATCATAGCCCTGGCTGCCGCCGCTCGCGAACGCGTCGCCGAGCCAGAAGGCGCGCTCCAGCGCCAATGCGTTGGCGACGTCGGAGAAGGTCGCGGTGCCCTTGTCGGCGGCGACGACGAAATACGGATCCTCGCCGTCATGGACGCGTACGCCCTCGGGGTGGACGACCCGACCGTCGACGATGTTGTCGGTGACGCTGAGCAGCGCCCGGATGAACACGCGGTAGCTCTCGGTACCCTCGGCGAGCCATGCGTCGCGGTTCGACGCGGGCGGAAGCTGCTTGGGATAAAAACCGCCCTTGGCTCCGGTCGGCACGATCACCGCGTTCTTGACGCGCTGCGCCTTCATCAGGCCCAGGATCTCGGTGCGGAAATCGTCGCGGCGGTCGGACCAGCGCAGGCCGCCGCGCGCGACGGGGCCGGCGCGCAGGTGGATGCCCTCGACGCGCGGCGAGTAGACCCAGATCTCGCGCCACGGCAGGGGCGCGGGCAGGCCCGGGATGCGGCTGCTGTCGAGCTTGAAGGCGAGCGCCTCCGCCCCCGCGGGTGCAAAGGCGTTGGTGCGCAGCGTGGCCGCGATCACCGCGCGTAGGCCGCGCAGGATGCGGTCGTCGTCGATCGCCGCCACCGCTTCCAACTTCGCCTCGATCGCGGCGTCGGCCGCCGCTGCGTCGCCGCCGTCCGGCCCATGCGCCGCCGCAAAGCGCGCGATCAGCGCGCGGGCGAGATCGGGCGCCCGGCGCAGCGCGTCGACCACGGTCGACAGGCCATAGGTCAGGCCCGCCTGGCGCAGATAGCGGAACCAGGCGCGGAACAGCACCACCGCCTGCGGGTCCAGCCCCGCGTCGACGATCAGGCGATTGAACTGGTCGTTCTCCGCCCGGTTCTCGAGCACCGCGGCGATGGCCGCCTCCAGGACACGCGGATCGGCAGCGAGCGGTCCACTCGCCTCGACCACGAACTCGTGGACATAGGAGCGTACCTCGTCCGTCAGCGCGGTCGGGATCTCCTCGATCACGCGGAAGCCGAAATTCTCCAGCACCGGCACGGCATCGGACAGCGCGAGCGGCCCGCCCTGACGGTAGATCTTGAGCTTGAGCGCGTCCGCGCCGGGCGACAGGCGGACCACCCGCGCAGCCGGCCCGTCGAGCGCGGCCAGGCGCACAACGTCGGCGGCGGCCTCCTCCGCCGTGTTGGCGTTGCGATAGCCCTGCGGGAAGCAGTTTGCGTGGCGCAGCGTGAAGCGGGCGGCGCGGGCGGGGCCGACTTCGGCGGCGAGCGCGGCTTCCAGCGCCGGCGCCCAGCCGCGCACCATCCGCTCCAGACGCTGCTGCAAGGGAGCGGTCTCCGGAACCCGGCCGTCCCGGCGCAGGTCCAGCGTGTACCGGATCAGCGCGACGGGGGAGTCCTCCATCTCCACCGCCCAGTTCAGGACAGGGCCATTGGCCGCCTCGGCCAGCACCTGGCCGAATGTGGCCCGACGTGCGGTGGTCAGCTCATCGCGTGGTAGCCAGGTGAAGGCGAACAGCAGGCGGCCGAGCGGGGAGGGTACGAGCACCAGCTCCGGGCGGGGCCGGTCGGCGAGACTCATCGCGGTCAGCGCCAGGGTCTCCAGCGGCTCGGGCGCGAACGCGATCAGCAGGTCGTGGGGCAGCTGCGTGAACGCATGGGTGAGCGCCTTGCCCGCGTGGCCCTTGGGATCGAAGCCGAACTTCGCCTCCAATTGCGACAGCCGGGCGCGCAGCACCGGCACGTCCTCCGGCGGGGCGGCAAGCGCGGCGCTGGTCCAAAGGCCGGCATGGATCGACAGGCCGGCGACGGACCCGCCCTCGCGCAACGGCACGATCACCAGGTCCAACGGCACCGCCCGATGCACGGTCGAGATGAGCGAAGACTTGAGCAGCAGGGGCGCCTCGCCGCCATTCTCGAACCATTCGATCGCGAGCCGGCGCGACGCCTCGGCGAGGATGGGGGCGGGATGCTCGTTGCGGGCGATCCCAAGCGCCGGTCCGGCCGATCCGTCCCGGCGCCAGATCTGATGCCCCAGCAGCGTCAGGTTGCCGTCAAGGAACCATTGCAGCAGCGCCGCGCCTTCGCCGGGGGGCAGGGCCGCCTCGTCGTGCGCGATGGCGCGCTGCAGCGCCGGCCAATCGGAGACGGCCGCGCGCACGTCGGCGAGAACCGCGGACAGGGTGGCCACGAGGTCGCGCCGCTCGCGCGCGTCCGCCCGCTCCAGCTCAATGTAGATCATCGACTCAGGCCGACCTGCGCCGCCAACGGCCTCCAGCGAGCCGGTGGCATCCCGGCTGACGCGGATCACGGGGTGAATGATGCGGTCGATGGCGAGATTGGCCTGAGCGATCGCGGCGGCGATCGAATCGACCAGGAAAGGCATGGCGT